>Ga0172365_10001376_pt1 | contig 17639 bp, 18 predicted proteins | sample LakKivSesite48cm_FD_114535 | JGI IMG/M metagenome (GOLD analysis project Ga0172365, IMG submission 114535) | Sediment microbial communities from Lake Kivu, Rwanda - Sediment site 48cm | ecosystem: Environmental > Aquatic > Freshwater > Lake > Sediment | place: Rwanda: Western Province, Lake... | reverse complement strand
TTGAAGTATTCGAACTTATGCTTGATACCGGAAGAGGCCCATGCCTTGTAATCTTCATCAGTAAAGAACTCAAGTGGTTCATCGGTCTTCTTAGCACCTGTGACACTGACGATGTATAACGGGGTTCTAAGTCTATAGATTGCACCAAGCTCAAATAGTTCTGGCCAAAAGCGAGCAAAAAAGTTGTGAAGAAGTGATGTAATATGCATACCAATAATCTCTAATTTATATTATGATGGTTAGCCGAAGCTAACCATCAAGATCTTCATCAGTCATAGTCACAATTTTACCAAAACGCAAATCAATTGGACGACGGCATTTTACTCCTAAATATTGTTTATATTCATTGATTTCAGTTTTAGAAGGGTTATAATTTTTTTCAATTATTTTTACGTTTTGCATTGATTTTCCTTTATTGATTTTATAATGCTTTTTATATTAGATAAAACTAAAGTTTTATCTTTTTTAGTTTCTTTTGACCATACTATGATTATATGCCAACCTTTTTGTTTTGCAATTTCATATTTTTGATTGTCTTGTTCAAAAATTTCATCGGCATTCTTTTTTGAATAAGCATGTTTCCATTGCTCCCATTGAATATTATTCAATGTTTGTTTATTTGGGTGTACATGCTCTCCATTATATTCAATAATAAATTTTATAGAAGGTATTGCAAAATCATAAAATAAAATTTTATCATTGTTTCTAAAAAACCATTCATTGCTGTTAGTAGAGTTTTTGAAAATTACATCATTATTTGTAAATCCTATATCAGTTATAATATTAGATAGATCTTCAAAAAAGTTTATTGCTTCTTTTGATGTTCCAAACTTTTGATGTCGTGTGCATACTTCTGTCCATTTATTACTAAGTTTTTGTCGTCTTTCATTATAAATCAAAAGAGCATTTGAACGTCCGTGTCTTTTTTCAATTTCTTCTAATGAATTAGTTTTAGCAGATTGTGTAGATAATAATAAAGCTTCTTCTAAATGATATCCTCTTTTTACCCAATACTCTGGACAATTATGGTTTTTTTCATAAATTATATTTTGAGCTTCTTCTTCAGATAATCCTCTTTTTATCCAATATTCTTTTGAAAAAGGATTATTTGAAATATCATCAAAATACCCCTTTTGCTGTTTTGTAATTATCATTTTCTTAGCTTTATTTTGCATATAAAATAAAGCTTCTTCTTCAGACAATCCTCTTTTTATCCAATATTCTTTTGAAAAAGGATTATTTGAAATATCATCAAAATAACCATTTTCTTTCTTAGTTTTAGAACTTTTAGAACATCTAACATGATTGGAAGTTTTTACAAATTCTTCACTTCGTCCAAAAACTTTTATTCTATATTCAGAACTATTTTTTAGTATTGTTGATGAGTAGCAATTATCTCGTAAACAAGCAATAAGTCTAGGTTTTTTCCAGATTATATTATCCTCATTATCAAATTCAATAGTTCCAACATCATCAAGAAAATTATTACAACATGAACATTTTGGTATAGAAAAATTCTCAAATATTTTTGAAAAAGCTTCCATCTTTGAACCATATTGATTATTCAATTTTCTAATAATTGAACGGGCATTTGCATTTTTACCAAAATCTGTTCTTTTCATAAATACTCTTTTATTTTATAATAATGTATTTATGGGATGATGATTTAGATGGAAATTAGAATAATGTTGAAACACCAACCCATTGATTATTGATAAAAATTTCATCATTTTCATTGACTAATAATTCTTCCCCGTCTATTTGAAGTTTTATCCATTTTCCATCAACTTTTTGTTCAACTTTCTTACCTATCTCAAGACCGGTGATAGTCATAATGTTCTTGATTTCTGCATTATTGACAATGTCTTTATTGTCGGCATCCATGACATTGAGTGGCTTACCACGAAGTGAGAATGAACCTATGTAAGGGTTCTTACCTCGAGCTGCTTGAATAGAAGTTCGAGCTGAGTCCCCTTCAGCAAGATAGAGTTCGCAAAGATGTCTTTCTTTACGCTCATTCGCATCAGAGAACTTTGGAACTTTACGAGGATCACCTTTATTGGCATCCTTATTCATCTTACGAAGTTCAGCCAATTCATTAGCTTTTTCTTTCGCTTCAACCCAGTCCAAAACTGATTGGATGATAGGTGACTGTGTCAATTGCTTGATGAATTTGTCAGATACTCGATATGATGTTTTCCACTCACTTACTGGAGATATCAAGTTTTCTTTTGTTTGAGAACTGAATTTGGGTCGATTGACATTGCCTGAGATATACACTCGCATATGAGCTTTGACATCACCAGGTTTGACATCTACTTTGTGCTTCTTTTTGAAGTATTCTTTGAGCTTATCAACAATCTGCCACATGATGTAATCAATATGGGTGCCACCTTGATAAGTTTCTACTGAATTAATGAAGCTGATTTGGTCAAACCCATCAGATGCAGATATGCCAACCTTCCAATCCTCAGTACTTTCAAAGACATACTGATCATCATACATAGCAATGTAATCAGCAAAGCTTCGCATAACGATACGTTCGCCATTGACATAGAACTTCACACCGATGTTGTTAGCTGCCGCATCAACAACTTTCTTGATTAGCTTCAACTTATGGTCTTCATCCAACCCGTTCTTTAGTTGAAAGAACTCATAGTCAGGTTTGAATGTAATCTTTGTGTGGTTCTTACTGTTTGATGATATCTTTGGTTCAGACTTTTCACGTAACCCATCCCAAAACTCCATACGAAATAGCTTTTGACCATCACAGCTTTCAATCTTGAACTCAGAACTTAATATGTTAGTAATGGTCGAACCAACACCATTAGTTCCGATGAGTGATTGGTCTTCATCATCATTGAAATTTGACCCAGCTCGCAAGTTAGAGAAGATGGTTTCAGCAACGTATAAACCAGTATCAGGATGAACTTCAACTGGAATGCCACGACCATTATCATGAACTGAAATGTAACCGTCATTACGAAATTCGACTTTGATAGTATCAAGAACTTCGGGTGCTCTCTTAGCTTCGTCAATTGCATTGTCAAGTATTTCAGAGAAGATCTTGACAAATGCCGGAATGTAAGTGATTTGGCGTTGAACCATCTTCTTATCATCAGGGTCATATACCCATTCTTTTGATGTTTGAAAAGAAGTAGAACCTGCATACATCCCAGTTCTTTTTCGAACATGGTCAATCTCATCAAGAACTTGATATGTCTGTGCTATATGTTTTGTCATATTTGATATAAGGTATTGAATACAATAAACTATTTACACTTTGATAATATAGCCCAGATTTTGGAACAACAAAAAGATACTAAACCCGGTCATAATAAATAAGATAAGTTTTATAAAAGTATTCAACCCTGTTCTTGAACTCCATATAATGGTCAAGAACAAAAAAATAACAGTAGCACAACCTAAGTAAATGTTCAACATAATAAAGTTCTCCTCGTGTCTGAATAAAGGTATTGAATACAACGAACTATTTACAGTTTGTTAATTAAGCCAAGATTGTAAAGCAATATAAAAATATTAAAAACTATCATTATCAATAATATTAGATTAAAAAGTGTGTTTAACCAATTATGAGAAGACCGAACAAGTGTCAAAAAGACAATAATAAAAACAGCAAGTGTCAAAAAGACAATAATAAAAACATTACAACCTAAATAAATGTTCAACATAATAAAGTTCTCATCGTGTGTTTATTTGAATATGTGTCTATTATACTCTAAGTGAAGCAGATGTAAACGGTCAAAAGTGATAACTGGTTATCAATTGTTACTCGAAGTTATGATTAGGATTGACGGTTATCCTATCAGGAACTTGATACATATGAGCAAGGGTATTGACTGCCAAGATGTCAGTATCAAGTGTTCTAATGTCATGAACATATTTGAGAGCTAATAGAAGTTGTTCTTTTGAATACTCATCAGGAACAATGATTTCAGAAATCCTGACACATTTAGGTTCTTCTCCTGAACCTTCTTCGGGATAACGAACAAGAGTATCATCAATTTCTTCGCAAGGAGTTTTTACAGAATAACTCCCATAAGCTTCACCATAATCAGGTTCTTCAATATCATCTTCAATTCCAATGTTAATAAACTCAAAAACATTTAGTGATTTTCCAATTTGCGAAAACTGTTCTAACGAACAATATTGAAGAGCCTTGAATAGCTGTTTATCATCAAAGCCTATACCTTCAAGCAAAGCAACAAGTTTTTCAAAATAGAGTTCAGTTGTCATGAATAAGTTCTACCTGTACGTTCATTTGACGATTTAGTGAAACATTGTATGATTGTCCTTTACTAATTGCAAGGCCAACCTCTCTGATTTGTTCGGCATTATAAAGCTTTACCCGATTAATACTTTCATTAGAAAGACCAAGACCATGTAATAGAGCATGTAATCGTTGTTCAGTTGTTACCATATTAGAGTTACCAATCCCATTCAGTTTGTTTCAAAATTGTTCCACCTGGTATAGCAAAGATGTCTTCAATACTTTCAATTTCAGAAGGTTTGCTACGAATACCTACATACACAAACTTATCATCGAATAATGGTTGAGAACATCCTTTGAATGCATGACATTCATCAACTAAAAGTTCTGCATGTTCTTTTGGAGCTTTAGCGACAGGAAAGTATCTGTCGCCAAACAAATCTTCAGACGTACGAAGAGCTTCAAAAGTTTCTTCAGCAGAAGTGAATACTTCTTTAGTTCCAAGTTCTTCAATCTTTCTTTCATGAACTTGGTTATACCATTCTTGAGGAGGAGCATACCTCTTATCCTCAAAATCATATAATGCTTCACTCAATTCACATACTTGTGTCTTTACACGAAAGATATAGATTTTGTCCATTCGGTCCGGATCACCATGATGCGTAAAGCTAAACTCTATTCCTTCACGATACTTACGTTGTACCAAATCTTTTACAACCGGGTCATTCCAGTAATCTTCAGGAGAAGCATATTGACGGGTATTAGTGCGACCACCATTCCTATGCTCCATGTAATACATGTCATTCATAGTAACCGGGAATTCTTCTTCTTTATCAATTTCAGTTAGTCCAATTCTTTCATTACTAATCCAACCACTTGCTAATACTTTAGTTGGATTATCACGTTCATATAAAAGTGTCCAAAGAATACTCTTATCGCATGGATTAGGATTTTCTTCAGTTTTTGGGGTTTTATTATCAGGTCCAAAACCGGTAAATTTGACATAGTAAGTCATTTGAGTGTATCCTAATTAAGAATTGTGATATTGTTGTTTAGCAGTCATTGCAAAAACTTGGTTCATGATTTTAGAACCACTTCTTTCAACATCAGTCAAAAGAGGAATGTTATACCCACATGCAGGTTTATTTTGGAACTCAAGTTCTTCACGTCTTGCTTCCCGACGAGCATCACGAGCAGTTTTATCTGCTTCACGTTTTGCTTCTTTAGCAACCTTTGCGGCAACCTTAGCTGCTTCTTTTGCAGCCACTTTTGCCTCTTTAGCTAAACGTCTTTCTTCTGCTTTTGCAGAAGTACCACCTTCTTGACGAGGTTTGCGAACAGAAGTTGAAGCAACTTTACCATACTTTGCTGCGTTATTAGCAGGACGTAATGCACGAAGTTCTTCATTGATTTTTTTCAAGATACCATACAAACGAAGTTGTTCATCTTTAGCAACTCGGAACTCTTCTTTGACAAAATTGATTTTTGTTTTACTTCCTTTATTGAAAGATTTTTCAGCTTCAAGTAATGGACGAATACGAACCAAATTTGCATCAACAATTTTCAGTTCATCCAAGTATTTGACATGGCGGGTTTTGATTTCTGCATATTGTTCTGTGATTGATGTCATCGTCGTAATCCTCGTTTGTTTGAATATGGGTCTATTGTATCAACACTTCACAGACTTGTAAATAGCCAATTATGATAACTGCTTAACAGTTTTCTCATCATCCTGAGCTTTACATAACTCAGTAACAACCGCCATGAATACTTCACGTCGACGACTAATAACCTGTTCTTTTGTTGCACTAACAACTTTTTTAGCAAATAAGATATTTGCTAGAGTTTCACTCAGAACAACTCGAATGACAATGTTGAGCTCAGGATGAAGATATGTTGTAAAGTCAGCCATATTATCCTGTAGAAGATGTACTTTGATAGTATCATGGAGTTCAATAAACCCTGCATCTTGTAACCATTTGACAGCTCCACCACTTTTCAACAAGAACCGCTCATTCTCGAACTCAGTCAAGTCCAATTGAGCACCAACTTGAAATGCAGTAAGATGATTAGTGTTTCGATAAATCCACATCTCCTTGAGCTCATTCTTGAACTTCCAATACTCAACAAGCTGTTTGAGTTCATACTGCTTGATAATGAATGAAAGCGGATGGTTCTTTACCGCATAAGCAAGACTTCGCATGTTTTCATTACCAGTAAGTATATTTCTAATTGACCAATTTTTCATACAGCTCCTCTTAAGTAGGTTTCAAAAACTTTTTCATCTAACCCGTTTGATAACAAGTCACTATAACCTAAACGTGTCAATGCTTTATAGACTTTCTGAACTTCTTCAATACTTGCAGGAGAAGGAACTTCTTGCAATACTTGAATGGTAATGAACAATGTTATGTAAGCTTGATGAAAGAAGTGGGATACATAGATGAGGTCTTTTTCTCGCTGATTTTCAACAACCTCTTCCATAAACTGGCTAAACCGAATATCTTGCTCAGGTGTTAGAAGTTCTCCACCATTTGCAACAGACACTTCATTCATTGCTCGCATTGCATCATACACATACCTGATTGGTTTGCGAAGTCCAGTCTTTACTTCATAGTCAATAATACCTTGGATAGTTGATAGGTTCATAGTGTGATAACTCCAGCTTCAACGATAGTGTCAATGATAGAACCAGAAAGGTTCATGATGCCTACTTTAGCTAAACCTCTTTTGATAGCTTCTCTAAAGTGATTTTTGTTTGTTGCCCGTCTATAACTTTGACTTTTACCTGTAAGATAATCTCTCACAACCTCTTTGACTTTTTTGAATTGGTTTTTTGTAATAGTTATGACATTCTGCAATTTGTTGCGAATGAATTCAAGAGCAGGTGTTAGAGAATATGCTTGATGATATATTGGAACATTTTCAGGAACTTCAACATTGTTCATATCAGTTCCGCGTTGAGAATTGCAAAAGTGACATGCAATGCGACAATTTTGTGGAACTAAAGTTCCACCAAAATGTTTAGGAACAATATGGTCAATAGTCAAAAAAGTTGGTCTGTTACGTTCTTTGTTCCATGACATGATTTTCCAGCTATCATCTTTATGATGTCCATCTTCATGGTTATTGACACCCTGCATCATGTATGTACCAATACATCCGCATATTGAACATTCAAGAGGTTGGTTCAATTTTGCAATTCGAACCAAAGAACTCGAAAGCTTTACTTTGATACCTGACTTAGTCAAAATAGTATCACGAAAGCCAACTTTTCTGTTTTGTATAACAGGAATAACTTCAGATATTGCTAAAATTTTGTTCATCGTCTTTATCCCGTATCAATTTATGGAACTATTGTAAACTGAGACAATGAACTTGTAAATAGCTAAAAGTGTTACCTACTTCACAATTGTTCAATAAAGCCCTTCGTTGTTATAGCAAGTCTCACCCAATCGACCTGGACCAGGCTTTCCGTATAACGGTTTTGGGCTTCCAATTATGTCAAAACCTTCAATAAGAATTCGCCAGACATTAGGCATAACCCATAAATCTTTTGGTTCTTCTTGTTGAACACTTTTAGTTTTTTCATTGTAAAAGGTAATGTTATCAAACTTTCGTTTTGAAATAAACTGCTTGTACATTTGAACTGCATCATCTGATAACATATCATCACAAATCAATTTTAGTTCAAGTTTTTTGATTAGAAATTGATAAATTGACGTTGCATAACCTTTCCCACGTTGCGATGGGTTAGTCCAGCTTCTAACCTCTTTAGTTCTTTCCTCACCATTGATAATGACAGGTTCAGTTTGTAAAACAACAAATGACAAAGGCTCTTCTGTATTTTCATCGAAGATAACAAATGTATGATAACCTTGATATACTCCACTTACATATATTTCTATTTGGTTCATAGTTCCATACAGAACACTAGTGTCTTTTTTGATTTTATCTAATTCGATTTTAGAAGGTTCTGGTAAAGGTTGAGCCGAGTCTTCTCCTAACAACAATGTTCTAAAATCATTTGATAAATTTGGAATAAAACTTATGTCATCACTCATATTTGTTACTTGTAAAACTAAAGAGATTTCATTTAGTCTTGACAATCTTTCATCACGTTTGGCCTGTTTAAAAGAAGGAGTTGTGACTTTGAACAACTTTCCTCCAACATCTATGACGTAACCCTCAATGTCTTTACCTAAGACATCTCGCCCTTTGATAGGATGTTTCATGATAACATCAGCAAGGTCACTTTTGATTGCATTGAGAATTGTTTGATACTCTTGTTTGAGAGGTTTATCAGCATGCTTGAGTGACTTCAACACTTGCTCCCCATCTTCACCTATCAATGACAATGGGTTAAGCAACGCACTTACTTCCAACTTTAGATGACCAAGTTTTGGCGAGACAACTCGTATGTCAGCATTCGTCTTCTTAAGTAAATCACTAATGACTTCTTCTTTAGAGACATGCTCTTCGCCACTTGAACTTACTGATGCAGTAATAGGAATAAGTGTCATCAGCTTTCCTAACTTTTGTTTGTCATACTTGATTGACACGAACTTCAAATGTTCATCTTCGGCTTCTTCTGCCATAGGATTATACAAGATTTCGCAAGAGACTTTAGTGTCGTCTGGCATGTCTTTCCATAAGTCACTCTTCTCCAAATGCTCATAGATGTCATCATAATGCACAGCTCGTTCAATCATTACTTCAGAACCACCTTTGTTCTTAGTAAAGGTTGAGAATGCTTTGTGATGTTGAATAGGACCACTATTACCTGTCTCTAAAAAGAAGTGACCGTGCTTGTCTTTTCCAAAACGTAACGAACCTCCATCAACTTTCAAGGTAACCGGAATGTTATCAAGTTTCCCCTTCAATTCATCTTTGATATTTCGTAAAAACTGAAGAGCTTCAACAGGTTTCATATCCTGTAAATGTATTATGCCTTTGCGTTTTGTTTTTGCAATATCACTTTCTTCTTGTAATAAGTATTGTCTAAAAGATGTATATGTCATTGTCAGTCAGTTCCCGGTGCTATATTGTCATATCCTATAATCATTCTTATTTCTGAAGTATTGTTTTTCTTCTTATAACGTGAATACCATTCTAAACTTCTATCAAGTTCTTCGTCTAGTGCTTTATATCTTTTTTGAAAGATGATATTCCAATTAGTATCAGGTTCATGAAATCTAAACTTATACTTCCCGTCAGTATTTGCAAAAGCATCAATCTCACCCGTTTTTACATTTATCCAACCTACAGAAGAGTGTTCATCTTTAGCAATTTTCTCTAAGTTGGCTTTATTTGCCGGAGATATAAGGTCATCAATAACAACATGCCAAAGTTCTCGTGTGTTGAAAAAGTTTATCATTTTTGCAGATAAACTTTTCTTTTGAAAAGTGGGCTTAGTGACCATAACATATACATATAGAACTTGCCCAACTTTAGGCAAAGTTCTAAATCGACATTTGAATACACATGCTACTTCATCATCTTTTCGTAGTGCATATACTTCATATGCATTATACTTTACATGACACAGGTCAAAATCTCCAATATCTCCAATATGAGTTACTCCACCACCATGAACAATCAATGGTTCAATGTCTTCAAGATAATCATATAACATCTTAGACGAAACATTAGGATCGACATGGGTCATCTCTCCAAGATATTGTTTGAAAGAGATCCTCATTTTTACTTATACTTTTCGTAAAAAGACTTCTGCATTCTTTCAAGTTTATGTTCATCTAAGTCAAGGTTCAACTTTTCCTTAGCATATTTCACAGCAACCATCTTTTCATCTAAATCACGGTTAGGGTCACCGCGATACAATCCTTGAGCTTCTTCCCCAAACAATCTTTCAAGAAACTCGTCAAACACCTTCTTCATATCATCTTTTGGCATATTCTTCTTGATTAGCTTTAGCATTCCAGTATAAGACCAAAACATTTTGACTTCTTCGGCAGAAGCTTCCTTACCAAAGATTTCTTTCAAGATATCATAGAAGTTGCGGTTCCATTCTTTTGACCCGGTTTCTTTGACAATGTTCTTTCCATCAAGTTCGCCAATCTTTTCAAACTTCTTACGTAATCCTTTGATAGATAGTGCATGAGTTCCAGCCTTGATGTCTTTTTGCTTAGTCTTCATTTGTAGTATAGCATCAGCTTTCTTATGTCCCATCATTGATGTCATCAGGAGTTTGTGGAAAGCTCCTTTGATACCAATCTCCATATCATCAAAAGAAGCAGAGTGTGAGAACTCAGACCATTCAGTCGGTTCATTTTTTGCAAACTCCACAAATTCTAAGTCAATCTGAACGTTGATACCCATTGGTTCTAACTTCCAAAGAGTGATGGTTTGATCTCCTGATGGCTGAGAACCTATTAGTTCAAGAGTTCCAAAAGTATCACCTTTATGGGCAGACACAAATTCTCGTAGTTGAGGTTTCAAGTTTTCATCAACCATCAAATCAATGTCACCAATAGTCTTCTTATGTTTGACAAAATCTGATGTTTGAATGCGACTATCAAAAAAGTGTTTAGTAGAACCAGAGAAAATCTTACCGTCTTTTAGAACTGAAGGTTTCCAAATGTAAAGACCAGTATCTTCTTTGAATGATTGGTTGAACTCAACTAATGATTTCATGATAACTTCAGATACAATGTCTCTATCATGGTCTGCTAAATTGATATGTTGAGCAGCCTGTCCATCAATTTGAACGTTTCCGCCTTCTATTAGAAATGATTTTGGTATTTTGTCTTCTTGTAAAAATGATGCAAATGTTAGCATTTTAGGTAGCCACTTATGTATAGTAAAAAGTTTATGATTTACTATTTATCATTTTCCTTTATAATTTGTATTTAGATATTCTTTTATCTCATTATATGAAACTGGAGAAAAATTCCAATTATCAACTCCAACATCAATTCGTCTGAACTTAGGGTCAAATTTGATATTGCCATGAGTATGACCATGGAGCATCCACGACCCATAATGTATCCTATCCCAGCTCAACATTGGATAATGGCACATTTGAATAAACTGAATTTGCCCAACTGCATCTTCATCCTGAATAGAAATAGTTTTCAAATCAAATACTGATGTAAAGTAATGATGCAAACTATTCAACGGTTTGTCATGATTACCCCGACATAAATGAAGATTTCCGTTCAATTGTTCAAGTATAGCTTTTACTTTATCTTGTGGAGCAAATGCAAAATCACCCAAGAAAAACACGATATCTTGGGGTTTGATTTTTGCATTCCAATTGTTTATCATGACCTCATTCATTTCTTCAACATTATCAAATGGTCTATTACAGTATTTGATGATATTATGGTGGAAAAAATGTGTTAAGTGTCCGAGGTAAAAAATACCTCGGACATTTTCCTCATAGGTTTGGATTTATCCATCTTTGACCTTCTTTATATTGTTGTATTAATGATAATACTAAATTTTGTTCTTCCCAAAATTTAGTATATTTTTCTATTTTTTCAAATAAAATTTCTAACGTTATATCACTCCTATCTTCATATTGTTTTTTCTTCTTTGACACATTGTCTTTATGAAGTAAAATTTGACAATTTACTGGATGTCGTAGAATTTCTGGAAATAACCCAATTAAAAAACCATCTTTTCTGCCAAAAATATGATCTCTAACAACACCAATTGAATTTGTCTTGCAATGAAAAACACCAAAATTTTTTAATAGTTCAAGTTGACTTTCATCATCTATTAAATCCCACATTCTATATTTCCAATTTGCAAGTTTATAGTAAATTTCAAAATCAGTTTTATGTTCAAGTGGTATCCATTTTCCAATTTCTTCATTCTTTTTTCTTATACGAGCTAACATCTCTGGTGAATTCATTCTTTCTGAACTTGATTTTCCTATTTTAGTTTTTGTTTCTTTAGACATTTTAGGTTTTTTGTAATTTGGGTCTTTATGGCATTTATGCCAGTTATCTAAAAACTCTTTAGATCGTGTTTTTCCTCTATTACTACTGCCGCAAAGTTCTCTTCTCTTTTCTTCCCCCATTTCATCCATGGCAATTTTAACTTTCTGTGATTGTTTTTGTTTTTGTTCATCAGACCAAGTGTTTCCAAAATTACCATTATTTTCACCAGCTGAAGCTAAAGAGATTTTCTGTTTTATTTGTGCAGCTTTATCGTTACCATGAATTTCTTCTAAAGTTTTTCCTTTGCTACATAAATTTTTGCATGAACGGGAGCAAAAATTTCTTTGACCTATTTGACAGGGATATCTTAAGAATGTTGTATTACAATAATTACAAATTACTTCTTTCTTATTTGACATAATTTCATCACATTAATTTTATAAAATTATATTTATTAAATGTGGTGGAAATAATGAGTATCACTACAAAAGTATAGATTGTCTTTATTCATGTATAGTTAGAATTGATTTAGATGTATTAGATTTTGTCTAATAGAAAATTGATTGTTTATGATAATATCTAAATAGAACCATTCACTATTGCCAGAATAAAAACTATCATCCAATTTATAGAATATAAATTCTTTCATGTTTCCGCGATAACTAGTTCTTGTTACTTTTGTTTCAAATTTTATTGTGTTATTGACTATATGGCACGGAATAACTGCTATTTTTCCATCAGTTATAACACTAATATAGAGTATTCCATCTTTTCTGACAATATGTGATTGAAAAGTTTTAGTTTTATTTCCATAATGGTAATCTACAATATCAAAATCTATAGGTTTTGAATAATCGTATTTGATGTCATTTACTTTTGAAATAGAAAATCCAGCAACATGGTTATACCCAAGAGTTCTATTATTGTATTTCTCCTGTTCAAAATAGCCAGCTTTTACAAAAGAATTTAGGCTATTGAGTATAACGTTTTTATCCGATGGTAAATCCATTCTCTCAACAATAGAATGTATCTTTGGTTGAGAAATAAAAGCAATTCTTTCTTTATTTGACGAAAGATTATCAACTCGTTCAAACACATATCTTTCAAATATGGGAGCTTGGGGTTCATACATATTTGTATTTTCATATCCCACTATTATCCCTTCATTTTCGCGGCTATTACTTCTATAAGAAGCCACAGAATAATAAGTATTAGTGGTGATAACATTGAACTTTCCATAATACTTATATTCCCCATTGACATCAACATCACTATTACTCAGTTTGACAATATCACCTAATTGAACATCTTTTAGAGATATCTTTTTGTCAGTTGCTTTTCGAATAGTATTTTGTTTTGCATTTTGGTAAATGTCTGAAGATATTGGCAATAGAACATTTGCTGCACCACTTCTTCCCCATACACATTCATCAAGAATAGTTCCTTCTTTTATCACTGAACAATCAATGATACGTGCAAGATTGGCAGAACTGATTTCAAGTTGAAATCCTCGAGGGTCAAGAACTCGCCAGACTACATTTCCTCCACCCCAATAAGTTCTTCTTACTTCTTTGGTGAATTGAAAGCCACTTTGTGGAACATTGTCAAGTATCTTTGGAAGATACTTAGACGTTGTTGGAGCTGGTTGAAGTGAGCAGTTTGGAATAAGTCCATCTTCAGTTTGAACTGATGTATTACTACACCAATGTGGTTCAGGTGTCAATCGTGGCAAAGAAGGGTCTTCTACCCAGTGCCAAAAAGTTATGTCATTACTTTCATCGTTTTGTTGAAAGAGCAACTTACAAGCATTCGGGTCATTATCCCATGTGTATATCTTAGAGGAATACCAATCAACATTTCGATACTTAGTATGATTATAAGCTTTAGTATAAGCCCATTCAAGCTGAGTTTGACGACGTTTAATAAACCCTGCATTACCTGGTTCGTAGGGTGACATAAATCCTAACGGTTCATCTGGAGCTGCCTGGTCATACTTTAGGGTTACATAAAGTTGTTCGGGGATTTTGGTTTTTGTATCAACGGATTGAATAGACATATTATGATATTTCCTCTAAAAGTTCAACGGGAGTTTTGCGAGTTCCATTCTTGTGACAGATGTCTATAATCTGTCGTTTTGCAAAAATAGAAGTCTGAATTGCATGTATGAAGTCTTCTTGTTCTGCTTCTTTAGCATTGAAGTCAAATGATTGGCCATCATCTTGTATATGAGACCAATTAGAACTAACTAAAAGTATTAGCTTGACATGGTTCCAATCATGAACATCATAATCTCGTTCCATACTAAAGACATAATCTCCAGGATAGTTTCGATAACGTTGAGCATAAACACACTCCCCGAGGTGGAACCTATCAAAGATAAATGGAACTTTTGTCTGTTCAAGCAATTCGAAACCATATTGAAAACTGTCAATTTGATAAGCAGCTAAATTGTCATTATAGTACTTTAGATGTTGTGGTTTTTCATAATGAATGTAATGAAAGAAACCACTTTGATTTTTGATTTCTTGAATAAGAGTACTCTTACCCAATCCATCTATACCCTCACAGATTAGATGAGTATATTTTTGTTCTATACACATTCAATTTTTCCTCATATCTTGGAATAAATTTTAGTTCTCCACTTTCTTCCAACAAAATAATTTCATCAAAATTTATTTTATCAAATTCAAATTCAGTAATAACTTGAAAATTATCACCATATTTTTCTTTAGCTGCTTCAAATTTTTTTATATTTTGTTGAGTATTACATAATCTTTTTGGCTTTATTTCAATTATTTTATTATCAACTAAAAAATCTGGAAAATATGTTCGTTGGACACCATTGAAATTATAATTTATTTTATAATTATTTTTTCCTGAAAGTGTTTCAATTGTTTTATTTTCCTGTTCCATTTTTATCATAAAACTAAGTTCAAGAAGAGATGAAAAATAATTATTTTTATACCATCCTTGCCAGCCATTCCCAGAACCTATCGGAGAAGGTTTACCGAACATTGGATTTCCTTCTCCGGAAACTCTTTTAGAAATATTCAATTTCATTATATCTGATTTTTCTTTCCCGTATCGTTCTTCAAAAGAACCATGTAGAGGATTATCAGCCCATCCTCTACAATAACATCCACCAAAATTTGGATTATTTTCACCAGAAACAACCAAGCTTTTTTTCTTTTTTATTTTTTTAGCACGTTCTTCACCAAATCTTTCTTCAAAGGTCTGTCCTATACATGATTTATTATATTCGCTAAAATGTGATTTTCTTTGTCCAATTGAATAATAATATTTTTGAATACAACTTCTACATAAATCTTTATTATATTTTACAAATTTTTTATCTCTATTATAATAAGTTCCAGAAATTTGAGATTTACACTCATCACACTCATAATCAATAACTTGATATCCTATTGGAACACCAGTCTTTTGATTTACACGAATTTTTGACAATATCATATTTTCTCCTATAAATTTTTATTTATAGAAGGAATTGATTGTTATGGTATATGATGATGGTAATTTTGACATATGAATGTACCTTTACTTGAGCTGTATATGTAATAGGTATATTATATCATGTTCTACAGCTCAAGTAAATAGCATCTTGTTATTGGGGGGTATGTTTTATGGCATCAAAATTGGAACGCCAATCATGATGTAGATGGTCCAGGAGATGTAAATTGGAATAATCGTCCCGGCATACAATCGCTCACCAGAGCTAAGCTCTTTGAACTTCGATATGATTTTGTCTTTCATGGTTTTCTCTCTCTTAGTGTTAGGTTTCTTAGCCTTATGGGCCAGTTTTAGATAACATGTTCTGAAACATTGGTACATTCAGAACATCATTTCAACATTAGTGTTGATCACGAGATTATATTATATTACAACCTCAAGTGTATTTATCAACAAAATCAATACTTTGTAAGAATTTTGGATGAATTCTGCAAAAACTAGTTGTTTCATAAACGGAAATGATTTCAGATAAGTGTCTGATATGACACTGAGAACTCATCTTTCCATTCATTCAGGTGACTTTTCCATAAGAAGCTAAGCATTTGGTCGAGCATGTAAGTAGTTGCATAGTCTTCTTCACTTCTAACTGAACGACCTGCTCCTTGAATGATACGAAGTATCGTTTGAAGTTGATACAGTTGGGGATGTCTATCTGCAATATACTTCACTCGCTTTTCACCTAATGATGCATATGGACATTTGATGAAAATTTGAAACCGTGATAAGTCATCATCAAGTGATAAACCTTCAAACATTGAAGGTGAGATAAGTACTGAAGGTTCGTCGCATTTTTTGAACTTTTCAACAAGTGGGGCAAGTTTAGTTCCACGCTCATGTTGAAAGAGCTTTACATCTTTACGTAACTTGTCAGAGACCATTTCAGTTACATCAAAACTAGGTGTCAAAATAATGCCACTTTCTCCTTCGTCAATATGTCTATTAGACAATTTCACACATGCATTGACAATTTTAGTTTGAACTTTAGGGTCTTTCATTGAAAGATAGTTGAACTTGTCAATATTCAGAAAGACCATCTTCTTATTATCAACAGGGAAGTAAGGAGGTAGCTTGATAAACTCCACTTCAGCAGGATTAAGACCCAACGTATCAATCAAGAGTGGTCCTGATACAGTAGCAGACATAAAGAGCTGGTACTTTGAATTGACAAGTTGTTGAAACATTTCACCAACAAAGATTGGTTTGACAATTAGCTCTTTCTCTTTTGGTTTGACTTCAAGAATATGTTCATAGTTATAGGTCATCAAATCGCCTATCTTACAAGCCATATCTCCATACTTCTTTCCAAGTTTAGAAAGTTTAGAGTACAGCTTTAGGTCAGATGAAAGGTAAGACTTAGCCATTGTCTTTGCAATATCTTCCACATTCTTATAGAAGGTAAGGAGCTTTTGAAGATATGTCATATAGTTACTTTCGTCAATCGAATTTGAAGCAATATCAGCTTTGAACTTTTTCAGAAATGTAAAGACTCCTAAGTCAGTAATGTTAAGATTAGTTCCGATTTCTTCTGCTATTTGTGTCAATCTCTTGTCAGATACAAACACCGCACAATGTTCAGCAAAAGCATCATTGACAGTATGAGCTTCATCCCATACAGTAATGGTTCGATGGGCATGTTGAAACGTGTAAAGTCTATCAACAAAGAAGTATGAATAGTTAGTGATGAGGTGTCTTGCTTTATGTTTAGCTTTTTTGATGTATGCAAACTCACACTTACCACAATACTTTGAAACGATTTGAGCTAAGTCAGCTTCTTTAGACCTTCGCATATCGCCTTCACAGCAACTATCCGCAAATACCGGTTCAATGAATGTCGAAAGTGCATTACATTGATAGTTATTTGAACCCTTGACCTGCAAAAAGTCTCTTACCCCATCAAAGGTTTCTGCATATTGAGTAGCAAGTATGTTTGTTCCCATTAGGATGAACGAACCTTCTTCACCAATCTCACCCTG
>Ga0172365_10001375_pt1 | contig 17647 bp, 7 predicted proteins | sample LakKivSesite48cm_FD_114535 | JGI IMG/M metagenome (GOLD analysis project Ga0172365, IMG submission 114535) | Sediment microbial communities from Lake Kivu, Rwanda - Sediment site 48cm | ecosystem: Environmental > Aquatic > Freshwater > Lake > Sediment | place: Rwanda: Western Province, Lake Kivu... | reverse complement strand
TGAAGATCTGTACAAAGTCGTTCATCTTTCAGGGATGTATAAGGACTGGTTTATTGATTATGCGTCTTACGTCATCCTTGAAAGGGCTGTCCCTAACCTGGCCGACGGGCTGAAGCCTGTGCAAAGAAGGATCCTGCATTCGATGTGGAGGCTTGATGACGGACGCTATAACAAGGTAGCTAACATCATCGGGCATACCATGCAGTTTCATCCGCATGGCGACGCTTCCATCGGCGATGCAATCGTTCAGCTCGGGCAGAAAGAATTATTAATTGATACCCAGGGTAACTGGGGTAATATTCTTACCGGTGACAATGCTGCTGCTCCCCGGTATATCGAAGCACGCCTTTCCCGTTTTGCCCAGGAAGTTATTTTTAATCCAAAAACTACCGAGTGGAAGTCATCCTATGATGGAAGGAATAAAGAACCTATTACCCTTCCCGTTAAATTCCCTCTTTTACTGGCCCAGGGTGCCGAAGGTATTGCTGTCGGTCTCGCATCAAAAATCCTTCCGCATAATTTTACCGAACTGATTGATGCATCCATAAACTACCTGGAAGGAAAGGATTTTGTGATCTATCCGGATTTTCCCACAGGAGGCCTCGCTGACTTCTCCAAATATAATGACGGAATGCGCGGAGGTACTGTATGGATAAGGGCAAAGATAGAGCGTGTTGATAAAAAACAACTGGTCATTACTGAGATACCTTACGGAACCAATACATCCAGCCTTATTGATTCAATCCTGAAGGCTAACGAGAAAGGTAAGATCAAGATAAAACGTATTGACGATAATACTGCTGAGCATGTGGAAATACTGGTGCACCTGGCTCCCGGCGTGTCACCGGATAAGACCATTGATGCCCTGTATGCCTTCACGAATTGTGAAGTGCCTGTTTCACCGAATTGCTGCGTCATAGATAATATGAAGCCCAGGTTTCTGGGTGTGAGCGAGATGCTTAAGAAAACAGTCGATAATACGGTCGAACTGTTGCGCCATGAGCTGGAAATAAGGCTTGAAGAACTCGAAACCGACTGGCACTTCTCCTCGCTCGAAAGAATCTTTATTGAAAAAAGGATATACCACAACATTGAAGTGTGCGAGACATGGGAATCCGTCATCGAAACGATTGACAAAGGACTTGAACCTTACAAGAAAAAACTGAGAAGGGAGGTGACCACCGAAGACATAGTAAAGCTGACGGAAATAAAGATCAAAAGGATTACAAAATTCGATTTAAAAAAGGCACATGCACACATCAGGGAAATTGACGCGGAGATCAATGAAGTGAAAAATCATCTTCAGAATCTCATTCCCTATACAATCAATTATTTCAAGCATATAAGGAAAAAATACTCCGACGGGAAAGAGCGTAAGACCGAGATCAGGAATTTTGACACCATTGTTGCCACCAAGGTTGCCGCCGCAAACGAGAAGCTTTATGTGAACAGGAAAGAGGGATTCTTCGGGACAGGATTGAAAAAAGATGAGTACGTGAGTGATTGTTCGGATATCGATGACATAATAACCTTCAGGAAAGATGGTGTCTATTCCGTCACAAAGGTGGAGGAGAAAGTCTTTGTCGGGAAGGACATAATCCATATTGCAGTTTTCAAGAAGAATGATGACCGTACTATTTATAATGTGATATACAGGGATGGCAAGTCGGGTAATGTCATGATGAAAAGGGCAGCTATCACAGGAATCACCAGGGACAAGGAATACAATTTTACAAAAAATAATGAAAGCTCAAGAATCCTTTACCTGAGTGCTAATCCAAATGGTGAAGCTGAAGTGGTTAAGGTTTTTCTCAAACCAAAGCCGCGCTTGCGAAACCTTACCATTGAACTGGATTTCAGCACAGTGGCAATAAAAGGCCGGGATGCCATGGGGAATATCCTTACAAAAAATGCTGTTCAGAAGATAGTGCTTAAGGAGGAAGGAATCAGTACTCTGGGAGGCAGGAAAATCTGGTTTGATGAAGATGTGCTGCGGCTGAATGCCGATGGCCGGGGAAGGCTGCTCGGCGAATTTTCCGGAGATGACAGGTTACTGGTCATCGCCCGTTCGGGAGCATTCAGGTTAAGTTCATTCAACCTCGAAAACCATTTCGAGGATGATCTGTTTATAATTGAAAAATTTCATCCCAAGAAAGTCTGGTCAGCCATATATTTTGATGCTGAAGAAGGATATCATTATGTTAAAAGATTCACGATCGATCCTACGGAAAAATTAACCAGGTTCATTGGCGATCATCCGGAATCAAGACTGATAAAACTGTCTGAAGTGGAATACCCGCGGTTTGAGATAAACTTTGGAGGTAAAAACAAGAACAGGCAACCGGAAATTATAGAAGTAGCCGAATTTATAGGTATTAAGAGCTACAGGGCAAAAGGAAAAAGGCTTACAAAATACCAGGTGGAACTTATCAATGAACTGGAACCTCTGACACTGGCAGGTCAAGAGAAAGAAGCACCCGCGACAGATGAACCCCGGAAACTGTCTGAATCTGATGAACCCCGGAAACTGTCTGAATCTGATGAACCCCGGAAACTGCCTGAATCTGATGAACCCCGGGAACTGCCTGAATCTGATGAATCCCGAAAACTGCCTGAGTCTGATGAACCCCGGGAACTATCTGGACTTACTAAACCTAAGAAACGGCCGGAAGTTGTCAAATCCGGGAAAGTCGGAACGAAGACCCCGGAAAAGGCAGATAAGAACCTGCAAATGAAACTTGATCTGTGATCCGGATATTATAGTCAATAATTCAACCGGTCTTCAGAACTGACCGGGTAAAGAATACCGGGTAAAGAATAACCGTATTGTGTGCAGCTCTTTTACAGGAGCTGAATGACCAAATTTAAATTTTTCTCCAGTGAGAATATTCCTGATAGGATTTATGGGTTCCGGTAAAACAACCGTTGGAGAAATGCTCGCCAGCCGGCTGGGACTCAGGTTCGTGGATATGGACAGGGAGATTGAACGGAGACAGGGGATGAATATAAACAAGATCTTTAATACCAGGGGGGAACCATATTTCAGAAAACTGGAAGAAGCATTACTTAAAGAGCTTATTGATCAGGATAATCTTGTTGTCTCCACCGGCGGCGGCGTTCCCTGTTACCGTGATAATATGGAGCTTATTAACGCTCATGGCATAAGTATATACCTGGAGTTGACCGGGAAAGAATTATTCAACAGGTTACTGAACGAAAAAGCTCACAGGCCATTGATAAAAGATATGGATGATGCGGCGCTGTCAGAATTCATCAATACCAGGCTGGCTGAGAGGCTTCCCTTCTACAGGCAGGCAGCTATAATCATCGATGCCATGAACATACACCCTGAGGACCTGCTTTCAAGAATCAGGCTCATCTGATACACCACCCGTGAGGCCCTCCACGTACTTTCTTATCATAGCGAATCCGGGATAATGAATATTTGTTGAAATAATAAAAAAACAGTTCATTTATTTGTTTTTTTCTTATCTTAATCAATTCATTATAATAAAGGCATGCCAAAAGACATAAGCAACCTCTTGATTAACTGACAGATGAATCCAATTAAAATATAAGAATTTCATGGCAAGAGGATTATATAAATCGCTGAATATTGAAACCGGGGAAGAGACCAGTGTGCTGCTCCTGATTTTTCAGTCAGTATTTTTTGGCATATTTTACGGAACCTTTGATATCAGTGCACATGCATTATTCCTGGAGGTCTATCCGGCAACAATGATCCCCAGGGTATATATTATTTCAGGACTTACGGGTATCATCCTGACCTCTGTTTATTCATTTTTCCAGGCCCGCACACGTTTTAAGGTTTTTGCTATCGTCAACCTGTCTCTGACAGCTGTTGTTACTGCATTATTGTGGTATGGTTTTAATCTTACCAGCCAGAAAATCATCGTTTTCATTGTGTTTGTCATGATGGGTCCTCTGAATATACTTGCCCTGCTTGGTTTCTGGGGCACTGTAGGAAGGATTTTTACCCTCAGGCAGGGTAAACGTTTGTTCGGACTTATCGATACAGGACAGATAATAGGGATAATCATCAGCAGTTATGCCATCCCCCTCTTGTTATCCTTGCATTTTGAAACAAAGAACCTCCTGTTGATCAGCGCTACCAGCATAATCATAGCCCTTCTTGTACAAACAATCATTACCAGCAGGATAACATTCAGGACTGGTACGACGGAATCAGGAGAGGACAAAGCTAAAAGAGAAGGCCTGTTTTCTGCCCTGAAGGACAGGTATATTCTTAATATGTCGGGCTTCGTTGTCCTCCTGGTCATAGTTACCTTCTTCGTTCACTATACTTTCATTTCCATATCAAAAGATTATTATCCTGAAGATGTTGCTTTTGCAGCATTCCTGGGGTATTTCAACGGTACCCTGATGATTTTCAGTGTTCTTGTGAAGACCTTTGTTTACAGCAAGTTAATGAAGACATATGGTCTGAGGCTCGCCCTGGTCATCAGCCCGTTACTCCTTATTATTTTTACCCTGGTCGCTGCATTTGTAGGAGGTGTGTTCGGTTATACTGCTGCTGCAACCGGTTTTACACTGTTCTTCCTGCTCCTGTCGGTCAGCAAACTGTTTGCAAAGACACTGCAGGATTCCATGGTGGCTCCATCGATGAAGATACTTTACCAGTCGCTGGATGCCCGCATACGGTATTCAATACAGGCCATGATTGATGGGACAGTTAACGAGATTTCCGCACTGACATCAGGTATTATTCTGGCAGGCCTGGGTGCACTCGCATTTATTGGACTGGTACATTATACATATGTACTGTTCGGATTTCTTATTGTCTGGGCAGTGCTGGCATTCAGATTATATAATGAATATAAAAGATCCCTGAATGACTCCCTTGCCAGGTTTAAACAATCAAAGGAACAGGTGGAAGAAAGACAGGCCTCCGAATATATTGCAGGTGAGCTTGAAAAAGGTACTCCGGGGAAAGTAATCAATGCTGTCAAGATCACCGAGTTCATCAGTTTCAAAAGATTCAAAACAGCTGTTCTTGAACTGGTGGGGAATGCGTCAGGGTATGTCAGCAACTTCTCCCTGAAGAAAATAAGGGAGTACTTGTTCCTTGACCGGAGAGAAGATATTGAAAGCAGGTTAAGAAACGGTCAGGCCGGGGAACCTGAATCCCTTATTAACAATATCCTGGTGAAACTGGATGAAGGAAAGACCAGGGGAGTGACGGATGATGATCTGCCTCTTATGGTAAAATCCATTCATCCTGAAGAAAGAATAAAGGTGGCAACCTACCTGTTTAATGCAGCGGAATTCAAATACCTTCCTGTGCTGAACACATTATTGAGGGATCATGATCCCGAGGTACGTAAGGCTGCCATTGATGTGGCTACCAGGTGGAAGGTACGTGAAACGGTTCCCGTACTGATCGATTACCTGAAGACACCTCTCTGTGACAGGGCTTTTGATGCATTGGTTGATATCGGTGAAGCAGGACTGGAGGCGATGGAACATGCCTATCTTAAATCGGGGATCGATGAGCTGGTATTAAGAAGGATTGCGCGGATACAGGGAGAGATAGGCACACCCCTGGCACAGGATCTGTTGCTTAACAAGATCATGTACCATAACAAGGAAGTGGCCCTGCAAGCCCTTCAGTCCCTGACAGCATGTAATTTCCAGGCAGATGCGGAGCATGTAAGTAAGATTGCACTGACGGTAAGGACAGTTATTTCTGTCCTCGCATGGAATATGGCCGCCGAACATACCATCATTGAAAATAATCTGGGCGATCATCTCAGAAAAGCAATTGCTGAGGAGATAAGGTCAAATTTTGACCAGATGTATGATCTTTTATCTATAGCCTATGATCCAAGATCAATCTTTCATATCAGGCAAAACCTCGAATCAGGTACCAGTGAAGGGATAGGATTTGCTATCGAACTGCTCGACCTGTTTATTGCTGAAGAACTGAAACCTGTCTTGTTCCCTGTACTGGATGATACAAGTATTGCGGAAAAGATCAGGCAGCTGCAGGTGGAGTTTCCTATCGAAATACTGGAATCGGAAACATTGCTCATTTCAATGATAAACAGGGATCCGAATTACCTTAATGCCTACACAAAAGCATGTGCATTGTACGCACTGGATCAGATTCCCGGTTATGAAATGTCACAGGACCTTATTGCCCAGGTATTCAATCCCGACCTGTCACTTGCAGAACTCTCAGCGTGGTTTATAAGGAAGAAGGATCCTGTTACGCTGGAGGAGGTGTTTCTCAGACTTGGTATTGAAAACAGGAATCTCCTGCAGGGCATGTTGATTGCGGTGGAAAAAGAAGAATCGGAATTAATGATCGAATCAGTGTTCAGGCTGGAAAAGATCCCGTTTTTTAATTCCCTGACAGGTAACCTGCTTTTAAATATTGCCAGGAACATTCAGGAAATATCACTTAAGGAAGGAAGCATTATCAAGCTGGATCATGATAAGGAGAAGCATTTATTTTCCTGCCTGAGGAAAGGCAGCGCTGTCCTGATAAGGGGAGACAAGGAACTGGCAGTAGCATCTGAAGGGGAACTGATCAGCTCGTTGCCCTACCTGGCAGTGGATGGCGAAGGTTTTGTAATAAAGGCATTGAAGGATTGTTCGCTTCTTTCCCTTGATCTGTTCACAATTAGAAAATTCATGTTTGATTACAATGAGTTTGCCCTGGCAGTTTATTATTGGATGAACGATCAAATTATTCAGGAAAAAGAATTCCTGAATGTAATAGAAATGGTATCTTAACAGTCAAAATTCCGCATGGTATCATGGCAAAGCTTAGAAAGCCAACAACAATTTTCAAACAACTCATCTTCAATATTGTTTCTCCGGCAATATTGGCCATGTTAGTGTTGGGCTTGCTTAATTACCAGCATACCAAAAATATCCTTGTCCAGTCAAGCCGTGAGAAAAATCAGATCATCATTGAGGAAATAAAGCATATCCATGAACTTCAGGATCTTGCGCTGGAGATCCTTCAGGATGAGCTCAATCCACGCATGGAGGAGATCAGTGACAAACTGGTAAATAACATCTTTGCAAGTACTGCAGGTATTGAATCAGCAGATCTTTATAAAATAAGAGATCAGCTGGGGATGAATCCTGATTTTGAAGATATCTATATAATAAACAGTAATGGTGAGGTGGTGAATACCACCTTCAAGAAAGACCTTGGTCTTAATTTTTTCAGCTTTGGGATTGAGCATAAGAACCTGCTTCTTGGCATTCTTGAAAGCGGGCAGTATGTAAGTGAAAGGTTTGCCATCGAAGCAAGCACCAAAAGGCTTAAAAAATATACTTACCAGGCCACACTTGACAGGAAATATATTGTTGAACTGGGGATTTACTCCCCTAAAGCCGATGAGATCATTAAAAAGATCACAGACAGGTTAAAAAACCTGTCCACGGAGCAGGAAAATATTTTATCGGTGGATTTGTTTATTGTTGCAGGCACACCTTTCTCTCTGATCGAAAATGCTTATATCAGCAAGGAACACATGCCCATATATGAGCAGGTACTGAGAGAAAAGGCCAATGTCAGTCTCAATGCAAAAGAAGGGAAGAAATGGATAACCTATGACTATATCTATATGTACAGGAAGAATACAGACCTGTACAAGGAATCGGTTATCAGGATCATTTCTGACAGGTCCAGGGAAAAGCACCTGCTGCGGCGCGAACTGGTCAATTTCCTCCTGATCTTCGGAATAGCTATAGTGGTTGTTCTGGTTCTCCTGTACAGGAAAACCAAGGTCATCACTGATCCGATCAAGAAACTGGTTGAGAATGTTAACAGGATTACAAACGGACATCTCAACGAAAGAGCCGAAGTAATAGGTAATAATGAGATAACCTCCCTGTCTGAGAAATTCAATCTGATGATCGCCCAGCTTGAGAGCTATTACTACGAACTGGAAGAAAAGGTCAGGGAAAGAACTGCCCAGATCGAGAAGCAGAAAGAAGAAATTGAAGCACAGAGGGATTCACTGGAGCTGCAACGAAATATGCTCTCCGAAGCCAATGCTAACCTGCAGTCAGCATATTCCGAGATTGAAGAGAAAAACAGGCATATTGAAGACAGTATCAGGTATGCAAAACGGATACAAAATGCCATTCTGCCACCTGATGAATATGTGAACTCCCTGCTGGACAATTATTTTATCCTGTACAAACCAAAGGATATCGTCAGTGGTGATTTTTACTGGGTCAATGAGAAAAATGGTACTGTCTTTATTGCAGCAGTTGATTGTACCGGTCATGGAGTACCCGGTGCATTCATGTCCATCGTCGGCCATGATCAGCTGAACTATTCCGTAAACGTGAAGGGGGCACGTAAACCCGGCGATATTCTTGATGCCCTTAACGCAGGCGTTACCGATACACTGCGACAGACACGTACAGTACTGTCCGTCAAGGATGGTATGGATATCGCACTTTGTGCCCTGGATATTAAAAAGTTAAAGCTTGAGTTCGCAGGGGCATATAATCCGATGTACCTGATCAGGGATGGTGAATTGATACAGTATAAGGCTGATAAATTCCCTGTGGGAGCATTCATTGGAGAAGAGCTGAACAGATTTCAAAACACGGTGATTGAGATAAAAAAAGGTGATGTTATTTATATATTCTCCGATGGTTACGCCGATCAGTTTGGCGGCCATGACAACAGGAAATTCATGAGTAAGAATTTCCGCGATCTGCTTCTGGAAATACACAACCTCCCGACTGAAGAACAGGAAAGAATTTTGGACCAGACTTTTACTGAATGGAAAGGTTCAAATGCACAGGTCGATGATATTCTGGTTATCGGAATTATCATTTAGTGCAAAATATTTTTTTCTGCTCAATACAAATTATTAACTTGTGATGCCCTCGGCACAGTGAACACCTGAGAAATAAGGCTGCCTGAAACGATAAAACGATATTATGCAGAGTGATGGTTTACCTGGACAGGTTGCTTAGATCAGGCATATAGAAAACCTTTGTGAAGTCTGCAAATAATAAATCTGCTAACAGGGATGCTAAGTATAACATGTTGATATCCTGTTTCTAACATAAACAATCTTGCATGAAATTCTCAAATGATATCTGTCTGATCCTTCCTGCCAGTCAGGAGAAGCTGGATCATGAATTATCGGGATGGATAGACCAGTTCAGGAATAACCTCAATACCATCCTGAAGCGGCAGCTTGGAAGAGATCTCCGGTTTGTGTCTTTGAGCCCTGCTGACAGGAATAATATCAGTGTCATAACAGAATCAGCCGTATCCTTTCTGTTTATGGACGGGTCATTCAAAAAAATGCAGGGATTTAACCAGTTACTTGAGGATCTGACAGGTATTCTTGAAACAAAAAAGGAGATCAGGTTGCAGGAAGAAAGGATCGTTAAGCTTGCTCTTTCTGAATCAGGAATGGAACTGGTATCCGGCTACCTTAAGTATTTTACTTCCGAAGAATTTTTCGGAAAGCAATCTTACGCTTTGCTCGATGGCACCAGCATCCCTTACTGGTCAAAACTTCTCGATCTTTCATCACTTATTATGAGGATGGCCGGGAAAGAATACGATATGGAGAAAGGGAAGGTTATGGAACAGGATGTGGTGTTTCTGGCGGGTACCACCCCGGACCAGGAATCAAACAGGGATATTCTGCGCAGGGAGCTGATACAGTATGGTTACAGGGTGGAGCCTGAAATCGATGTTCGTCTCATTCCCGGAGAGACAAAAAATTACCTGTTATCAATCCTTGGGAAAGCAAAGGTTGCTGTACATCTTTTCGGCAATGAATACGGTGAACTTTTTGCGGGCAGCGGAGTATCGCTTCCTGAATTACAGATGGAAATGGTATCAGGATATATTAACCAGCTGGAGCATGAAAAAGCTGCGGAGACCGGCAATCTGATAAGACTTATATGGCTTTCACCGGAAATAAGTCCGCTGGAAGAAAAACAGGTCACCTTCCTGAGCCTGCTAAAACAAAATATCGAACAACTGAAACGTACTGAGATCATACAGGCACCGCTGGAACTGTTTAAGTCTATTCTTTTAAAACGTTTGAAACAGATAAGCCAGGATGAAAAGAGAGTTGCAGCCCAGATGAAAGCGGACAGAAAGACAATTTATGTTATTCATGACAAACGGGATGAACAGGAGGCGGTTGACCTTGTGAAGAAATTCCTGAAAGCCGGCATGAATGCTGTTAAAATCGATTTTGAATCAGGGAGCGCCAACCTGATAAACATACATAAAGAGAACCTGGTACGTTGTGATGCAGCTCTTATTATTTATGGGCACACCAACAGGTTCTGGTTATCCAGCAAAGTGAAAGACCTGATGAAAGCGCCGGGTTTTGGGCGGGAGTTTCCTCTGGCTGTCAAAGGACTGATGATCAGGGGAGAGGATAAGCTGACAGGAATGCAGCTGCCAGGTGATATGATTGTGATGGACAGGCAGGAAGAACTGGATCCTTTCATCGAAAAACTGAAGTAATATCATTATGAGCAAATCAACGAAAAAGCATACCGGGCCGGTGATTGATCAACAGGTACTGAATCCCTTCCCGGGATTGCGTCCATTCAGTATTGAAGAAAGCCATCTCTTTTTCGGTAGGGAGGGACAGAGCGAGGAAGTTTTACACCAACTGGCAAAAAACAGGTTCGTTGCAGTAATAGGTGCCTCAGGAAGTGGTAAATCCTCCCTGATCTATTGTGGACTGATCCCGATACTCTATGGCGGGTTCATTGCAGAAGCCGGATCTGAATGGAAGCTGATCACCACACGGCCGGGGACCCATCCTGTTGAAAATCTTGCCGCTTCACTGGCAGAAGCAGACGAAAAGCTCACTGAAGACGAACGACCGGTAGCAAGGAATATTACCCTGGCAATCCTTCAAAGAAGCTCACTTGGACTGGTTGAAGCTGTTTCGCGGTTGGGTATAAGCAAGGATACCAACATATTGCTTATGATCGACCAGTTTGAGGAACTTTTCAGGTTTAAACGCAGCCGGCGTGATGAGAGCTCGTTTAATGAATCTGAAGCATATGTGAAACTTCTTGTCGGAGCAGTCAACCAGACAGACCTTCCCATCTATATGGTGCTGACCATGAGATCAGACTTTATAGGAGAGTGTTCACAGTTCCAGGATCTGACGGGGCTGATAAACAGGAGCAATTACCTGATACCCCAGATGACAAGAGATGATTTCAGGGATGCAATCACGGGGCCCGTAGCGGTAGGACAGGCAACTATTGATCCCAATCTTGTCCAGCAACTGTTAAATGACGTGGGGGATAATCCCGACCAGCTGCCTATCCTGCAGCATGCCATGATGAGGACATGGGATTACTGGTTGCAGCAAAAAGATACAGGCAGGGCAATAGCTCTTTCGGATTATAACGCTGTCGGCAGAATGGAAAAAGCCCTGTCCGAACATGCCAACGAAGCTTTTGAAGAGCTTTCTGCAAGGGAAAAGGAAGTATGTGAGAGTATGTTTAAAACCCTTACTGACAAAGGAGGTGATAATATTGGCATCCGGAGACCCACAAGGGTGGATGTTATTGCAGACATTGCAAGGGCTGATATTGATGAGATCATAAAGATTGCTGATGTATTCCGTGCACCCGGGCGATCATTCCTCGCCCCTGCCCATCATATAGACCTTACAGCGGAATCGGTCATTGACATATCACATGAGAGCCTGATGAGAATCTGGGACAGGCTGAAGGTATGGGTTGATGAGGAAGCCCAGGCTGTCCTTATGTACAAACGATTGTCAGAAGCTGCTGAGCTCTTCCAGAGGGGAAAGACAGGCCTGTGGCGTCCGCCTGATCTTCAGCTTGCCCTCAACTGGAAGAAAAAGCAACAGCCTACCCTTGCCTGGGCTGAACAATATAATCCTGCCTTTGAACGTACCATGGTCTTTCTGGATACAAGCGAAAAGGAATTTATTGCGGAAGAAGAGAATAAGATAAGACTGCAAAAACGGCAGCTGCGCCGAAGCCGGGTTTTTGCTTCTGTCCTGGGAACAGCAGCAATTATCTCCATCGGGCTGATGCTCTGGTCATTTGTGCTGAGAGGACAGGCTTTAGCTGCTACCAAGGAAGCAAACAAGCAAAGAGCACTGGCGGATAGCAGTGCGACAATCGCCAAAGAACAACAAACGCTGGCCGAAGCTTCTGCCGAGGAAGCTAAGAAACAGCAGAATCTGGCAGATAGCTCTGCTAAAGTAGCTGTCTATCAGCAGGGACTGGCAATAGCATCGGCTGCTGAAGCAAGGAAACAGCAAACCAAGGCTGATTCATCTGCCGCAGATGCTACCAGGCAACAAAAAAGAGCTGAACAATCCGCTGAGGAAGCTACCAAACAGGCAAAGCTGGCCGAGGAAGCAAGCGCTGAAGCAAAACGCCGCCAGATCCTGTCCACCTCCCAGTCCATGGCAGTAAAATCCCTTCAGGTGGATACAGATACCAACCTCAAGGCACTGTTAGCCTTCCAGGCATACCTGTTTAACCAGGATAACGGAGGCATTGAACTTCATGCTGATATTTACTCTGCATTGCATGATGCCCTCCAGGCACAAAAAGGCAAAAACTATAATGTGTTTACAGGGCATACAGATGCTGTCAGGTCTATTGCCTTTATCCCCGGGACAAGCACATTCTTCAGTGCAGGCAGTGACGGACAGGTGTTAAAATGGGACATTAATGATCCCGAAAAGAAATATACTGTTGTTATAGATAATGAGCTTGTAAACAGAATAATAGACGTCAGTAATGATGGGAAGTGGCTGGCCTGTGGTACAGATGGCATGGGAATACAGCTTTTCAACATCAACGGTCCTCCGGGACAACAGCCGGTCACTCTCAGCGGACATACCAATCGTATCAGGGCATTGAATTTTATGCCTGACAACCAGCATTTCCTGACAGGAGGCCTCGATAACCAGATACTTATATGGAATGTAAATTCCAGGGATAATAAGGTCTTTACAACGGTTGAAGGACAGGTGCAGGTGCTTGCGGTACAGGATGAAGGAAACTGGGTGGCCGGAGGAACAACAGACGGACAGATCATCCTTTGGGAAGCAGATAAACCTGAAAATAAAATCATCCTGTACCAGGAAAAAGGTAACGAAGTACTCGCACTGTGCTTTAATACGGATGGTACCCTCCTGGCAACAGGCGACAGGAACGGCAACGTGAAAATATGGAACATGGAACGAAAGAATATGGTCATCAACCTGAGAGGCCACTCAGCGCGTATTACAAACCTTAGCTTCAGCAAGGATGGAAAGATACTGGCTTCATCAAGCTATGATGCAACAACGAGACTGTGGGATGCAGGGAGCTGGAATAATCAGCCTATTGTCCTGAAGGATAACAGCGGATATGTCTTCTCAGTAGCTATCAGCCCTGACAGCAAATATGTGCTGACCGGAAGCGCAGATGAAAACAGGTTGGCGATGAATCCAACGCAAACGAAAGTTATGGTCGAAAATATTTGTGAAAAAATCGAGAGGAATTTCACAAAAGACGAGTGGAATACTTATGTGGGAGAAAGTATTAACTACGAGGAAACCTGTGGGAGGAAATCCTCTATCGGGGTGAGAAAATGAAAGATCAGCAGGAATCAGTGTTTCCGGTAAAATAAATAGTGATTCATGACAAACTGTGACGAATGGTAGGTAGTGCCTGATGTAGCTGAACCGGTAATGATCCCCCTGCCGGTTGACCTGAAATGATGGATGATAAAAGAATAACCCTGTATGAGAAAGGGTGAATTTCAACAAGAAAAACATTCAATGAACCACATATTAATCACGATCATATGATTCCAGACAGATTACCTCCTTTTCAAAAATCTTTCCTGCATCCCCTGGTGATAATACTTCTGTTTGTATCGTCTGCCATGACATATTCGCAGCAGAAAGAACAATGTGCATTCACCTTGCGTGAGGCACAGAACCTTTATAACCAGGGACTGATAGAAAACATACCGGGAATGCTCCAGGCTTGCATAAAGGATGGATTTACCAAACAGGAACGTTCAGAAGCCTATAAGCTGATCATCCTGTCTTACCTGTATGATGATGATCAGGAAAGGGCCAACCAGGAAATGTTGTTATTCCTGAAAAGATATCCTGAATATGAAATTACGGCTACCGATCCGAAGGAGTTTACTTACCTTTTTAACTCCTATGACACACGGCACAAGTTTACATATGGTGCTTTCGTCGGTGGTAATATGAGTTATGGAACAATAACTGAGCCCTTCAGTGTGCAAAACCTGAATGTCGCACAGGACCCCTTATTAAGGCTATCCAGTATCGGAATAACGGGTGGTGCAAGGTTCAACTTCCTGGTTGTAAAGAACCTGGAACTGTGCACGGAAGCTGCCTTCAGTACCAATTCCATTTCCTTTGATCCGGGCATAATGTTCGACATGAGCAGGCTGGATCATAAAGAATCCCAGACAAGGATCGAGATACCCCTGACAGTAACATATGAGGCAAACCTTAAAAACTTTAAGCCTTATGCAAGGGCAGGAGTGATGGGAGGATACCTGCTGTCATCCACCGTAAATATTACCAGGGATTATACGGTTGTTACAGACCTCAGCAAAGTCACCATTGCCAATGCTGATTACAAGGTGCTCAGGAGAGATATGAATCTGTGGGCAGTGGCAGGTGGTGGTATCAAATACAAGATACCTAAAGGATATATTATTCTTGATTTCCGGTATAATATAGGACTGATGGGTCAGAATAATCCCGCCTCGAACAAATACACCGCCAGTGACGAAGTACAGAACGGCAATTTTATGGGATATTACACTGATCCTGATTTCAGATTGAACAATATGGTTATCAGTATCGGTTACCTGAGATCGTTTTACAAGCCAAAGAAAAAGCTTTAATACAATAAAACAAGGGACCGATGGTGTCCCCGGGTACGATAAGTTATTTATCCTGAAGTTAAGATCCTGAGTCAAGCAAACGGAAAAAAGTAATAAAAATGATAATAAAAGCACGGTTTCTTCTCAATACCATTATTTTTTATTTCCTCCTGGTATTTATCTGTGCATCATGCAACAAATATGAGATATCTGATCAACAGGCAGATGTGTTCCTGAAATTCTTTGGCAGCTACCAGGAAGATGTCGGCACAGATGTCCGGATCGATGATGACGGAGGATATGTGGTGGTCGGTACATGGACAACTACTGATAAAGCGAAGCAGATGTGCCTGATTAAGACCGATAAGTACGGTAACGAAATGAGCTGGTCTCCTAAGTTTTTCGGCGATACGCTCGACGATTACGGTTATGGACTTAGGATACTCGGGGACGGTTATGTATTGGTCGGTACAAGCATTGACGGTAACGGAGAGAAAAACATCCTGATGGTAAGGACAGACAAACAGGGTAATGCACTTAACGGTTTCCCAAAAATATTTAATATGCCTGGTAATGAAGAGGGATTTGATATTACTGAATCAGCAAACGATGGTTTTGTGATTGCCGGCTATGGTGATAACCTGCCCCTTGGTAAGGGTGGCAGGGAATATTATTTACTTGAAACAGATGGGGCAGGAGACAGCATCATGGCAAGGCACTTTGGCTTTGCAGGCAATGAACAGTTTAACTGTATAGAAAAAATTGCAGATGGTTATTTGTGTCTTGGACAGTCGGACAACTTTACCGGCAAAGGTACTTATGACCTTACCCTGATTGAAGCCAACAATATACTGTATCCTTTATCTCCCATAAATTTTGGCACAACGAAGAGTGATGCAGGAGAATGCCTCGTGGTGAATGCTAATGGCTCAGGTGTACTTTGTGGTACCAGCACAACAGCAGATGGGACACAATCCGATATCTTCCTGGCCAGTTTTAATTCTGACCTGGCAATTACTACCATTCAGGTTGCTAAACCATCCTCAGGTAATTTCACGGGGAAATCCGTGGTTATGACCGCTGAAGGGAACTATGTCCTGGTGGGTTCTGAAATGCAGGCAGATGAAAATATCTACCTGCTCGGGCTGGATACAGGGGGCAACCAGATGTTCTACACGACATTTGGCCGGACCGGTTCGCAAACAGGGAATAGTGTGCGGATTACACCTGATGGCGGGTTTATTATAGCAGGCAGCAATGCTTTCGAGGGTAATTCGATGATCACCCTCATAAAAACAGGCTCTGAGGGAAGCATGGATTAATTTCATTTCTGCAAGCAACCATAACGGAAAATTTTGCGACATATAATAATAAAGGTATTAAGTCTGTACAACATACCCGGATAATAATAACACACCATATAAAATGAAGAATATTAAAAAAATACAGCGTTTAACTGTATTATTGCCTATTCTGTTACTGCATACTTTTCTTCTGACCGCCCAGGTAACCATTCAAGATGTCTCTATCCCTGCGACCCCAATGAAAATTGGTGATGTAGTGACAGCAGACATTAACATTAACAATGATAATGGGAATCCTTGTACTGTTGTTACAGGAACAATAGCAGGATACTCTTTGACAAATCTCACAAGGATTGACCAGAACTCCTATACAGTGAAATTTGTGATCACTAACGGAGGAACTGATTACGCATCCGGAGATGATATATCGGTTGCAAACCTTACCCTTACCAATATTGACGGCACAAGTGATGTATACAGTGATCCCATTGTACAGTCTGGTGATCCTATCGATGCCAACCGGCCTGCAATCAGTAATGTGACGATACCTGCTGCAGCGATGAAGGTAGGTGATGTAGTGACGGCGACGATCACGGTAACTGATGATGCAGGAGATATGCCCTCGCTTACATCGGGAACGATCAACGGTTTCACGTTGGGGAGTTTTGCCAAGACGAACAACACGACCTACACGGTACAGTTCACGATAGCAAATGGTGGCACTGACCGTGCATCCGGAGATAATATACCGGTTGCTAACCTGATACTGACCGATAATGCCGGGAATTCAAGTACTATTTATTCGACTGCGATCTCGCAAGGCGGAGATCCGATTGATGCTAACCGTCCGAACATAACGGAAGTGAGTATACCCAATGTGGCGATGAATGTGGGGGATGCGGTGACATTAACCATTACCGTGACTGATGATCAGGGGGATAATCCCTCATTGTCATCAGGTTCTGTAAATGGATTTCTTCTGGGTAGTTTTTCACGTACGAATGCGACGACCTATACGGCGCAGTTTTCGGTGTCAGAAGCGGGAACGGATTATGCAGCATCATCAGATATACCGGTGACTAATCTTATATTAACTGATGCCGCCGGTAATTCAAATACTACAACTACATTTTACATTTCACAGGCGGGAGATCCTATCGATGCGAACAGTCCGTCGATCAGTAGTGTAACTATACCGAATGCAGCGATGAAGGTGGGGGATGTGGTGACAGCGACTATTGGTGTGAGCAATGATGGTGGGGATTTTCCATCGATCACCACGGGAACGATCAATGGGTTCAGTTTGGTGAACCTGTCGAGGGTGAGTGGGACGAGTTACACGGCTCAGTTCACGATAGCGAACGGGGGTGTGGACAGGACGGCGGGGGCCAGTATACCTGTATCCTTACAGTTGACG
>Ga0172365_10001373_pt1 | contig 17657 bp, 16 predicted proteins | sample LakKivSesite48cm_FD_114535 | JGI IMG/M metagenome (GOLD analysis project Ga0172365, IMG submission 114535) | Sediment microbial communities from Lake Kivu, Rwanda - Sediment site 48cm | ecosystem: Environmental > Aquatic > Freshwater > Lake > Sediment | place: Rwanda: Western Province, Lake... | reverse complement strand
TCCACGTCCGCGGATGAGGAGGTGGCAAGATGTCCGGCTCGGAATTGTTCAAGTGCCTCTGCCACGGTTGATGCCCCTGTGTTGAATACCTTGACTCCTGCCGCTGACAGAACTTGAAACGCCTTTGGGCCACAATGCCCCGTTACAATATAATTCACACCCATCCGGACTATCATCTCCGCCGTCTGGATGCCTGCGCCCTGAACAGCATTGCGATTTTGCTGATTGTCAATGACATGAAAGGTATTCGTATTGAGGTCATAGATAAGGATCTTCGGCGCTCGACCAAAACGGCTGTCCAGCAAAGCGTCCAGATTATCCCCGGAAGTTGTGAATGCCAGTTTCATGTGATTTCTCCTTTCGTGAAATATGTCCAACAGGGCGGTCATTTTTTCTGGCAACCGGCGCGGATGCAAAAATCACGGGACACCTTCCCCTCTGTAATCCCGGTGACCTCGCTGTCGAGCCGTTTCCTCGTCAACCTCGTCCTGCCAGCCATTGCGCGTGGTAGCAACGCGGTCGAACCTTGCCGTGTATGGTTTGATGTCCAGAAGTGGCGTGCCGTCCAAGATGTCCACGCCCTCGAGATACAGCACATTGCCCTCGCAGCGAACCAGTTCAACAATACTCAGCCCGATGGCATTGGGACGGCAGGGGGCACGCGTGGCGAAAACTCCTCGCTCAACGTTCTGGAGAAAAGGTTTCACCATGAGCTTTTTATGACTCGCTCGATGGAAGTGATAAATGAGGTAAATGTGCGAGAATCCTTCCAGGTCGCGCAAGCCTTCCGCAAACTCCGGAAATATCTCTGCCCGTCCTTTGCAGCCACTCGCATAAACCGGCTGAATTGGTGTCTGATCCGCGACAAGATGCTCACTGCGGATCACGCCAATGGGTTTATAGGCAATGATGGTATCGTCCATATTCAAGAAACTTTCCTTTCCGCCGTTTTCACCTCAGAACAAAATCCCCGGGGCGATATTTCGCAACGGCTGAGAACACGGCGGACATGCCAATCATGGGACGGCATGACCGCCGCGGGGCACGTTCTGGTGGCATTCATTCCGCCGTGGTTCCAGTCTCAATCTCGGATAGGCGCTTCTTTATGAAATCCAATTGCGATTGTAATGATTCCGCCTGGTTCTTGAGCGCCAGTTTCTCCATCTCCGGACTTGTCTCCTGATATGGCGCCGGGTATCTGTAAGGTGCGGCATACCCGCCGAACCTCATCCAGCCCGGCAGTCCTGTGGCATAGAACCAGTGCCGCCAACCATGTCCGCCGCCACCGAAGCTTCGTCCAAGTCCAGGATTCGCACATCCGGGCATTCCATATCCAGCGCAGAAACCCATAGCTCTTCCGGTCATCGGACCCATTCCCATAGGTCCTGTCCTGTCTCCTCTTGGCATCATGACTCCCCCCTTTCACATGTATTTTTTATTTTTCCTTAATCATTGTAAAGCCTCTCTCTCGGCGATTATGATCAAGTCAAGGTTAGCGCGGTTCGATTATCCCATCCCTGGACCGCCATCATGATGGGAGCAACAGGCACCGGTGGATTTGATTTCGCCTCGAAGATAAGCCTCCACCGCCTTGTCTGCTTCGGTATATTCCTCTATGATCAACGGCTGGATACCATGAGCGGAGAGTTCCTCCACCGCACGCCAGCCCATCCCCTGACACAGAATCGCCTGACAGTCTTTCAGAACTTCAATCACATCCGCATGTCCACTTGCTCGATCATGGGCATGAGAAACACCCTCGCGACACTCTCCCTGAGCAAAAGCGGTCTGCCTATTCGGACGCGATTCCTTTTTTGTAATCTTATTGTCCTGAATTTCATAAACGATAAAACAGGCACTGCGTCCGAAATGATGCGAGACAGTAGTGCCATCGGACGAGGCAACAGCAATCTTCATGGGGCACCTCCTATTTTAAAATTGTCCTCTGCGGTGACCGTGTCCGGCGCGGGCATAGCCGCGATCCTCCTCAGCACGATGGATATTTTTGCTCTTGCAGGCGGGACATTCAGCAGGACGTCCTGTGCCATGAGGGACTTCCCAGTCATGCTGGCATTCGGAACACCGAAATTTGCGCATACTTGTCATGACCACTTCACCTCCTTCTATACGAATCGCCTTGCCCACAACCAGCGCCTGAGCCGCTTTGCGGCGGGCTGATTCAATGATGCGCCCGAACGTCTGCCGCGAGACATTCATCCTCTGCGCCGCCTCCTCGTGATACAATCCTTCAAGGTCTGCCAGACGGAGAGATTCAAGTTCATCCAGCGTCATACAAACTTCCTCCAAAGCGAAACGCGGGATGCCTGCAGGTTTAAAAACGGCGCAGGGAGGCTTTCCGCCAATTCTCCGGCAACAAAATGGACGAGGCATTTTTTTTCCTTCCGCAAAAAAGAATAAATAATTATGGGCATATGCCCATTACTTATGTCAATATAAAAAATAAAAAAATTCGGGTGGAGAAGATTTATTATCCCTTACGCCCGATAAAGTGTTATGTGATTATGTGAGCAAATTACTTGGTCTTGTCGATAACCTTTCCGCCACAGCGGATCTTCGAGATGCCTTTCTTTTTCAGCTCTGCTCCTTTGTCAGCGATTCCTTCAACAGCGACAACATCAATTATCCGCCTGTCGCGGACATGGACCTGGCAATAAGCTCTGTTTCAAAAGTCTATTAGGTTAGAAGTCGCTATTTCATTCGCTTCAAATGATTACAACCCTATCCGAGTCACGTATGATTTCATATTGATTCTTCAGTGTTGACAACGGACACATATCTGATCCTTTTGAATTTCTAATTTTAAGGCAAGCACCGCAAGCGAAAAACTGACCTCCTGAATCCAGAATCCTCTGTGCCTGATTTTTTACATCGAATTTTGGATCATTAATCTTATCAATCTCCACCCCTTTTCCAGAAAGGAAGATACGCACCTCATCGCCTTGTTCGAGGCTGTAAAGAGCCAACCGCAACACGTTAAAGATAGTTTCCGGCTCGGTCTGCGTAATGATGATACCAAGTTTCATAAATGATATTTTTTCTCCATAGATAGAATTAATTTTCAAAAACATATATCCATAAACTCCATCAACAAAAAAATTCCGGGCGGAGGGGTTTTGTGGCTCCATCCGCCCGGTGGATGTGTGTTCAGTATGTCGGGAAATTACTTGGTCTTGTCGATAACTTTGATGCCTTTCTTTTTGAGATCGGCTTCCTTGCCCTTGATGCTCTCGGCGGCAACTTTGTCTATGACGTAAATCATGTTGCCGCCCTGTTTGGCGAATTTTTGCCCATAAGAAATGGGCACATCGGCGGTTACAGGACCAAGCAGAGACTCGGCAACTGGACTCGTTTTGCGCGCACCGTTCGCAACGAGCAGAACGGTCTTTGCCTTGTAGACCAGTCCGGCGCCCATGGAGATGGCATAATTCGGGCTGTCCTTAAATGAAGGGAAATGTCCGTCTCTAACAGCGTTCTTGATGGTGTTATCATCAAGTTTGACAAGGAGCATCTTGAATCCGAGCGGAATGCCGGATTCGTGGAACGCAACATGTCCGCGTCCGCCAACGCCGACAATATGCAGGTCAATCCCGCCCGCATTTGCGATGGCTTTCTCATAAGCGTCCAGAACTTCCTTCTTAATCCACTTGAGGTAAGGATTTTTCGCGGATGCCTTGATGACAACCGCCTTGCCCTTATCAGTTCCCCTTATTTCATAGTCGCGCCTGGACTTGTTCAGGGCTTTGATGAGGGTTGTCTGGCAGATGAGCGTGCCGAAAGGGACATAGGTCTTTGCAAAGGGCTTTTTGAGTTTGCCGAAGAGCTGCTGAATCATGAAGTAGGAATATGATTCGGGATGAAGTGCGCGGAGCTGAGCATTTTCGCCAGGCAAGCCAATATACTCGTCAAGATTGAACGAAATAACGTTGGCGGCGTTGAACTTTTCCTGATTGTCGGCAAGAAACTGATACAAGCCAGTTGGGGAATTGCCGGTCGCCAGCCCGAGGACATATTTGGGCTTCCGCCTTGTGGGCTTGAAAGATTTGAGTTCCTTAAGGACAATCTTTCCCGCCTCTTCGCTCATGTGCGCAAAGTTTTTTGTAACGATGACAGTAAACGGCATACGTTTCACTCCTTTAAAAAATTATTCTCTGTGAAAATCTGTGAAATCTGTGGATGAATGTCTTAGCGTCTCATTTTAATTTTGCGATGAGTTTCTGGACCTCACTCTTAATCTTTTCCGCCTCAGCAAGGATTTCCTTGACAAAGGCATTATCCTTAGCGGCTTCATGCGCCTCGGCATAATCAGGGATAACACGCACGCCGCGCCTGTCATCCTTCGCCTTGGATTCCTCTACATCGCCGGCGATTCTCGCACACATGCAGGCATAAGCGCTGAGCAATGGTTTCACATCCACATCCTTGAATTCTGAAAGGATGATGGCGCGCTCATGTTCCCAGCGAGCATCGGACGTTTTAGTGCTAAGTATCTTGGTCACCATATCAACCTTGCCTGAAGCGACCATTTCCTCAACCTTTTTCTTAAGTCCCTTCAAGGCATAATACCTGATATAGTATGCGTAGGTCTCGATACCGCTTTTGCGGGATTCCTCAAACATATAATTTTTTCCGATGCCTTTAATATCCTTGTCGGTATAGACGTCATGGACTTCATGGACGGAGGAGAGGCGGTCACGCGCCTCTATCATCATGTCAACAATATCGGGGCGGAAAACCTCAAACACAAACTTTGTGCGCTTCGCCTTGTTGCGCTTGACATATTTTCCCTCATTCCGCTTGATGCTGAAGATGTTGTCTGAGAGCACCCAGCCGGGCATGATTTCGTTGTATGCGGGTGAAATGGCGTCGAGACGATGCGCAGGCGTGTTTATGAGGGAAAAGGGCATTTCAACTTTTTGCCCCAGGGCGTTGACAGCAGTAGCGATGATGGAGTAAGGCGCATGGGAGAAATCGGTGGGCATCTTGATGTTCACCCCGAGACCGAAGAACGTCCCCTCACCGCACCAGATCTCCTGGTCGGGCGCCTTGCCGGTGTGGTTGGAGCCGATGTTCGCGCCATAGCCAATATTGCCCTTACCTTCAGGCCAGTAAGCGGCAATGAGGAGCGCCTGATGATGAAATCCCACAAATGGACCGCACAGTGAGGCGGTGCATTCGCCCTCCGCCACGCCAGTATTTGGACCAAGTATGGACTCCGTCACCTTGCCATGGCGCTCGGCGTGGCTGTGCTCGGTCAGGACGGACTTGTCCACAATTGCCATTGTGGTGACCTCACAACCCCATTGCAGGATTGACTGGCGCACGAAGGCACCATCCAGGACCTCGGTCTTTTCTTCATCATTGGAGAGGATAGTGGACTCACTCACAAGTGTGGCGGCGTCAATGACGGCGGATTTGCCAATGAAAGAATTGATAACCTTTGGCATGTTGCGGATGATGGCTTTTTCGCAAATTATACCCTTTGGGGATTTTACGGCTTTTAAGTATTTGGCAATAAAGTCGGCGTATTCCTCCTGAAGCTCCTTATCGCCACGTCGACCGCAGACGAGCTCTGCAACAGGAATCGTCATTTCAGCATAGGACTTGATTTCACGTCCGCCGGTCTCAATTGCAATGTTCATCTCCACGCCATTGCCAAAGGTGGTTTCACCACCGATGATGGAAGAGCAATTGAAGACAACCGCTCCCTCCTTGATGATATAATTAGAAATCGCGCCGACTTTTTTAATCAGGACATTGCGCCCAACCTCGCAATCATAAAGCGAGCTGTCATAGATGCCGGCAAAACATGTGAGGTTCTTATCCACCAGCAGTTCAGAATCAGCGCAGGAGAGGACACATCTGCCAAAGAAGTTGGAACCGTAGATTGTGTCGGGCGAAAAACCCGGTGCGACCATGATGCGCCTCCAGTCAGGACTGTAATTGCCATTAGCGATAAGTGCCTCAATTTCCGCATCCTTCAAAGGGCGCACCCTATTGCCAAAGAGAACACTCTTTCCTCTTGGTTTTTTGACCTTTCCTACCTCTGCGATAATCTCAGACTTCGCAATGACCTTAACGATATGTTCCCCAAGTGCAGACATATTTTTCTCCTTCAAAAAATATCCCTTCAGGAGGACCAGTTTAAATCTAAGGATTGGAATAAAAACTATTCAGAGCGACAGTGACGGCGCCGCGAATACCCTGTTCGGCACCAAATGTCGCACGGTCAACCTTGACATGCTTTTCTATATACTCAAGCGTATGCACGGGCAATTTTCGTTTGATATATTCCTGAAGGACATCACAGGACTCCACCATGATTCCGCCAAAAAGTATAACCTCGGGACCGATGATGTTCAGTAAGTTTGCCACAGCAGTGGTAAGATAATTACCAACCTTCTCAATCATTCCAAGGGCGAGCCGGTCGCCATCTTTGGCGGCAAGACAGATTGCCTCAGCCGTGATTTCACCCTTTGACCCGGCAAATTCAAGAATCCGGGTATTGACGCCTCCCTTGATCGCCTCCTTTACCTGTGCGACAAGGGCGTAATCGGAGGCTACACTTTCCAGACAGCCACGTTTCCCACAATAACAAAGAGGTCCATCCTCTGAAGCGGCAATGTGCCCAAATTCCCCAACGCTCCACTTGGACCCACGACGTACCTGCCCGTTCAGGATAATCCCCATCCCAAGTCCGGGTCCCATATGAAAAATCAGCACATCTTTTATATCCTTATGCTCACCGAAGAGGTTCTCGGCATAAGTAATTGCCGTGATGCGATTTTCCACAACCGTCGGGATACTAAACTTCTCCTCTAAGATGTCCTTCAGGGGGACATTCTTCCAGTCTTCAAGGTGCGGGAAATTGATGGAGATGCCGCCACATTCATCCACAAGACCCGAAATGGCAAAACCGATGCGAAATATTGGATTCCTGTCCCGCCTGTGGATATAGGAGGTCTGATAACGCACCGCGGAAAGGAGGGAACTTAAAATTTTTTCCCTCGTCACGCCAGTCTCAAAGCGGCTTTTTTTGACATTATAAATTTCCCCATTCATATCAGCCGATGCGGAAACTATACCACGGGAAGAGAATTCAAGTCCAATTACCCACCCCCATGATGGCACAATCTCAAGAAGCTTTGCACGACGTCCACCCGATGAATCAGCAAGCCTCCCCTCCCGGATGCGCCCGGACTTTATCAGACTGGTAATCAGGGCGGAGACGGTCGGTGCTTTGAGGGCAAGGATTCGGGATATATGCCCGCGGGAAAGTGTCTTGTTGACCCAGATATGATAAAGGGATGCCATTTCCCGCGTTTTCTTCAGGTCTTTCATATTACTTCAATTTATGAAAAAAGATGCATTATTACAGGCAAAATTCTGCCAACTTCGTAAAAAACTTTTGTGAATTGAACAACCCCTTCCCTGTATGTCAAGAAAAAAATCGAGACGAATTTTTTACGCACTCATAAAATACTTTTGCTTGACACATGACCTCGCTACAATGGTGAGTTGATGTTGGGAATCGGGAAGAATATGTAAAAATATGCCATAATAATGGGCTATTTATTTTTCATATAGTGCAACCTTTTGGAGTCAAATTGCATCATGGATAATGGGGGGCAATTGTCGGACAGGACTGATGCCGAGCTGGTAAGGATGGTTCGCGAGCGAGGCGACACGTCAGCCTATGGCGAGCTTATCGCTCGATACCAGGGTCATGCTTATGGTCTCGCTTATTCATTCGTTGGCAACTGGGAGGAGGCGCAGGATATTGCGCAGGAGGCATTCATACATGCTTACATCAACCTGCACACGCTCAAGGTGCCTGCAAAATTTCCAGTATGGCTTCGCCGCATTGTCTTCTCCACCTGTATGCACTGGCTTCGAAAATTCCGCCCCGAACTCTATCACTCGCTTGGAGAACCGGAAGATTTCAAGTTGATTGAGAAGATGCCTGATTCAAAGGCGGCATCACCTCTTGAACATGCAATGAAGAAAGAGATGTCCGAGGTTGTGCTCGCCGCCATCGCTGAACTGCCACCGAAATATCGCATCCCCCTGACGATGTTTCACCTGGATGGACTCAGCTATGAAAAGGTTGCAGAGTTTCTGGAAATTCCTGTAGGCACTGTGAAGTCGCTTATCAACAGGGCAAAAAAGAAACTTAAACCAGCCCTGAAATCTTACGCCACGGAGGTTTTGCCAATGGTTAGTGAGGTCTTTAATGAACACAAACTGCCGGCTGAATTCAGCCGCAAAGTGCTGGAAAATGTCCCCATTCTTGCCTGGGGAAAAGGCAAGGAATGCTCGTTTGCCGGAGCGCTTGAGGCGGCGCTGTCTGTGACCGAATACCCCTTCTCTTACACCGATATAATGGGCTTCACCGGACTGGCATTCCGAGTGCGCTGGTTCAAGCCCTCTGGAGAGATTCGCTGGTGCGCCTCGTCCCCGGCTGGGGAGATGGCGGAGGAAATCGAGGCGGCAACGCACGCCACAGGATGGGAACTTAAATGCGAGGTTCATAAGGGAGAGCCCAACATGGTGCGCTATGTTCCAGAGATTGTCGCATCCATTAACGCTGGAAAACCCGTCCTCGCTTATGATGATAGACTTGACATGGCGGTTGTCTATGGTTACGGCGAAGGTGGAAAAACGCTCCTTTTCCGCGATTATCACAAGGGAGAGACACTCCATGAACTGCCCGCCTCCGGGCTTGGCTGGATGATAATCTACCTCGGCGGATATAGTCCCGAACTGTCTCGTAGTGAGGCATTTATTGAGTCGCTCAAGCTTGCCGTGCGGAACTGGCGCCGGCGTTGTGGCAAGGCGGGACCGGGCGAATACTGGTATGGCGAGACTGCACTTGGCATCTGGATTGATGACCTGTCCATTGTCGATTCCTTGACACAAAAAGAGAAAGAGACTCTATTCTTCGTCAGTTGGTGGAACTTCACATCCCTCGTGGATGCACGCAACGCCGCCATTTCCTTTCTGCGGGGAAATGTCACGCACCTGCCGGAGCAGTCGGCACATTTTATCAGCAAGGCGGCGGCGCTCTATGAGCGGGAGGTAAAATCTCTTGATTGCGCATCATTTACAAAACATGATGCCTTTTTTGGTCCATGGAGTGGAAAGTCTATTAAAGACTGGACTGCCGATGTCCGGAAGCGCGAGCGCGAAATATTGACTGAGGCATGCAGGCTTGAAAACAATGCCATCACGGAGATTGAGAAAGCCCTCTCCTCCCTCTGATTGATAGCGCACAACTCTTATCCCCTCTCCATAATAAGCTTGAATCGAAGAGGCGCGCAAACTATGGATAATTTTGTTTTGCTAAAAAAAGTTCATTAAAAGGTGATTTGACATGTCTAAATTCTGGAAAATCTCGGGTTCGGTCTTCCTCACTCTTATGATTATCATTCCCTGCTACCCTGAATCCACCGACTTTGCCAGCTGGAGTGCCGACCTGACTCATCCATACTTCTCCGCCTGGCATCCGGGCTTTTCATCACGCCTCACAGGCACAAATCCTGATACGGCTGTATATGGATGGCGCCAGTATGACATTACCGGCATATCTGTTCTCGATGTGATTAACTGCCTCACCGTTCATTACACAGACTCAACGGGACAGAATTACATTTTTTACATTGCTCAGGACACAAAAGGAAACATTCGTTATCTGCAGGAAGGAGATACATCTTTTCTTGACACACTCCCAATCTTCTTCCCCGCCAGCACCTCTAACAATGTCTCATGGACAATTCCATACCTGATGGGACAGCACAGGTTTCAGATTTTCTCCCATAATACATACCAGAAAAATAGTTACAATCTTGGTCCTTATGACAACTCGCTGTTCATGCGCCACTATTGGGATGAGGCGCTGATGGGTCAGATTGTGACAGCCCCAAGGATTGGATATGTTCAGTATGATGGACAGGACATCTCAACGCTTCAGGAACCCGCTCTGGGCAAACTTCAGGGCGTCGTGACGGATGCCTGGTCAAACGCCTTACTCTCAGATGCATCCATACTGCTTGAGGGAGGAGCACCCCGACGCGCCACATCCGACACAAATGGATTCTACTCCATCATTGACATCCCACAATCTACATATTCCCTCACAGTTCAAAAGGCGCTATACAGGGATTACAAATCGGACATTACGACGCCCCTTTCCACCACAATGGAGTTCAACATTGAACTGATCCCACTGTCAGGAAGCATATCCGGAACAATAACGGACAATCGGACTGGTTCTCCCATTGCCGGTGCTAACATTCAACTGGACGGGCTTGACGCCACGCGGATTCAAACCGATACTTCCGGCTTTTACCGCTTTCAAAATGTCCGCATCGGAAGCCATCAAGTTCAGACATGGGGTGCCATTTACAAATTCGCCGAAAAAACAGCCGACGTTACAACTGACCAGGAGACCACCATTAATTTTCAGCTTGAGATGCTAAATGGCGCAATCACTGGTGTCATCAGAAACTCCCTGTCGGGTGTCCCTGTCATAGGAGCACCAGTCCAGATTGACGGACTTGACGCAACACGCGTCACAACGTCGGCTGATGGCTCATTCACGCTGGAAAATGTTGTTCCGGGATACCACGACGTGCAGACGTGGCAAGATGGATATTTCTTTCTGCAAATAAGGGTGAATGTCCAACCGAACCAGACCTTAGATATGGGAAATGTCTATCTTGCGCCCACCTCATCCATCCTGCCCGAGGGAACGAACTTTTATTTCGATGATGGAGCGGGGGGATGGACATTAAAATCCTTTCCCGGTGTCTTTGGAGTCCCACTTTCCACATCTTCAAACGGTCACCTCGGACTCTCTCCAGGCGGCAATACCAACTGCTTTGGATACTGGGAAAGCCCGTTTATTGCCTTCACTCCCGGAAAGACTTACCGCATACGCTTCACCCTGACAAGCAATCTCGACGACCCACAGCGGCTCCCGAACGCACGCTTACGCATCAACAGCGGAAATAACCAGATAATTTCATTCCTCTCAATTGACAGTCGTGGGAGCGGAGAATCATCACCCACCACAACTCCCAAGACTTATGACGTAATTTTCTTGCCACCGATATCATCCTCAAGCTATGGATTCACCATCTGCTTCGACCTTATCAACATTGGAACGGATGACGACGCCACAGCCTGGATTTATTTGGAAAGTGTGGAGACAACAGCGGTCAACATCACAGAGACACAATAAGTAAAGAGGCGGGTGACACACGGACAGGTGATAAAAAATCCTGTAATGTCTAAACAGACTTCACAGGATTTATAATTTCTGGCGGGAGCGACGAGGATCGAACTCGCGACCTCCGGATTGACAGCCCGGCGTTCTAACCAGCTGAACTACGCCCCCGCATTAAGAAAGTCAAAAGGATGAAGGATAAAGGATGAAATAAAATTATTTTCTATCTTCATCCTTCATCCTTTATTCTGGTGGGCGGTACAAGATTTGAACTTGTGACCCCCGGCTTGTAAGGCCGATGCTCTCCCACTGAGCTAACCGCCCGAAAAAATTATTTAAAAATTGCAACCCCGTCTAACTCCCAATCATTTAATAACTAATCATTCTTCAAGGAGAGTGCCAACCGTCAAGACTTTTTTAAAATAAAGCCAGTATCGCGCACAATAATAACTTCCATACGCCATGCGCGTCTACTGCTAATCCCTGCCGAGTCTTTTTTCGAGGGCTGTGGCAAACTCATAATCATCAAAATCAACGCCGTCAGCGAGGGCGGCATCAAGTGACTCAAGCGCCCCTTTCCTGTCCTTCATTACCGCCTGAATTACGGCGAGGTGATAATAATATGACCGCTCACCCTCATCAGGCTTGAAGTCTATAATCTCAGAATCTTCTGGAGGTAGAAGTCTTTGGCGGCGATCTTCCTCCTTCGCCTCAGCAAGCGCCCTGTGCTGGGCATCAAGGGCATCCTTGAACTGCCCCGACTTGAAAAGCGACCATGCAAGCGTGTCAAGGGTATAAGCGCGCGGTGATTTTTCCACCGCCTCACGTGCAAGTGTCACCGCCTCATTAATATTGTAATTCTCTTCGGCAAAATGCCATGCAAGGTTGTTCAGATAAAGGATACTGCGCTCCTGCTCGATGTCCCGGCGGTAATTCTCCTCAATAATCTTTCTCAACCGCAGGACATCGCTCGTAGCCTTGCTCTCAGAGAGAATAATGGGGTTTTTCTCCGTGGCAACACTTGATGCCATGACATTGCCACTCCTTGCGTGGGCGATGCGGAGTTTCAGGATAAAGGCGATATTTTTCTGTGTCCCCAGGCCTGGGAAACTGATGTCAGAGTAACCTGCAAGGAATTGATTCGTCTCGCGGTCGGCATCCTTAAGACGTCCCATTTTATAAAGACACCAGGCAATATCATAGTGCAGGGAGAAATCATCCGGTCTTTTCTCAAGCGCCTGTTTATAATACTCGAGTGCCCTGTCAAAATGCCGGAAATGCCTTTCATACGTGGCGCGGAAGGAATAAAAAAGAGATCTGCGCCTCTGTGGTGAAATCTCCTTCATGAGACGCTCTATAACAGAATTGTCATACTTTGCTCCCGGGCGCGTCAGGAATGTCAGGAGTGCCTGATATGCGGATGCCCTGTCAGGCTCCATACGGACAGCGCGGATATATACATCAAGCGCCATATCAAACTCTTTCTTTTTCCAGCGATAATTTCCGAGAAGCATAAGGGTCCTGCTGTTGAAATATCCATTTCTCACGGACTCCTTATAGTCCTCATAGGCACGTTCCGTATTGCCCAGAACAAGATTGGCAACGCCTGAAAGGTAATATAGTTCCCCCTTATTGCCCCCAAGGCTCAATGCAGTTTTGTAATGTTCCAAGGCATCCTGCGTTCTGCCTTCTGCCATGAGAAAGGCGCCAAGCTCCCTGTGGACTGCGGGTTTTTCCGGTGAGAGGCGAACGGCGCGGTGATAATATTTTTCCGCCTCGTCCGTGCGTCCCGCAATCCGCATATTCTCCGCATACCAGAGGCACCAGGATGTATTATAAAAAGGGCGGACAGCATAGACCAAACCGCCGGCAAGAAGAAATGTGGATAATAGATAAACGATGCGGGCTTTCGGCAGTGCGTACCCCTCACCCACCCGCCGCGCCATGAGATAATAACCGACAACAAATCCCGAAATCACCCCTCCGAGGTGCGAGGCATTGTCAACGGATGGTTGAAGAAATCCCATAATGAGGTTATAAACGATGAAGATAATAATGATGAGGGCGGGACGTTCACTGAAGTTCTTTTTAAATTCGGTCGGGAAGATAAATCGCCCCGCAACCGCCGCACCGCCGAGTCCGAAAATTGCACCGGACGCACCCACGCTGATATATTGCGGATGAACAATAACGGAAAGGATGCTCCCCGCCACACCTGCATAAATGTAAAGCCCCAGAAGCCCCCGCCTCCCAAGGAGTGGCTCAACAAGCCATCCTAAGATATATAACGCATACATGTTGAAGATGAGATGCACGGGGTCAAAATGCAAAAAGATGGTTGTGAAAAGTCTCCAGTATTCACCCTTCCAGATGGATGGTCCAAACTGTGCACCGAATTGCAGGAGCGACAGGGCATCCTCCCTGCCATAAATGGAAAGTCCGGTGAAGACACCGCAGTTTATGACAATAAGTGTGACCGTGGTGAAGACCCGCGGGTCAAATATCCCATTTTTAAACCATTGATTTCTCATCGCCAGAACAGAGGTATGATTTCCTCCATAAGCTGGGAACGCTTCCCGGGAGCGCTCTCGCCTTCATGACAGGTTATCAGGAGAAACGGATTCAGAAAGCGGGAACCCGCACTTTCCTTGCCGGTGGCATTGGCGTAAAGATGAATGTGGGAATTACCACGTGTGTAAAGGGCATTGCCATTCTTGTCACAAACGAGCTTGAATCCAAGTTCAGACATGGCGGCACGCACAAATCCAAGCCTTTTTTCGTGAAACCGGTGTATGACGTCAAACTCAGCATCCGTGCCAAGGTGAAAATACAGTGTGGCATAATAGTGCTCCCCTATGCGCTCGAAGGGAACACAAACAAGATTTTCCTCACTGACCTTTGACTCATGGGTGAGATTTATCACATGTCCATTGCCGCTTGAACCGAATGCGCCGAAAAATCCCTCGTCAAGAGGAAGAATCTCCTCAGGTGGAAGCGAGGCTATGGTGATGCTTCCCTTTGGTATCTCTAAGAAAAAACCCTCAGGTTCAATTCCCTCATGGATGTCAAGTTCATAATCCCCAATGGAGGATAGTTGAATGGCGCCCATGAGCGGCGTGTAGCCGGCGCCCCCGCTTGTTACAGGGCGTTCGTTGTAATCCTCCTCAAAAAAGGATTCAAGAGGGGTGTCGGAACAGCGGACCCAGAATGTAATACCACGCAGTGAGAAGATGTTTTTCAGGTCAAGGGGAGGCGTGGAGGGAAAGGGTCGGCGTGGAAAATCACTGAGGAATGATTGAACCTTTTTGAGATTCCCCTCGGTTTCCTGATTGCGACCTTGATGTCTGCTCCAGACGCTCCGTGCAGAATTTACAGCATTTGTAATATATTCCATGCGCGCCTGATTGTAAAAAAGTCCCCATCGACCGATGTGGAATTCCAATCGCCGCATATTGTAAATATCGAAAAAGATAAGCGGTTGCCCTTCCGGGACATAATAGACATTATCCGTGCCGAAATTCAGGGTCACCTTTCTATCCCCTAATCAAAGTGATATATCTCCATAACCTGTCCAATTACGGAATGCAATTTGGATTTTAAGTTCCTGTCAATATCCTCCACAATTTTGACTTTACAGGAGGCAAAATCGGGGGAAATATTTCTAATTTATAAACAGGGCAAAAAACTGGAGTATTTTTTCATGCCTTATCTCATCGTGAAAAAGGGTGAGCTGGAAGGGCAGACAATCCCTCTTCAAAATGAAAAGACCACCTTCGGGCGCGCTGAGAATTCCGATGTGTGCCTGAAAGACATCAATATATCCCGACGCCATGCCCAGATTCTGCGCCTGAATAATAATGTCATGGCAATCGTCGACCTCGGCAGTTCCAACGGCACCTATGTCAATGACTTCCCCATCAACCGCATATTTCTGATGGATGGGGATGAAATACGTATGGGCGAAACAGTCATGACCTATTGCGAGGGTGAACTGGAGGAAAGGCGTCCATCCAAACCACTCATTCTGGATAAGGAGAAACCAATTTCAGCCATCCCAGCTACCCATGCCACAAGGGTCATGCCTCCAACAGGCGAGCAAATCCCGCTTGATTCCCTTAAAGAGGCATATCTCCACCTGCGCACTCTTTATAAGATTACGAGTGACATGAATAGCGCACGGGACCTATCTGAATTGTATCAGAGGGTTGGAGGCGCAATGCAGATGTCAATTGGCGCAGACAGGGTTGCTTTTTTTAAACTGGAAGGCGTTGCCGACAGGCTTGAACTACAGTCCGTGTCTCTCATCCCCTCATCGCAAACTAACCAATCACTCAAGGAACAGCCATTCCACCAGCAGGTTCTAAACTGCATCCAGGAGGAAAAGGCGCCCTTTCTTTTCACGGAGGAGGAAGCCGCAGGTGAAGGAGAACCGAGAGCCACGGTGATGGGCGTCCCCATCCTGCGGGAGGGCAAACTCACAGGCATAATCTATGTCGACAGTCCTTTAACCGAACGAACCCTCAACAAAACTGATTTGGATTTTGCCGCCGCTGTGGCACTCCAGATGGGCACAGCTGAGGAACGGATGCAAAACCTGCGTCAACTCAGCGAAAAAAATTCACAACTCGAGCGCGTTATCAATGAAAACTTGACCATTGTCTGCCGCAATCAAAAAATGCTGGAAATTATGGACATTCTGAACCAGCTGGCAGAATCAGATTCCAACGTCCTTATTCGTGGTGAAAGCGGGACAGGGAAGGAACTCATCGCCCGCGCCATCCATTTTTACAGCCGCAGGCGCGAGCATCCTCTCATCTGCCTGAATTGCGCCTCACTGCCGGAGACCCTGATTGAGAGTGAACTGTTCGGTTATGAACGAGGTGCCTTCACAGGCGCCGTATCCCGGAAACCAGGAAAATTTGAACTTGCTGACGGCGGGACCCTTTTTCTTGATGAAATCGGGGATATCTCACTATCGGCACAGGCAAAAATCCTCCGCGCACTCCAGGATGGCGAGATTCAAAGGGTCGGAGGAACAACAACACTCCGCGTGGATGTCCGCCTTATTGCGGCGACCAACAAAGACCTCATGCGCGCCATCCAGTCCAATCAGTTCCGCGATGACCTCTACTACCGCATCAAGGTGGTGGAAATTGAGATTCCGCCCTTGCGAGAGCGTAAGGAGGATATCCCCATTCTTGCGGAATATTTCCTGAAAATACTTCGGGGAAAAACCGCATCACGCGCTGTCCGCTTCTCCCCTGAAACCATGCACATCCTTGTGGAGTATCCCTGGCATGGCAATGTGCGTGAGTTGCGCAATGTGGTTGAGCGAGCGCTTGTTTTCTGCAGGGGCGATGAAATCTTCCCTCACCATCTCCCCGCCGAACTAAAACACGGTGAAAAGACGCAAGCCGCTTCGCCGGATGCCACTCCCACCACCCTCAACGAAATGGAGCGTCTGCACATTATAAAGACACTACAGCATGTCAGCGGGAACAAGCTTAAGGCGGCGGAACTGCTCGGTATCAGTCGCTCAACACTCTATGAAAAAATGAAACAATATGGCATCATCACATAAGACTCGTTGAAGGAGACATAGAATCATCAAAGATTTTCCTTGATGTTATTTATTTCTCAAATATTAATTAACTGTAATTAACGTAGAAAGGGAACAACGAAGCAGTTTTTGTTTATGTGAATGAAATTTTTTAATTCTCCTTTGCAGAATCTGCGGGAAAAGGAGTTCTCCCCATGTCTGAGCCAGCACCCAGTTTTCTCAAACCTCAGGAAGAGCAGACACTCCTGAGGATTGCCCGATTCACCCTTGAAAAATGGGTGAAGGAAAAAAAATATCCATCTGAAAAGGAACTTAAGACGTATGAGATTACTCCCGCACTTGAGCAGAAGGCGGGTGTCTTTGTCTCACTCCATAAGATGGGCGAACTGCGGGGATGTATCGGATACGTTGAGGACACGACAAGTATCCTCCGCGGCGTGATTGAAAACACGGTCAATGCCGCATCCAAAGACCCACGTTTCCCGCCCGTTGCCGAGAATGAAATAGACATGGTGGATATCGAAATCTCCGTTATGACATCTCTTGAGCCCGTGGATGATATTGAGACAATTGAGGTGGGGAAAGATGGTCTTGTGGTTGAGCGAGGTTTTCACCGGGGACTGCTTCTCCCGCAAGTTGCCACGGAATGGGGCTGGGACAGGTATGAATTTCTGGAAAACACATGTCAGAAGGCAGGACTTCCCTCCGACGCTTATCAAAAGAAGGATACCAAGATATTCCGCTTCAGGGCGCAGGTTTTCGGCGAAAAAAGAATATAACCAAAATTTATCCACGTCCGCCTGAGGCGGATTCACGAATCTCCACGAATCCAATTCAGATGGACTAATTAGT
>Ga0172365_10001372_pt1 | contig 17660 bp, 20 predicted proteins | sample LakKivSesite48cm_FD_114535 | JGI IMG/M metagenome (GOLD analysis project Ga0172365, IMG submission 114535) | Sediment microbial communities from Lake Kivu, Rwanda - Sediment site 48cm | ecosystem: Environmental > Aquatic > Freshwater > Lake > Sediment | place: Rwanda: Western Province, Lake... | reverse complement strand
ATGAAGATACCTTAAAAATAGAAAGGATTTTGAACTATGAAAACTCAACACATAGTAAGGGTGCTCAGCATCGTCGTTGCCGCGATGTTCTGGGTAGTTTTTCAAGGCGGCACGTGGGCAATCGCACAGGAGGCGACCCCGAGCGATGAAAATGGTGTGGAGGTTCTAACGCGTGGACCTGTTCATGAGGCGTTCGCCGAACCCACTGAATATAACCCCGCACAAGGGGCAGTGGTGCCCAAACAGTCGCCAGACCCCATTGAAGGAATCCCCCCGGACGAAAAACCTGATGAAGACGCCGTCTGGATTCCAGGATACTGGCAATGGGACTTCGAACGTGCCGATTTTATATGGGTCAGCGGAGTCTGGCGAGTTCCTCCTCCAGGATGCAGTTGGGTGCCCGGTTATTACACGGAGACTGAGAAGGGTTGGGTTTGGACGCCGGGGTTCTGGATGGCAGCCGAAAATAACGAAGAGGTTGAATATCTGCCTCAGCCTCCGGAAAGTCTGGAAGTCGGACCCTCCAGCCCAGCACCTTCCGAAGATTACCTTTGGACCCCCGGATGTTGGGTCTGGGTTGAGAACCGCTACGCATGGCGACCGGGATATTGGTTGCAGGCACGTCCCGATTGGGTTTGGGCGCCCCCGTATTATGTGCGAACGCCACGAGGCTGCATTTTTGTTGAAGGATACTGGGACCTTCCCCTCGAGCGACGCGGGTTACTGTTCGCACCGGTTTATTTTACCACTGCGGTTTATGCCCAGCCCAATTATTCCTATTCTCCATCAATCGTGATACAGATTGATATTCTGACATCGTGTCTCTTCATCTCTCCACATCATCATTTCTACTTTGGCGATTACTATGGAAATCAATACTCTCAGAGAGGATTCCGTCCCTGGTTTGAAGTTTACAGGCATCAGCATGGATATGACCCCATTTTCGCTCACGAACTATGGAATCACCATCGCAGGGATGCGCACTGGGCGAGTCGCCTGCGCAATGATTACAACTACCGCATAAATCATGCCGATGCACGTCCCGCGAGGACTTATTCGGCTCAGGCGAGAACCGTGGCGCATGCTCCGGAAAGTTCGCGCAGTAATCTCCTCGTCGCCGCGTCAGTTTCCGATGTTGCCGCTCGGCGTACCACACTGACGCACTTTCAAAAGATTAATGAAGGACAGCGCAAATCTTACATCAACGTAGGTAAAGAGCTGAGCAAATTCCGGGTTGACCGTGCAAAATGGGAGTCCAGGGCAGAAATTACCGGCGTAAATCAGCCCACACGACCGACCTTGATAAATCCCGAACAAACAAGGGTGCCGCGCACGGAGTTACCAAGGAAGCCAGGTGAAATCCAACCTGTCACGCCGCCCAGAGAACCAATTCATGTTCAGCCAAATCTGACACCAAAGTCGCCTGTTCAGTTCCCAACCAGCCGGACGCCAGGCAAGCCGGGTGAGGTTCAGTCCCCCAGGCAGACAAGGATAGGTCAGCCCCAGAAGGAGTTTCAATTGACGGCGCCTCAGATGCAGAGGATTGAAAGGTCGCCCATCTTCGGCAAGCCCATTATTGGCGCTCCGGGTCAAGGGGGAAATCCGCCCATGCGACCCGAGTCACCCAGACCCGATATGAGTTCGCGCCCCAGGGGTGTGCAATCGAACAAGACCAAATAACCGTGACTGAACACCCGCATCCTGCCAATGCTAATTTAAACCACGGGGCTCACGGGGAATCACTGGGAAGTGTAATATGAGTTGAATCTCTATTACACCTGCACCGTATTCCCCGTGGTTGATAATATTTTCTTTTCTATGATGAAGAAAGAGAGATTATCATATCGTGTTCGTGCATTTCTTGGTGATTTTGTATCTCCGTGAGAGATTGATTTTTTATCCTCACGCAAAGTCACAGAGACACGGAGATTGTAGCAAATAGGAACAGATGTTATAATAGATGTAATTCGTGAGTCTTATTGAGGTCAGAGATAGGTATCTATCTGGAAATTTGATCACTGGTTATATTCGGCACGGTGATGCTGCCATCCATGTGAAATAATGCACGTGAATCTGTGATCCATTTTCACCAAAGCACGGGCAAGTTGGTCAACAGACAGTGAACGTTCAGGATTTCTTTATTATTCTGTCTACCCAGTAATCTGGTGTCCGATGCAGATGAGCTATGGCGATGATGAAAATATGCCCCTTCTCAATTGAATAAAGAATTTTATATGGAAATTTGTGAACGAGAAATTTCCTTATTCTCCTCTTTCAACAGACCATGCCTTAGGATATTCAAGAATTCTCTTAACTGATTTTTTAATCTCTTCCTTAAATATTGTTCCCAGTCCCCGAAATTCAAGTTCATAAAATTCTATGGCATCTTCAAGTTCGCACTTCGCAAGTTCGTTGAAGATAACTTTCATCTATATCTTTTCCTCAAAGACTTCTTCGCAGGATATACCCTTCAGTTTTCCGCTTCGATAGGCAGCGAGACGTTTTTCTGCTTCAACAGTCCAAATCTCGTCTATTTCCTTGTCTGGCTCGTCAAGACTCATTAAGAGTCCTTCAACAACGACAATCCGTTCCTGAGGTTTCAATTGCAGGGCTTTTTTTAAAACAGTCTTACTGGAATCCATCGCATTACCTCCTTTTTCTCTCTATAGCGCGACACGGATTTCTTTATTAACAAACTATTAAAATATAATTAACAAATGTAGATATATGAAGTCAAGATGGTTTAGTGGATTGATGGGGTGGATGATTTTTAATATTCGGCACGGTGAGACTGCCGTCCATGAGGAATAGAGCGCGGGCGGCGGGTCCTTTGGCGGAAAGCGCGGCGTCAAGGGCGATCTGTAGGTCTTTGAAAGGACGTATGAAGATTTTTTTCAGGACATCCGGCGCAAGGTCGGTTACCGCCCACATCTTTGCCCAGAGCCCAATCTCCGCCATCTTCGCCGCCTTGTGCCAGCCGAGTTTATACTCGCCCGCAATTTTCGCCATCACATCCTGCGGCGTGTCGCACGATGAGAGCAGTTTGTAAAAGGCATTATCGCCAATCCCAACGCGGCATTTGGAAACGAGGATGATGATGCCGCCATCATTGAGCGCCAGTTTCCCGTTATCAAGTGCCTTCTGCGCTTGATATAAATCCACGTCCATAGGATAAGGCGCAACGGTGACCACGATGTCCTCTTTGCGGGGAATGTCCACCACAAAGACCCGCCTTGCCGCCGCCACTGCCGCATTCATGGAGGTGATGATGTCGCCCGCCGTGGCGGCATAAATCCGCCTTTTGCTGTCAAGCACAACCTGAATGGAGAAAACTTTTTTGTCCTTGAGAGTTTTAAGGGCGTCAATCATGTCCTCGTGAACAGGATTGCCCTCAAGCGCCAGCGCTTTTGCTTCGGGACGCAGGGCATATTTGTGATTCATCGTGATGGTCTTGAAAGAAGCGAGACCGGGCAGGAATGATTTCCGCCCGCCGGTGTATCCTGCAAAGTAATGCGGCTCAACGGAACCGATAATCACAATGCGCTCCGCCTTCAGCGCCCGTCTGTTCACCCACATCTCCGTGCCATTGGATGACGTCCCGATAAAATCCATCTCGTCCGTCTTTTTTGCATCATGTACGAAGATGCGGTTCGCACGCCTCAGGGTTTCAAGATGCCTTCCGAAGATAAAACGGTATTCCTCCTCTGTGGGCGCCCGATGTGCGCCCGTGGCGATGATAAATTCGCAATCGGCTTTTTGAATGTCCTTCTCTATGATGTCGAGGACTTTTGATGTGGGTGTGGGGCGCGTGCCATCATTCACGATGAATAGCGTTTTGCCCCCGCCCGAAAGGAATTCTGAAAATGCTGGACTGTCAGGCGGATGTGCAAGAGCCGCACACAGCGTCTCCCCTTCATCCCCGCACTCCACCGGATTGGGATGTATAATGCCGGCAATGCGTTCATCAGGCACGCGTGCCGTAATTTCATCCAGACCATAAGGAACGCGAATATCCATATTTTTTTTACTCTGTGTTCTTTGTGTCTCCGTGGTGGGATTTACTTTTCTGCATCGCGGATGATTGACAGCGCTTCTTCGGGGGTCTTTGCCTGTAAAACTTTCCCAGGGAGGTCTTTGCCCCTGAATAGCCGGGCAATCTGCGCCAGAACTCCAAGATAATCCTTCCGAACCGAAGCGGAACCGAGGATAATAAAGAGCAGGGTCGCCTTTTTCCCGCTCACATCATATTTGACTCCCGCGCGCGAAACACCGAGCGCACCCACAAGTGGTGCCGGGTCAGGCAGGATGCCATGCGGGATGGCAACGCCGTTGCCAAGCATGGTGGATTGCTCCTGCGCCTCGCGCTGTCTTATGGCAGTCATGGCATCATCATGACTGACCACCTTCGAAGCCACCTGCGGCAGTGCCCTCACGCATCTCTCAATCGCCGCCCATTTCTCAACTTCATTAAGAGGACACAGTATAACGCCCTTTTCCAGAAGGTCACTCAAGAGTTTCACAGACTTTTCACCTTCCTATTTTCACCTTACTACTTTAAAAAAATAATACAACCATGACCGAACGGCGTCAATATTCAAAATATCACTGGACAAGATAGTCCCCTTCTGTCTCTTTTCACTGATATTCTTGAACAGAGAGAAAGGGAGACATGGGCGAAAATCGGCGCAATGAAAAAACGATAAAGATATGCACTGCAAAAGACCTTGTGGAACTCACCATTGTCAGGGAGGCGCTGAAAGAGGCTGGCATTGATTGCCTTGAGGTTCCTTCTGTGGATACCGCGTATGATGACATCTTTGTGCCGGCGAGGGGATATGCGGATATTTATGTTTTTGAATCAGACCGCCAGACCGCTCTTGAAATCATCTACTCTCTGGAACGGAAAAAAACGGAGGAACCGGAGGAAGAAGAAGAGAGATAATAATGCTCAATGCCGTTTAATCTATAGCGGTGAGTCTCCCTGCACTATTTGACCTGTTTTGTCCGCGTCCCGCCAGTTATGCTCTCCATTGGATTTGACATCATGGGATTTTTCTCCGCCGCCATTTCAAGAAATCTCCGATAGACTTCCTTCCAGCCGGCGTAATCCTCATCGCTCAGGATGTGCGGATGCCAGAGGAGGCAGAAGACACCCCTGTGTCGTTCCACCTGAACAAGCAATGCCCGCATACGTTCAAGCGTCTCCTCAGGATTTGTTTTGAGATAGTGAATGAATGTGGTGTCCATGGCGATGAGGGGAATTTCCACAAGAGAGAGCGGTTTTCCCCTTTCGGTGTCAAAGCAATGGAATGGGCGGCATGTCCCGCACCGGAATCCCGGAGATTCAGCAAAGCCGAGTGTGGTGTCAAATGGGACGGCAAGCGCCTCCAACTGTCTCCATGTGTCAGGTACGCGAATGCCAAGATAATGCTGTCGGCTCCCGATGGGGAAGTTTCGCGTAACAGAGATGAAGTGTGCAAGCTCCCGCGCAAACGCCTCGCTTCCTGAGAGGTCTTTCTCCCTGCGGAATAGTGAGAGATGGGCGGAGAAACTGAAGTGAATGCCAATGCCGCAGTCATTTTCCCTGAGTTCCCGGAGCAGGCGGCGGATAGGAGCGCTCCCGATTGCATAGCACTGGTCAAGGGGATGAGAGCCGCCGCCCATGAAAAAGTAGTCCGCCCGCACCCCGAATTGTCGGTCAAGTTTTGAGAGTTCGGGAAATGTCCAATATGGGTCTTGAGAGATTCCCAGTAGGCAGGAGATGGCGCGCCACCGATTGCCTTTTGCTGATGGAAGTCCCCGCCATGTGTATTTCCACGGCGCATCCACATCATGAGTTACATACAGTGCGAACGGGCTTCCGCCCCAGGGCTCGTGTGTCCGCCAAAGGCGGATGGGCAGGATGCGTTTGAGCCACAATGCGAACAGGTCTGCATACTCATCCGCCAGCGGGCGCTCGAGGAGATGTGCGTGGGTGAGGAGGGACATCTCCGCGGGAAATCTCTTATATCTATCACGTTCCATGATGAGCAATTCCTCATAACGGGTCAGGAGGAAAAAGATGCCGGCAACAAGGTCGATGTGGCAGATGATTGAGACATCTTCACCTGAGACTGATTCCATCACCCAGTCGCCCGTTTCAGGTTTCTGTCCATACAGGATAGGGAGTTCGTTCCAATGTTCGAGAGGGGGACAGGGCAGGGATTGAGGTTTCATATAGTGTTCCCAGAAGATACCCGATTCACGGATGTGAATATTTGTGGGACATGCGGTGGGACGCTCTGGACCGTAAGAGACAAGCACATCCGCATCGGGCGCACATTCGGTCAGGCTCGCATAGCTCAGGAATTGGCATGACTCAATTCCCAGAGTTTCTGCCATCCAGGTGAATACATACCGGATATGTTGTGCGAATCCGGCATTGGAATATAAAACGGCGAGTCTCATAACTCATAATCCTTAATCAAAAGTTTTGGAAATTTGACAGGATTAACAGGATTTACAAGATTTACAATCAATTCCACCATGTCCATTCTGTCCATCCTGTCAAAAACATTCTTACAGAAATTTCCTGATGAATTCCACAGTGCGTCTGGCACTGCCGCAATTTTTGCGCGCCGTCAGTGCGGCGGTTTCACCAAGACGTCTCCGCTCCTCCTCGTCACTGAGAAGTTGTTCCATCCGGGAAGCGAGGTCTTTTGCGGAAACCTGAATTCCCCCTCCACCCTCCTGAAAGATTTTCAGAATCTCCGGCTGTTTATGCATGTGGGGACCATAAAGCACCGGTATCCTGTGCACCGCCGCTTCAAGGAGGTTGTGTCCACCGATGGGGACAAAGCTTCCTCCCACAATGGCGAATTGTCCCAGCCCGTAAAGTCGGGCGAGCGCACCGATAGTGTCCACAAGGATAACCTCAGGGTTTTCCACAGCCGGCTCGGTGAATCGTGAGAAGCGGATTCCCCTCTCCGCAAGCTGGCGCGCCACGCTTTCGAAGCGTTCAGGATGTCGGGGTGCAATAATAAGTCTGACATCGGGATTATTCCGTCGCACCACCTCCCATGCGTTTAGAATAATATCCTCCTCGCCCGAATGTGAGCTTCCCATGACAATGACAGGCGCATTGTGTGGCAATTTCAGGCGTGCAAGGAGTTCAATCCGCTCCTCTTCCGTGATGGGGGAACCGGAAGAGTCAAGTTTGCAGTTCCCCGTGACAGAGATGCACTCCGGGCGTCCGAGGAGGGCGGTAAATTTCTCCCTGTCCCTGTCAGTCTGGACGCAGGCGGCGGTGATGGCGTCAAATGTGCCTCTGAAAAGCCCTCTCACCTTCATCCAGTGTTTAAAAGAGCGCTCTGAAAGTTTGCCGTTGGCGAGAAATATCTTCACCCCGCGTGCGGCGGCAGACCGCAGAAAATTAGGCCATATCTCCGTCTCCATGAAGATATAAACCTTCGGGTCAAAATGTGCGAGAAAGCGGTTCACCACCGGTGAAAAATCTATGGGGTAATAAATGAACTCCCGCGCCTCTTTCGTCAGCAACTCCCGCGCCTTTTTCTGACCCGTCTCCGTGACCGTGGAGACCAGAATGCGGGCATCCGGTTCTAATTTTATCCATTCTGCAAGAACCGCCTTGCCCGCCACAACCTCGCCCACAGAGACGGCATGCAACCAGAGCCGCCGTCCGGAGGCATCAAGAGCCCATGGTTTTGAGGCAAGTCCCACACCAAGCATGCCCCTTGTGCTTTCGCGATATTTTTTCCTGAAGATAATCTTGTAAAGATAAGGTGGGAGAAAAAAAGGGGCGGCGATGAGATAAAAGACATCCGTTGCATAAACCATCTTGAATGCCTTTGTAATAACCACGGCGGACACGGGGTAGATAAAAAAATATTACTTCTTTTTAAATTCCCCGTGCTCCCCGTGGTTTATTTTTATCAAATTCACCAATGTTGCCTATCAGGATGCGGTGCCCCCGAAGGGCGCCTCTATAAGTTTTGTGTATCGTGCCCCATCAGGATGGAGTTCACTCCTGAACAGGATAACACGGTCAATCATGCACTCGCCCACAAAGCGAGATTTGTGAATCTCCACGACCTTCATCATGGCGGCGGTTCCGCGCAGACTCTTAATCCTTGCCAGTGTGAGATGCGGATGAAAGGGGCGATTTTCCCTTTCAAATCCCAGCGGCAGAAGCCCCTCTTCAATCTTTGCCTGAAGGGCGCAGGATTCCTCATCGCCATCTTTAACGCTCGCCCAGAGGACGCGCGGCTGTCGTGCGTTGGGAAAGACGCCAAGATTGCGCACCTTCAGGAGAAATGGCTTTGTTCCTTCAGCAGTCCTCCTCAGCACATCCGCAATTTTCTCCACCATCGTCTCCTCAATATTTCCCAGAAACTTTAGAGTGAGATGGACGCCTTCAGCCCTCGCCCAGGAAGGTGCGGCAGGGGTGAACTGAACACCCTTTTTCAGGTCCATGATGAGTTCTTCCAGATTCTTGCGTACATCGTCCGATAATTCAAGCGCAATGAAAGAACGCAGCATCGTGTTATCCTTTCACATTACATAACTCATGCAGTTATTACATAATGTCTTAAAAGAGTGGGGGCAATGAAAAAGTGAAAAAACTCTTGAAACGCTTACAAACGGCGGGGTATTCAAACGATTGGTTGTTTGAAAGACGGATATTCGCTCGAGGGAAATCGTGCCGAAGTGGCGGAATTGGCAGACGCGCTGGGTTCAGGGTCCAGTGGGGGAAACTCCGTCCGGGTTCAAGTCCCGGCTTCGGCACCAAATTCGATTTTTACCACAGAGTCACGGAGGACACAGAGTCTTATTTCTCTTTCCATGTCCGTCAACGGACATGGAAAGTGGAATTCTCCGTGCTCTCTGTGTCCGCCTGAGGCGGATAATGCCTTTGTGGTAAATTAATTTCTGCAAGGAGGTTTATTTTTGTTATTGACATGAGTCACCATGTCAGAATATTTACTTTCAAAAATTAAATAAACGACCCTGCAATCGTTCCAGTTGTCCGTTCCTGTTGTAACGCACTTACTGCTCTCAAGGAGGTGGTTGCCGTGGTTGTCCGCAGGTTCTCTATCAAGCAGGTTGTGGAGAAGACAGGGCTTGAAGAAAGCGAAGTCCGCTTTTACGAAACGACCTTCCGCGAATTTCTCTCCTTTACCCGCCTTGAAACCGATTACAACGAATTCAATGAAGACCAGATTGATATCCTGATTCGCATTAAAGACCTCATCCAGAAGCGTGGCTTTTCCGTTGATGAGGTGAAACGTGAGCTGAAAAGTCTTCTTAGAAAGGGCGGTGAAAAGACCGCGCATGCGCGCCCCGAAAGCTATGCACGCGTCATCGCCGTCACCAGCGGGAAGGGGGGCGTTGGGAAAACCACGCTGGTGGTGAACATCGCCGTCGCCCTCGCCCTCAAGAGAAAAAAGGTGGCAATCTTTGACGCCGACCTCGGACTCGCCAACGTCCATATACTCATGGGCGTCAAACCGCAGTTCAATCTTTCCCATTTAATCCAGGATGGTTTTGCCCTTGAGGATGTCATCGCCACGGGACCGCTGGGCATCCAGATTCTCTCCGGTGGACAGGGCATCCGCGAGCTGGCAAATCTGCGGGAGGAGGAGCGCCGCACCCTGCTTCGGCAGCTTGACAAACTTGAGCGCACCGTTGAATATCTCCTTGTGGACACGGGTGCCGGAATTTCGGAAAACGTCCTCCGCTTCGCCTCCTTTGCGGATGAAATCATCGTCATCACCACGCCAAACGTGGTAGCCGCGGCTGATGCATATTCCATCATAAAAATTCTCCTCAGCATGGAACCGAATGCCAAAATCGGTCTTGTCACAAACGAGGTCGGGAATATGTATCATAGCAAGAACGTCTTTAATCGTATCAATACGACAACGGAAAAATATTTAGAATATTCCCTCGGCGACCTTGGATATATAGAATCGGATGAATATGTCAGGGCGGCGAACCAGTTGCGCAAGCCGCTCCTGCTCTCATTTCCCGAATCCTCCGCCGCACTTTCCATAAAGAGAATCACCGATACAATCCTGAACGATAAGGTGTTTGTTAACATGCGCAAGGATTCATCCTTTCAGGACCTGATGGGGGCGGTAAGAAGGACAATGGCAGGGGTGGGAGTATGAGGAATTATCAGTCCGCCTCAGGCGGATTCAGTCATCCACTTGGATGGCATGGAGGAAAAAATGGAAGTGAATGTCATTGAACTGGTGGACAGACCGGGAGCAGGACCAACACAGGCGGAATTCACCACGGAATCATCCGACCCTGTTGCCTTTTTCCGCCTGCGGGAAAATCCCTTCCTGGACAATGTCAATCCGGATTATTTCTTCCGCACGGAGGCTCATGAAGACGCCTATCTCAAGATGAAAAAGTGTATAGAGGATAATATTGCGCTTGGACTCATCTCCGCGCAGAGTGGCACAGGCAAAACACTTCTCACCCAGATTCTACTTCAGGAGCTGGACAAATCAAGATACCGCCCTGCTCTTATACTTGCCTACCCGCGTTTCTCCCGCAGTGCACTGCTTCGGGAACTGGCTCATGAGATGGGGATTTTTGGCGTTTCTCCCCGCCTCACCCTTCATGCCCTCATGAACGTCGTTCAGGAAAGGATTTATCAGCTCCATAAGGAGGGGGTTAAACCGGTCATACTGATAGATGAGGTGCATTTCCTCAGCGGAGACACACTTCATCTCCTCAGAACCCTGAGCAATATCGAGACTGCACGGGTGAAGCTGGTGACGATTTTACTTTTTGGAGAGGAGTCTTTTCTTGAAAAGCTTAGAGACCCAAGATTCAAGGCAATACTCTCAAGGACGTTCATCCGTGCGAACCTGCGTCCGCTCTTTGAATCCGAGGTTGAGCAATATGTGAAGTTTCGATGCCTTATGGCGGGCGGGCGGGGTGACCTCTTCACAAAAGAAACCTTTGTGAGAATCCATGAGCATACGGGAGGCATCCCGCGGGAAATCAATCGCCTCTGTCATAACACACTTGCTAAGGCGGCACAGAAACGAATCGCCTCTATCACGTCTGAACTCCTGGATGACGTCATCCAGAAGGGATATTAGAGAAAAGAGATAAATATAAAGATTCACCACAGAGTCACGGAGAGCACAGAGTTTTTCTTAAAATATTAAAGATTTCTCTGTGTCCTCTGTGACTCTGTGGTGAAATTTTCTCAATTTTTTATATGAAGAACGCATTCTCAAAGACAGAGCTCCGACTTAAAGGGGAATTTCCCTGCCGCAGGTTTCCCACAACGTCACGTGAAATATCACCCGAAGAAGACCAACTGCTTTTTGACGTTTCCTCCGAGCCGTTACCCGGTCCCCCACCGCAGAATAGCGAGGGAAAACGTGATTAAACTTGACCCTCTTTCGGCTTCATGCCACAAAATTCACCTGAATTTATCAGTGTATCTCTCCTGGATTTGAAAATTGGATTATAAGAATTATATTGAGCATTATCGCCGTGACGCCGAGACTTATGACTATCAGCCTGCCTTTGATACCCATGCCGGTCAGATTGAGCGGCGAAGGGCGGAGTTCATACGGCACGTCCTTGGAAAGAAATATCTCCGCGCCGACTCTTTGGTTTTAGACATAGGTTCAGGCGGAGGGAGGCAGTTGGTGGAATTATCGCGCGCAGGAGCCTGCCCCATAGGTCTTGACCTCGCCCTCCTGAACCTGCAGAAGATTAAAGAGCGTCTTGTTGAGGATAAGGTCAAGGTCAGCCGCCTTGTTGCAGGCGACGCCTATGCCATCCCCTTCCGTAACGCCTCGCTTGATGTTATTATATTTTCAGAAGTCCTTGAGCATCTTGGCAAGCCGACGGATGCCATTGTAGAGGCGGTGCGCGTCCTGAAACCGGCGGGAATCCTCGTCATCAGCGTGCCGTTCAGGGAAAAGATTATCCAGCATCTCTGTATCCATTGCAATCGTCTGACACCTGCCAATGCCCACCTGCATTCATTTGACGAGCAAGCCATCCAATCCCTACTTGCAGGTCTGCCGGTGATGGTAATAAAGGAGGTGTTTTTCCACAGCAAGGTGATGAACCTTCTGAATCTCCCTTACCGGCTCCGTCATTTCCCATACACCATCTGGAGGTTTATCGATAGATTATTCAATCTTGTTTTTCGCTGTCCGTATTATTACGCTATTATACTTAGAAAAAAGATTTGATGTCTTTGGGGGGTATGGACATGAATGAAAAATTGCAGACAGGGCAAGTGGAGGTAATTATCAACCGTGAATTGTGCAAGGGATGTGGTTTGTGTGTAGAGGTATGCCCGCGGGGTCTTATAAGAATTTCAGGGATGGAGATTAACAGGCGTAGCTACCCCTTTGCACAATTTGACGACCCGGAGGGTAAATGCACCGCATGCCTGCAATGCGCAACTATCTGTCCAGACGTGGTGATTGAAATAAGAAAAGAATTTTAAGAGTTTAAAAGAGTTTAAGAAGTTTAAAGGGTTGAAAAATAGTGACGGGCAAGTTCATAATTATAAGAACCAAAATTCAAATATAAAGTGACTATCTATTCAGGGAGTTTATGCTGGGCGATGCCTGGGAAGACCTCCCGTCCATTAAATGAGCAGGTAGGGTCAACGTTGACCGGATTAGCGGTATAGATTCCGCCTGCAGGACAACGGGGTTTCGCTTTGAGGTAACCTTTGCCATCAGCACGCCAGAGGTCTGTCATATCTACAGGGTCTCCGCCCTTCAGGTTCTTATCAAAGATATAAAGTTCTTTAGCATGATCAATTTTGGTAAGGTTTTCCTGGCAGGCAATTCCTCTGGATTGTTCGCGCTGGCGAAGCCATGATGGGACTGCGATAAAGATAATAATTCCTATTATACCCAGCACGGTCACTATTTCCAGCAAAGTCAAGGCAAGAAGGGATTTTCTTTGTTTAGTCATTTCTTCAAGCCACCTGTGTCGCCAAGGCTAAAAAAACAGGGGGGCGTGGTGTTATCAATCGCCCCCCTTTTGTCCAAGGATGGTCTGCTTTGGCTGATTAACCCTTTGGCATAATATGCGGAATGAACGGAGCGTTGCTTGAGCCAATGGAGCAGGTCGGGTCGGTGCCAATCGGGTTGCAGGTGTAAGTGCCGCCTGAGGGGCATTTGGGCTCCTTTTTGACATAGCCATTTGGTCCAAAATAATTCGTGTCACTGAGGAAGTTGGACGGGGAGGCTGTGCCATTGGAGATCTTCCACTCCAGAGCCCACTGCTCTTTAGCGCCATCAATCTTGGTCAGGTTTTCCTGGCAAGCCTGTCCGCGTGAATTTTCACGCGCTCTCAGGAAACCAGGCACCGCAATGGCAATCAGGATGCCGATGATTGCCACCACGATCATGATTTCTACGAGCGTGAAGCCTTTCTTCATATTCGTCACCTCCTATTAATTTTCCCTGTGATGCATTAATATGCAAATTGAGTGCCAATATCCGTTGGAAATGTCATATATTCCCTCCCCGAAAGCTACATCATTGATTTTACTGATATTATGCCGAAGAAGGGCAATACTGATATTCTTTTCAACACCCTTTTTTCACTATATATTGGTGGTCTGACAGGATGTATGTGTAAGCGAATTCCCACTTTTGTGTAACACTCATTACTCATATTTTGGCGCCAAATTACACTATATTAGCCTGTGTTTGTCTCACTTAATAGGGAGTGCAACAGGGCATTTATCCTTGATTGCCTTATAAGCCGCAATTGAGACCTCCATGGCACGCAGTCCGTCCTTGCCCGTGATGGAAGGTGTCCGGTCATGTATGATGCAGTCAGCAAAGTCCGCCACAAGGCACAAATCCAGATTATCGCCTCCGGAAAAGGTGGAATGTTTCATCGTCTTATTCTGATAAAGATGGACGAGTCGCGGAAAGCAGTCTATGGAAAGATTAGCCCTTGTCCCTTTAAAATCCATCATCACATCACCCCAGATTTTATATGCCGGGTGCCGCGACCAGGATGCGTCAATAGAGGCAAAAGCGCCGCCGGATAGTTTGAGCATGAGCAGTGCGCAATCTTCCACGGATATTGCATGAAGTTTTGTTGACATTTCAGCATAGACCTCAGTGACCTCCTGCCCGAGGATATAACGTAGCAGGTCAGCAATATGGACGGTATGGTCAGTGATTGCGCCACCGCCGCTTAGTTTTTTATCAGTGAACCATCCTCCGGGCATGCTTCCGTGATTAGAGGTTTTGACGGCAAGAATTTTCCCAAGTGTGCCATCCTGGATGATTGAACGAGCACGCAAGACGGCAGGTGAGTAACGCATGGGGAAAGCCGTCATGAGTTTAATACCGGTTTTATGACATTCTTCAATCATTGAGCGGGCATCTTTTAGAGTTGTGCTAAGGGGTTTTTCGCAAAGGACATTCTTACAGGAGTGTGCAGCGGCAATGACCTGCTCTCGATGCCTGACATTTGCAGATGTCACTATAACCGCATCGCAGATATTTTCCTCGAGAAGTTTTTTCCAGCCCGCCTTCGACGCATAAGCCTTAACATGGGGATACATCTTTTTTGCCTGTGCAAGGCGTTTTGGGTCATCATCTGCAAAGGCGGCAAATTCGACCTGTGGTAGTTGCATCAGGGCGGCGGCATAGCTCCATGCGTGCATGTGTTCAAAACTGATAATTGCGACCTTGACCATATTTTTTCTCCTTTCACCGCTTCTCCGCTTCTCCGTTTCACCGCTTCTCTCTTCTTAGTCTCAGTAGTTCCTCATAAATTTCCACCATCCGTGGTGCATTTTTGTGCCAGTTATCCTTTTCGTTTATGAGAGGGATATTTATGGCAGCGAAGCGGGATTTCCAATCTGGATGGCGCAGGAGGATTATGAGTTTTTCCGCAAGGTCGGCGCTGTCTCCGGGGCGGAAGATAAGCCCATTTTCCCCGTGGCGGATGCGTGTTCTGTAGGCATCGAGGTCGGCAAGGACAGGTGCACAACCGCACGCCATCCCCTCAAGGACGGAGATGGAGAGGAGGTCGGTCGAGGGGCATGAAACAAATGCCTCGGCAAGATTGAGAATGGTTGCCATCTCCTTTTCGTTGAGATATTCAGTGACAAAGCGGATGCGTTCAAGGATGCCTGCAAGGCGAAATCCCTCCCTTATATCATTTTCAAAAGTGGCGTCACCCGCCCCGCGCAGAAATATGGCATACGCCTCTGGTATCTCTTTGAACACTGCGGGAAGGGCATCTGCAATAATGCTTATGCCCCAGTATGGCTTCATCATACGGTTGCTGAGGATGATGCGAGCCGCAGGCGGAAGTGAGAGTTTCCGTCGCAATGCCTCCGACTCCTCTGAATAGCCAGCGTGGAAGATGGTCAAATCCACTCCCCATGAAAAGGGACGTATCTTTGACTGAGGGATGTCAAAATCCTTTGAGAGGTGGTCTGCCAGTTCGGGGTAATTAGTGGTGATGACATCCGCCGCACGCAGGGCGCGTGAGACAAGGAAGCGGGCAATGCGGGAGTGAGCGGGGTCATAGAGGACGTCATTGCCCCAGGGGGTGAGTACCTTTGGAAATGCGCCGCAGTGTGCGAGGGCGTAACCGTAACCAATCGCTTCAAAGGCGTGAACGATGTCCGGTCGCAGGAGTGAAATTTCGCGCCTGTATGGGAATCTCTTAAAAAAATTGTTTCCGTATGGCTTGGGGAAAAGTTTAAAGGCAAGGATTTTTGTGGCAAGGCGCATCTCAGGGTGGACAAGGCGTATCCCCTCTAACGGAATTTCAGGTGGCTGGTCACAAAGTATTGTGAGTTCATGACCGCAGGAGGTGAGATATTTCGCCCACCGCTGGGTGTGGATATTGTCGGCGCTGGCAAGAAATGCAATATGCATCGGAAGCCGCCGGACTCAAAGAATAGCGAATTACGAATAGCGAATTACAAAAAATTCCCAGGGTGAAATTGGAATTCATTTGTAACGTAAGGATTTTTCTTAAGGGTGCTGTTTGTCAAGTGGGAGATGCTAAGGGTTAGTTTTTCCATACTCCGTTTCAGACTCCCGGACGGGGCGGCGTGGACTCGATGGCGTCGTTAACTGGTCGGATGATGCAGTTCCCGCCACTTTCTTCGCCTCAATGGTGATTATTTTGACCGTTTTCATGACGACAGGCGTGCGGGGTTTGTCATTCTCATCGCGCGGGACGTGCGCTATCCTTTTCACAACGTCCATCCCCTCCACCACCTCGCCAAAGACTGAATGGTGATTATCGAGATGAGGTGTGGGAACCTCTGTGATGAAGAACTGGCTCCCATTTGTGTTGGGTCCGGAATTTGCCATGGAAAGGATGCCGGGTTTATTGTGACGCAATTGAGGGTTAAATTCGTCCGGGAACTGATAACCGGGTCCACCGTATCCCATACCGAGTGGACATCCCCCCTGAATCATGAAGCCGGGTATGACGCGGTGGAAAATGAGTCCATCATAAAAGGGACGCTTAACCCACTGACCGGTGGCTGGTTCTTTCCAGGCTTTTGTGCCTTGTGCGAGTCCGATAAAATTCTCACAGGTTTTGGGGGCTTTATCCGTGAAGAGGCGGGCGATGATGCGCCCCATGGTCGTATCAAAAACAACATAAGTGCCAGCAGGCAGTGCGGGCAATTGCTCAGACATGGCAGTCTCCTTTGCGGAAGATTTGCTTTCCTGCGCCAGCGCACCGGCGGTGATAAACAGGAGGCATGAGAGAATCATGATAAATGAAACGTATTTTTTCATAAACAACCTCCATCTTAAAAAATATCGGTGGTCTATATGTTTGACGTTCTGCGGAAAAATCAAGACAAAAATCTTCAACGGCGTTTATCGGTGGTTTCTAATAGAGAGATTTCTTTCACTTTTTCATTGTCAGGCAACACAAGACCCCAACGAATCGAATGTCCGCCTCAGTAAATAGCGAGGGTTTAGCCAGTAACTGATATTCCTTCTGGCTGTAGAATGGCTCCTCGAAGGCGTGTATCCATAATAGGAACATTTTCAGGCGACCAAATTCCTTTGATACAGACCTCATGACGCTTTTTGGGGTGTCGCTGACAATATCGTAAATGAGGGCATATTTTGCTGGCTTTAATACCCGGTAAACCTCGTTCAACCCTTCGGTTGGATTCTTCCAATGATGTATGGAGCCGGTGCTGACAACACAATCAAATGATGAATCGGGAAAGGGGAGTCTGGTGACGTTTCCTTCCACAAAATCAATTTCCCTTGAGAGACCGGCAGACTCAATGTTGCCGCTCGCCTTGACAATCATTGCGGCAGAGACATCAAGTCCAGTCAGCCGCAGTTTGGGATTAATCTCGTGGATTTTGAGCAGTAGCCAGCCCGGACCTGTGCCAACATCCAAGAGAGTTCCCTCACTGCAATAACTTGAAATGTCTTTTGCAATCAGCTCATAGTTTTTTTGAAAGATGCGTGATGAAGAAACGGCGCTATAAAGAACAGAACCAGGCCAGGGAATTCCTTCCGGATGAATTTTCTTTAATAATCGGCGTGGGAAAGATAATCCGCGCATGTATCACTCCATCACATCTAATTAAACTTTTCTAATATAGACTATATAAGTAACGTCAAGCGTGAAGAAGT
>Ga0172365_10001368_pt1 | contig 17666 bp, 16 predicted proteins | sample LakKivSesite48cm_FD_114535 | JGI IMG/M metagenome (GOLD analysis project Ga0172365, IMG submission 114535) | Sediment microbial communities from Lake Kivu, Rwanda - Sediment site 48cm | ecosystem: Environmental > Aquatic > Freshwater > Lake > Sediment | place: Rwanda: Western Province, Lake... | reverse complement strand
CCGCTGGCAGGCCTTAAATTTCAGAATGCTGTCGCTCTTGGAACCCTCACTTCGCTCAAGGACCTCTTTTGGGGAAATATCGGCGGCTGCTTGGGAGAAACGTCTGCCATCGCCCTCCTTCTTGGCGGGCTCTACCTCCTTTTCCGCCGGGTAATTGACTGGCGCATTCCCCTGGCGATCCTGCTCTCTCTCTCTGCCTTTACCGGCGTCTTCTGGATTGCCAATCCGGGAAAATATGCCTCTCCCCTCTTTCACCTCTTGGCCGGAGGTCTGCTCCTTGGCGCCCTTTTCATGGCAACAGACCTGGTGACGACGCCCGTCGTTCCTCTCGCAACCTGGATTTATGCTCTCGGCATAGGCTTTCTTGTCGGCTTGATCCGTCTGTTCGGCGGCTATCCTGAAGGGGTCATGTATTCCATCCTCATCATGAACGCCTTTGTTCCTCTCCTCGGCCACAACATCCGCCCCCGCATCCTGGGTCAAAGGAGAAAAGAATGAGGCTCTCTTCCAGGATGATCGTGGTTTTGACTTCGATCGGGCTGCTATCCGGCAGCCTCCTGGTGAGCGTTAATTTTTTAACCAGGGATAGGATTGCCCTTAACAAAAAGCAAGAAATAGAAGAGGCCATCACCCGAGTTGTTCCCGGAACTCAAGCAAGCCAAAAACTGTATGAAGAAAAAGAATTCGCCGTCTACACCGGAAAGAACGACGCTGGCGACACCCTTGGCTTTGCTATTCAAATAACTGCTGCTGGCTTTCAAGACAAAATATCTTTAATCGTCGGGACAAATCCTTCTCTAAACAAAATAACCAGCCTTTTCATTCTTGACCAGAAAGAAACGCCCGGCCTGGGAGCAAAAATTTCAAGCTATGATTTATTTCTAAGGTTTTGGGAGGACAAGGACTGCAGCGTTCCTCTCCGCCTGCGAAAGCCGGCTGTCCAAACTCCCGAGCAGCTTTCTTCTTCAGAAGTCAACACAATAACCGGAGCGACTGTCTCCTCGGAATCGGTTCTCAATTGCGTCAACAGCTCCCTGGAAAAAGCAAGAAAGCTAAAAGCAGAAGGTAAGTTTAGAATCGAGGAAAAGAGTGCCGAATAGAAGTTTTCTCCAAGATTTCAATAAAGGCCTGTGGCAAGAGAACCCTGTCTCTCGCCAGCTGCTGGGGATGTGCTCAACCCTGGCCATTACCAACGCCCTGATCAACGGCGTAGCCATGGGCTTGGCTGTCAGCTTTGTTCTCATCTTCAGCGCGCTCCTTGTCTCCCTGCTGAGAAAGATCATTCCCAATCAGGTCCGGATTGCGTCCTATATTGTCGTTATCGCCACCTTCGTAACTATGGCCGACCGTTTTCTGGCTGCATCTTTTCCCGCGATTTCAAAGAGCCTGGGTCCCTATGTTCCCTTGATCGTCGTCAACTGTATTATTCTGGGACGAGCTGAAGCCTTTGCCTCAAAAAACACCGTCGGCCGCTCTCTCGTTGATGCCCTGGGCATGTGCCTGGGTTATATCCTGGCTTTGTTGATTTTGAGCTCTATCAGAGAAATCTTAGGAAGCGGAACATGGCTCGGCTATAGAGTTTTAGGAACCTGGTTTGAGCCCTGGATTATCATGATCCTTCCTCCTGGAGCCTTCATCACCTTGGGCCTGCTCATTGCTTTCGCCAATCAGATTGAACGCAAAATAAAACTCAGGAGATAGAGTTGGAACTGCTCATGCTTTTTTTCTCGGCCATCCTGATCAATAACTTCGTCTATCATTATTTTTTGGGCATTTGCCCCTTCCTCGGAATTTCGAAGAGGATTGACTCTTCTCTCTCAATGGGAACTGCGGTCACCTTTGTCATGTCTCTCACGGCTGTTGTGACTTGGCCCATCAACCACTGGATTCTTATTCCCTATAAGCTTGATTACCTGCAGATTGTCGCCTTCATCCTTGTCATCGCTTCCTTGGTTCAGCTGGTCGAGATGTTTATCAAAAAAACAAGCCCTCCTCTCTATCAGGCCTTGGGCATCTATCTCCCATTGATCACCGTCAACTGCTGCATCATGGGCCTCGCCCTGCTCGCTGCCTTAAAAAATTATAACTTCGCCGAAACCGTTGTCTTCGGAGTCAGCGCCGGTCTTGGCTTCACCCTGGCGATTGTCTTGATGGCCGCCATCCGCGAGCAGCTTGACCTGGCTGATGTGCCTGAACCCCTAAAAGGAGCAGGAATCTCCCTTATCGTCACAGGCATCATCGCCCTGGCCTTCTTCGGTTTTTCAGGGATGATAAAATGACCGGAATTTTGATACCAATTCTAACCATGGGATTTCTTGGGCTCCTTTTTTCTGTCGGGCTCGTCTTTGCTTATAGAAAGCTCCAGGTTTACATCGATCCCAAGATTGAAAAAATCGCCGGCGTCCTTCCTCAAGCCAATTGCGGCGCCTGCGGTTTTGCTGGATGCCAGGCTTTTGCCGAGGCCGTCGTTTCCGGCCGGGCCCTGCCCACCGGATGTTTCGCCGGAGGAGAGGCGGTTGCGACGCAGATTGCCGCTATTCTTGGAGTCAAGGCAGAGGCAGCCCTAAAAAGGGTTTCTCGCCTCCACTGCCGAGGGAGCTTTGAGGCCGCGAAGGACAGAGGCTCATACCTTGGAATTTCGACCTGCAGTGCAGCCCATCTCATTGGCGGAAACAAACAGTGCTCCTATGGCTGCCTGCATTTTGGAGACTGCGCTCGCGCCTGTCCCTTTGACGCCATCGAAATGGGGAAAGACGGTCTGCCTCGAGTCGAGGAGGAGATGTGCACGGCCTGCGGAAAATGCGTCGAGGCCTGCCCCCGCAATCTCTTTGAGCTTCACCCTCTTTCCCAAGCGGTCCTCGTCTTCTGCCGCTCCAGAGATAGGGGGCCTGTGGCCAGGAAGTTCTGTAAGAACGCCTGCATTGCCTGTGGAATCTGCGTCCGGGCCTGTCCTGAGGCGATTGTTATGGAAAACAACTTGGCCAAAATCATCGATTACAAAAAGATTGCCCTGGAATCGATTCCTGAGATTGAAAAATGCCCGACTGCAGCCATTGGCCGCATCAAGAAATAAAATGATAGACACCGGGATTGTTGTCGGCATTAAAGATAATTTAGCCCAAGTGCAGGTTGAGTGTCTTTTGGAAGCCTGTGAAGGCTGCGGCGCGCGCACCCTTTGCTTGGGAAAGAATCAAGAAAGGGGCATCATTAGCGCCCAAAACTCATTGGGCGCCTCCCCTGGAGATGAGGTTGAGGTTGACATCCCTGAGGCTAAATACAACAAATTCTTAATTCTGCTCTTCTCTTCTCTTCTTGCGGCCTCTCTTTTAGGCCTGGGAGCGGGATATGTTTTATCTCTTCTTCTCTCTCTCCCCTCCTCGGCAGCGAGCCTTGGAGGCCTACTCCTGGCTCTTTTTGTCGCCGGATTCTTACTCTATCGTTATCTTAAAAATAGAGTTGCCCTTTACCCTGTTATCACCTCCATAATTAAAAAGGGTGCACGGTAGCTGTAGCTATTATCTAACGCAGTTCATTATTCCTTTTTAATTCCCCCCTTATTTATGGCTCGCTCTTTAATTGTATGAAAGCAGGCTATAATTTCATCGGCATCAGAACATACAAATAATTGACGTCTTCTCCGGTCTCTGGCCTCATCAAGACCGAACTGTTTGTATCTTTGAGCTCAATCTTGACTTTTTCTCCCCTTACTGTTGAAAGAAAATCAATAAGATATTGAGAATTAAACCCTATTTCTATATCCTCTCCCCTATAGTCGATGTCAACTTTATCTTTTGCTTCCCCTATCTCCGGGTTAGATGAAAAAAGCCTCATTTCATTTTTAGAAATAAAGAACTTTATTCCTTTTGACCTTTCTGTTGAAAAAATCGATACTCTTCTTATCGCCTCTGTCATCTCGCTTTTTGAAACAATAATGATGTTTTTATTTTCCTTGGGAATGACGGCTTCAAAATTTGGAAACTTCCCTTCTATGATTCGCGATATAATCGTCCTGTTTTTTACCCTAAAGAAAAGATTGTTTTCGTCCAAATCAAATTCAATTGAATCATTCTCAAATTTCCTTAATTCACCCAACGTCTTTTTAGCGATAATAACTTTTATTTCTTTATCTATCTGCATAATATCATCCAATCTTTTCGAGACATAAGCCAGGCGGTGTCCGTCAGTGCTCACCATTTCTATTGAGTCTCTTTTGATTATGATCAGGGCCCCGCTTAGGTAATATCTTTGTTCTTGAGTTATGACATTAAAAACCCTATCAATCATCGCTTGAAAAATATTTAAAGGGAAAACAACCTTTTTTTCAAATTTTGCTTCAGGAACCTGAGGATAATCTTCTTTTGGCAAGCAAAGAACTTTAAATTCGGTTTCTCCTGATTTTATCTGCATTGTCAGGTTTTCCCCTTCTTCAAAGGTCACTATCGCTCCATCTGGAATAGATTTGACAATTTCAAAAATTTTCTTTCCTGATATTGTCGTTGCCCCCTCTTTTTCTATCTGAGCGTCAAAATGAGTCCTTAATCCGAGTTCAAGGTCAGTCCCCGTAACCTCTATCTCCTTCTCCTTTGCATTCAGCAGAATGTTAGCTAAAATGGGCATCGTGTTCCTTTTCTCGACAATTCCCTGCATTAACTGAAACTCACTGAGAATTTTTTCTTTTTCTATCGAGAATTTCATTTTTCCACCTTTCTTTATATCTATATTAATAATTTATATATAAATAAATTATAAGATAAAATAAATAAAAGCAAATAAAATGTGAATATCTTTTATAATTTTATTCTTTTCTATTTGATACTGCTAATGAGACTGTTTATTTCTTTGTTAAATTTTGTATCGGAGTTTCTTAATTTCTCAATTTTTCTTATACTGTGGATAACTGTTGTATGGTGTTTACCAGCGAATTTCTTTCCGATTTCAGGAAGAGAGCAATTGGTCAATTCGCTGCACAAATACATGGCAATTTGGCGCGGAAAGACAATATCAGGAGAGTTATTCTTTGATTTAAGCTGGGAAAGCTTTATCTTTAGCCTCTGGCAGATAATCTTTTGGATTTTTTCGACGGTAACTTCAGAAGCAGATGAATCAAGAAGGCTCTTAAGAGCTTCCTTGGCAAGGTCCAAATCTATTTTTTCGCCCTTTAAAGACGCATAAGCGATTACGCGGCGAAGATACCCTTCTAAAACCCTTATATTCGATTCAACCTTGTCAGCAATATAGAGGGCAACGGGTTCCGGCAAAGAGATCTGTTCCAGTTCAGATTTTTTCTTAATGATGGCAATCCTTGTCTCAATGTCGGGGGCCTTCAAGTCGGCGATGAGCCCCCACTCAAAACGGGACCGAAACCTGTCTTCAAGATTCGTAAGGTCTTTGGGAGGGCAATCGCTGGAAATAACGATCTGCTTCTGATTGTCATAGAGATGATTGAAAGTATGGAAAAACTCTTCCTTTGTCCTTTCTCTTCCCGAAAGAAAATGGATATCATCCATCAAAAGAACGTCCACGCTTCTGTATTTTTGGCGGAAATCAAGGATTTTTCCGTACTGGAGATGATTGATGAGGTCGTTCATGAATTTCTCAGTGGTGATATAGAGAATTTTCAGTCGGCGATTGTTATGGAGAGTGAAATGTCCGATAGCATTCATCAAATGGGTTTTGCCCAAGCCGGCTCCGCCGTAAAGGTAGAGAGGGTTATAAGCTTTTGCCGGATTTTTAGCAACCGCGGTTGATGCCGCGTGGGCAAATTGATTACAAGAGCCGACAACGAAACTCTCAAAGGTATAGACCGGATTCAGGTTTGGATTGAGCAGCAGCCCGTCTTTGGTCCTTCTTTCCTGGGGGGAAACCCTCTTAAAATTTGAAGAGTTTTCATCGAAGATAAACTTGATGTCGAAGACCTTTCCAAAAATATCTTTTGAAGAGCGGTTGATAAGGTTCAGATAATGGAAAGAAAGCCATTCTTTGAAGTAGGAATTCGGGACTTTTACATATAGAGAATCAGCCACCTGTCCAATGAAGGCCGTAGGCTCAAACCAGGTTTCATAGCTGTTCCTGTCCACCTCTTTCTGCAGCGCCCCCATAATTTTCAGCCAAGGATTAAGCTTGTCTTCCGCTTCCACCCGGGTGTCCTTTATTTCCACAGGTTTTTCCACAGCTGTGGAAAACCTATTTCTCTTCAGATTAAAAGGTGATTGAGCGCAGGTATGGTAGCACTGTTGAAAGTGGATTTCAAGCGGTTTATTTTAAAATTTTAAAAGTCGTAACCCACCCAGAACCGGAGCCTGAAATTTCCATAGCCTTTGATGTTAAAAGGCTTGGAAATATCCTCCCATTCGATCCATTTTGCAAAATCAAGGTGGAAGGGGAAGCCAAACAAGAAAAATTCAAATCCATAGCCGGCAGAGCCGATAGCATCAGCAGTGCGCACTTTAATATTTCCGAGTTCGTCGAATCCGTCGAAGATGGAAAATTTTGCCTGGTAGCCCTTGACTTTTGCCCGAATCATGTCAAAGAACAGAGTGCCGCGGATAGGGCCGATAGGGCCGATGAGCGTCGAGGCGAGGCTGACCAAGGGAATCCTGAATTCAATGTTTCCGAACCAGCCTTCGGTGGCGTTTATGGTGAAGTAATCAACGGAACGGACCTGGTTGTTTCCTCCAAGATAGAAGATGAAGGGGTTTTCGCCCCGGCTGGCAAAGCCAAAAAAACGAAAGGCGAAGAGGCAGTCCGAGCCGAGGTAGAGATACTGGCGAAGGTCTGCTTCAAGGTTTGTATTCTGGAAAAAGCTGCTGGAAACAGGGATGGATTGCGACAGAGTGAGGGCAAAGGTGTTTCCTTTTGCCGGACCATAGGCCCTGAACTGCGTTGTTTCTCCGACAAGAGAAAACGAAGCCTGAAGGATATTCCCGTTCCAGAAATAATTGCTTCTGCCAGGGGAAATAAAGGGGTCGAGGTAGTCTTCTTCAAAGCGGAAATATCCGAGCGAGGCCTCAAAACGGTAGTAGAGGCTGAAAGGGTAGTAAGAAGCGAGGCTTGCGCCCATAATGTTCCTGGTGACCATGGCATCGTTGTAGTTCAAGAAATTATAAGAATAGGTGTCATAATAATCATAGGGAGAATAATAGAACTGAGTATAGCTGAAGGCGCTAGCCATATACTGGAGCCTTCTTTGTTGATTGAGATAAGCAAAAGAGTAGGAGCGAAAGCTGTGAACCTGGTAAGCAATGGCCATCAGCTGATGGTCTCCTAAGAGATCAGAGAAGCTGATGGCCGAGCCTCCATAGACAGAACCGTCCGAGGCGACGATGGTGTCAATGGGGGGCCTTGCAGTGAGGAAGAGCTTTCCCGTTCCCTTGCGCTGCTCAATTTTATCTTTATTTATTTCAAGTGACAGCGCAGGCTTAAATTCTTTGAATTCCTCCTCTGGGGGATTTTCGACAAATGTTATTGTTTTTTCCGTTTCTCCCTCAAATTCGCCTTTGAAAATCTGAAGCGCCCCCTTATTGAAGGAAGAGAAAACAATCTTCTTGGGATCGCTGGGAAGGGGGGAAGGGAAAAAGTTCCCCGTTCTGACGTCTGTGAAGCGTCTTAACTCTCCGCTTTCTAGGTTGAGAGAGTAAAGATTAGAAGCGTCCCGCATATCTCCGGAAAAATAAATCATTTTTGAGTCAGGGGTAAAGCAAGGGCAGATTGTATTCCCTTTTCCGAAGGTTAGCTGTTTCTTTTCCTTGAAATTATCAACAGGCGATAAAAAGAGCTTGTCATAGGTGTCAACCCGGATGGTGTAGGCGACAGTCTTCCCGTCAGGGGAGATAGCCGGGGCTTTCTCGAAGAGGTCGTCTGTAGTCAGGTTCTCGATCTTTTCTGTCGAAAGGTCAACCTTGTAAATATCGTGGACCCCTTTATTAAAAGCGGTAAAAAGAAGCTCTTCTCCTTTAGGGAAGAAGCAAGGAGAAGAAGGTTGGTCGTAAGGGACATTGATCTCTTTTAGAATTTTTTCGGTTAACGGATTTATAATAAAGAGAGAATGTTTTTGCCCCTTCCGAGCAAAGAAAGCGATCGAGTTTCCATCTGAAGACCAGGCAAGGCTTCTTCCCAAAGAAGGCTCGATGTCGTAGCGGATATATTCGTATTTTAGGGTATAGCCGGTGGTTATATTTTTAAGAACAGAGCCATCTTTGGTTGAGATGAGAAGGATATCGATGTCGTAGGCCTTAAAATTTACAGTCAGGACAGCGACGAGGTCTCCAGAAGGAGAGACAGCGTGGGAGATGGCGAAGTAATATGGATTGAGGGGAAATTCAGGCCCGATGGCAATACTGTAATCTTCCGGATTCTCTCTTTGGAAAGAGTCCTTGAATTGCTCGCGAAGGTGTTTTTTAAATTCTTGATTGAATTGTTTGTAGCTCAAGTTTAAGGATTTTTTAATCGGGTCCCTTTTCCCCAAAAGCGGAGAGCCCTGCAGGGAGCGCCAGAACTCCGCAATCCCGATCTTGCCCAGCTTGGCCTCGATGAAGTCATACATGGCATGGCCGAAATCGTAGTCAGCAGAGCGGGGCAGCAGGTAGCGGGAGTAGAGAGCGCCCGATTCTGTCAGCTCGGGGATCCTGTCGTTGAGGGTCGCATCCCTGACGATCATCGAAGACCAGTAGCCCCAATTCGCCGTGCAGTATTCGGCAAAGCCTTCCATGATCCAATCGGGTGGAGAGCTTACGGCATAAATAGCGTTTCCCGGCTTTCCCCAGAGAAGGTCGAACTCGAAAATGTGGGCCAGTTCATGTCTGATGAGGTCCTGAATCTGGTCGAAGGCCATGTCGCCGTGAATCGCCACTCGAAAGAGGACAGGTTCAGAGACGCCCAGAACGCCTTCACTGACTTGAAAAAGGTTTGTCTGTTCAAAGTCGGTGTAGGTCTTGTAGAAGATGAGGGGAACTGGAGCAGAAAGAGGGTGTTTAAGGTCCTGGCTTATTTTTTGATAGGCGCTTTCGGCCATCTCGGCAATGTTTTTCAAGACTTGGATGTCGCTGACATAATAGTAGATATCGAAATGGTCGGTCTTGTAATGATTCCAATTGAATTTTTCGTAGATGACTTTATTTTTACCATAGTAGGGGTTGTAGATAATTTGGCTGAATATAAAAGAAGCGCAGAGAATATAGAGAGAGGCAAAAAAGAGAGGTCTTATGCACTTTCTCATGATTGTTCTCCTTTTAATGCGAGATAAGGTATCTTTCCTGGATCTTTGTTTCGGCGAGAATATTGGAGAAAAGCTTTCCTTTAACAGCTTGAATAAGGTCGAAGAAGGCGAAATAGCCGGCTTGCCTTGGATTGTCATAGCCTTTTGATTCATTGAAGTTTCTTTTATACAGAATTTTTCCGGATTGAGCATCAATCAGGTAGAGTTCGAGGTTGAGGATATAAAACCTTCGTTCGGCCAGCACCCTTTCTGGAGGGAAGGGCGTTTCGAAACGGTCTCTCTTGTTCTCCAAGATGGCCTTGCGGACTTCTTCTGAATATTGAGCGCTTCCGGTGAGGAGGATTGAATTCTTCCGCCCGGGAGACAGGTTTTTCCAAAAATCTTCATTTTTAAAGAGGTCCTCGTCCTTAAGGGAAACATTCTCTCTCGAAGTCTTCCCTTTAAATTTCTGTCCAAATTCGAAATAAAAGTAATCCGTGAGCTCTTGGCTGAGATTGATATCCTTCGTTTCCTTTTTGATTAAAAAATTGGTGACAAAAACTTCATCGAATCGGCTCAGATCAAGGGTCGTTTTTGCCGGAAGGTTGATTCTCAATTTATAGTAAGACTCAGAGGCACAGGAGCAAAAGAAGAGAAAAGCAAGAGCGAGGACACACCTATTTTTTCTCATCTTTCTTCTCTTTCGCGGCTTTTTCTTTTTCGGTCGTCTCCTTATCAGAGCCTTCATAATTTTTCTTGAAATTCTCGCAGTTGGCCTTTATATACGAGTTTTTAGGATCGAGTTTTAAAGCGAGCTCATATTCTTTTTTAGCTTCTTCCCAAAGCCCTTTCCTTTCGTAAGCGACAGCCAGATTGTTGTGGGCGGCAGCTGAATCGGGGCTGGCAAGGACCGCTTTTTGCCAGCGAAAGATGGCCTCTTCCCACAGGTCTCGCTGAGCCGCCATGATGCCGAAATTGATTTCTTCGTTCCAAAGCGGGCGGCTGCAATTGGTCATAAGAAGGGAGGAAGACAAGACGATGAGTCCGATGATAAACTTTTTAGACATTAACATCTTTCAATAATTTAAAATTACTTCTTTTTCTCTTATTCGTCAATATGGCTCATAGAATGCAAATTTCATACCAAAAGAGGCGGGTAGACTGAATGTCTCGGGTTTAAAGCGCACCCGGCAGTACAGCATCCTAAATTCCGTGATAATCATAAAATTGTGGCGAGGGGTCCTGTCACGGCATGCTCCCCGTCCGTCCTCGCTGCACCCATCCCCCGTGGGGAACCCCTGTAGCTGCAGGAATTTAGGATGCTATCAGCAGTACAAATTCAGTTGTCATAAAAATGAGACATCTGTATAATGTTTAAACTCTTATCATGAGGAGGAAAAAAATGGGCCACTGGCTTGAGGGAACCACGCTGGCAAACAAAATAAAGGAAGGAGTGAAAGAGGAAGTCAGCTGCCATTTAAAGGAAAAAAATAAAGTCCCGGGCTTGGTTGGCATCCTTGTCGGAGAAAACAAAGCCTCAAAAATTTATCTTAGAACAAAGAAGCGAGCCTGCGATGACTTGGGCATTCGCTCAGAGATCATCAATTTTCCTGAAGATACGGAAGCTTCTTTTTTAATGTCTGAAATTGAGCGTTTAGGCCAGAGGGAGGATATCGATGGAATTCTTGTCCAGCTCCCCCTCCCGCCTCAGCTTATTTCCCAGGAGATAATAACAGCTATCCCCCCTGAAAAAGACGTTGACGGGCTTCATCCTTTTAATCTTGGCAAATTGTTGATGAATCAAGAGGGATTAAGGCCCTGCACTCCGCTGGGAATAATGGAGCTCTTGAAGTCAAAAAGCATTTCGATAGAAGGGAAAAGGGCTGTCATCGTGGGCAGAAGCCTCCTCGTCGGCAAGCCCCTGGCAGCGATGATGACCAACGAAAATGGAACAGTGACCATCTGCCACACCAGAACCAAAGACCTTTCCCGGGTTACAGCTGAGGCTGACATCCTTGTTGCCGCCATGGGCCGCGGAGCCTTTGTAACGGCGGAATTTGTAAAGCCAGGAGCCGTAGTTGTGGATGTCGGGACAAATCAGCTCTCTGACCCGGCAAAGGTGAAAGAGTTTTTCGGAAAGGATGAAAAAAGAGAGAAGGACCTTCAAGACAAAGGCTATACTCTGATTGGCGATGTCGACCCCCGGGTTATTGACAAGGCGGAACTGTTGACTCCGGTCCCAGGAGGGGTCGGGCCATTAACCGTGGCCATGCTGATGAAGAATACCTTAGAGGCCTTCAGGCGGAGGTGGAAGTCCTGAGGCCCAGGCAGATTGACAACGAGGCCTTTCACCAGGGAAAAAAAGATGCAATCCACTACCAAAGAGAAGTTGGTTTTTTTTCTGAAATATGGTATAAAATATTTCTTTAGAAAGCTGGAAAAATGCCAAGAGCGTGCGCAATTTGCGGAAAAGGCCCTTCTTTTGGATTAAGCCTTAGCCATTCCCACAAGGCATCTAAAAAGAAATGGAAGCCGAATCTCCAACGAGTTAAGGTCCAAACAAAAGCAGGAAGCAAGAGACTGTGGGTATGCACCAGGTGCCTTCGTTCGGGAAAGGTCAAGAAGTCTATCTAAGCTTCTTTAAACTCTTTTCGCAGAAACAATCTCTTTTATTATCGAAATTTTTTGGATAATCGTCTCAAAATGTTCAATGTCTGGAATGATCAGCGAGATCTTGAATTGAGCGCTGTTGTCGGCAAAAGTCTTGACTTCAGCCTTGGTAATATTCCCCCCCAGCTCGGCTATGGCCGAGGCGAGCTTGGCTAAGACTCCTGGAGAGTTTTCGCTCATGACCAGGAGCTTGCCAGTGTAATTCCGCTCCGGCGCATCCTCCCAAGAGACCGCAATCTTGCGTTTTTCATCCAAAACTTCTTTGGTGATCAGGGGGCAGCGCAAAGAATGGACTGTTATTCCCCTGCCAGAAGTGATATAGCCGACGATTGGCTCATTTTTAATAGGAGAACAGCATTTCGCCAATTTAATCTCTTTGATGTCGATCAGGGGCTTAGGCTTTCTGGCTACTTTTTTGACAACTTTTTTAAAGAAAGTTTCTTTTTTTTCTATAATTTCTTTAGCAGGGAAGAGCTTCTCCAGGAATTTCTTGTCAATGACGAGTTTCCCTGAGCCGACGAGAGAATAAAGGTCTTCTGTTTTTTTAATGCGGAAGCCTGTTATTGCCGAAAGGGCTCTAAGAAGATTTGATTCCTTGAGCAAAGCCGGAGGAATCTTGTATTTTTTAATTTCAGTCCCCCATAGTTTCTTTCCAAGCATCCTTGTTTTTATCTTGTCTTGCGAGTTCAGCCAGTGTTTGATCTGATGTCGAGCAGTCGAGGTGAAGGCAATGTTCAGCCAGTCACGAGACGGCGTTTTTTCAGGTGAGGTTATAATCTCGACAATATCTCCAGTTTTCAGAATTGTCTTCAATGGAGCAGGCTTGTTGTTGATTTTTGTGGCAGAGGCATGAAGTCCAATTTCAGAATGAATCCTAAAAGCGAAATCCAGCGCAGAAGCACCGATGGGAAGAGTCACGACCTTGCCTTTTGGTGTAAAGATATAAGCGTCCTCAGGGATAAGGTTTGTCTTCAAGCTTTTTAGGAACTCTTTGGGGCTTTTTTGCTCCTTGTAAAAATCGACCATTTCTCTCAGCCAGTGCAGTCTTTGATCCTCTCTCATTGCTTCAGGAGAGGCTTCTTTGTATTTCCAGTGCGCGGCAATTCCGTTTTCAGCCAGGTTGTGCATATCCTGAGTTCGGATTTGAATTTCGACGGTTCGCTTGCTTCCGGTAATGATGGTTGTGTGCAGGGCCTGATAGAGATTAGGCTTGGGCATGGCAATAAAATCTCGGAAGCGGTGGGGGAGATGAGGCCAATTCTTATGGATCACGCCCAGGGCAGAGTAACAATTTTGGGCAGAATCGACAATAAGCCTGAGGGCCATGAAATCAAAAACTTGGTCAAAGGGTGTACTCTGCCTTTTCATTTTATTATAGATGCTGTAATGCCTTTTTATCCGATAGCTAATTTCTGCAGGGATATTGTTTTCTCTCATTAACTTTTCAAGGATTTTCTTTGTTCTTTTTAGCTCCTTTTCTGCTCTTGCCCTTTGGGGCTCAACCAGCGAGGCGACCTTAAAATAATCGTCTGGATTCACATAGCGAAAAGAAAGGTCTTCCAGCTCGGCTTTTATCCTTCCCATGCCGAGGCGGTTAGCAAGAGGGGCATAGATTTCCAGGGTTTCATTGGCAATTTGCTTTTGCTTGTTTTCTGGCAAGAATTTTAAGGTCTTGAGATTGTGAATTCTGTCGGCCAGTTTAATAAAAATAACCCTTAGGTCGTCGGTCATGGCCAGGATGACTTTCCGAATGCTTTCTGCCTGCCTTATTTCAGGAGAGGATTCTTGGATACGGCTGATTTTTGTTACCCCCTCAACCAGATGCGTTATTTCTTTGCCAAAGGCTCGGCTGAGGTCAACGGAGAGGACGTCGGTATCTTCCAGGACATCATGGAGCAGGCCTGCGGCTAAAGTTGTTTTATCCAGCTTCAAGTCGGCCAGCATGCTGCTGACTTCCAAGGCGTGACTCAAGTAGGGCTCTCCAGAGCGCCGGGTCTGGCCTTTGTGGGCCTGGGCGGCGAAGACATAGGCTTTCTTGAGGAGAAGAATATCCTTCTCGCTGTAAGAAGAAGAAACTTTTTCTAAGATATCCTCAAACCTGATCATGGCTGAAGCCTTGGTTCTCCAAGAGGTGCGGTCAGTTTGCGCCCGCAGAAGCCTTTTTCTCTATTTTTAGTATCCAGTTTACGGCAGCAAGCAGGTTCGATGCAACATGATCAGGAGCTATTCCTTTTTCCTTGAGCTTGAGCAGCGATTTTCGGCCAAAGCCGGTAAGGACGAGTATGGATTTAGCCTCAATGTTCAAGCCGAAGAGAATGTCTTCGACTTTATCCCCAATCATATAAGATTTTTTTATGTCGATGTTCAAATCTTCTTCGGCTTGAAGGGCCATTCCGGGCTTTGGCTTGCGACATAAGCAGTTTTTTCTGTAGCGAGGAGTGGAGGAGGAAAGGTAATGAGGACAGTAATAAAGGCCGTCAAAATGGGCGTTCTGTCGGGCAAAGGCGGCATTGAGTTTGCGGTGAATATCATGGAGAGCTCTCTCGACAATAAGCCCCCGCCCCACCCCAGATTGATTGGTGACGATAACCGCTAAGAAGCCGGCTTCGTTTATTTTCCTGACGGCTTCGAAGCTAAAAGGATAAATTTCTATCAGATTAAAGGAATTGGGATATCCGACATCCTTATTGATTGTCCCATCTCTATCGAGAAAGACTGCTCTTTTTTTCATTCCAAAAATTTCTGGCAGGCCTGGTAAACATCATCGGCACTGATGTTTATCATGCATCTGTGGTCAAAGGGACATTCTCTGTAGCTGCAGGGCCAGCAAGGAACGTCTTTCTTGACGACAGCGGCCGGCTCTTGAAAGGGTCCGGTGATGAGAGGGTTGGTGGGTCCGAAAATGGCTACGACCGGGACGTTTAGGGCATTCGCCATGTGCATCGGGCCGGAATCGTTGCTGACGAACAGGTCTGCGTGGCTTATCAAGCCGGCAAGGAGGCGAAGGGTTGTCTTCCCGCAAAGGTTGACAGCCTTCTTCCTCGTCGAAAAGACAATGGTTTCGGCCAATTCATTCTCATCTCGGGAGCCGATGATGAGGATTTCGGTTTTTTTTCTTTCTGATAGCAAGTTCGCAAGCTCGGCAAACTTGGATGCAGGCCACCTTTTCGAGGGGCCAAAAGAGGCGCCGGGGCTGAGAATGGCCAAGGGATTGTTCAGGTCAACATTAAAGGAAAGAAGCAGGGATTTCGCTTCCCTCTTTTCTTCAGGAGTCAAGGGAAGGGATAGTTTTGGGGCATAAGTCTTTAGCCCTAGCTCTAAGATCAGGTTCAGGTAGTAATTGAGCTGGTGGAGAGTTGCTTCCTCCCCTTTTACAGTTGTTCCCTTGGTGAGAAGAATGCCCCGTCCGTCCCTTGAATACCCCCATCTTTGGGGAATCTTTGCAAGATAGAAGAGCAGGGCAGAGGAGAAAGAGTTGGAAAAGAGAATCCCGATGTCGGGGTCAAGTTCTTTAATTTTTTGAGCTGAGTTCAGCAGGCTTTTAATGTCATCTGTGCCTGGAAGGGGAATGACTCCTTTTATAAAATCATGCGCGGAGAAGAGCCCTGCCACCCATTCCTTTGCGGCTATCCATATCTTGGATTGAGGGAAGTTTTTGCTCAAGCACTCAATCGCGGGAAGGGCAAGGATAGAGTCTCCGATCCAGTTGGGAGCTCGAACAAGTATTTTCACCGAACCAATTTTATCCCCGAATCAATATATTGTCAAAAGCGGCGTGTTTTTTGACCGATTATCCGGAGCCTCTTCCTTCAGAGTCAGAAGATGAAGGCTCTGATTTTTTCTTAGCCGCGTCTTTTTTTTCCTCCTTCCGTTTTTCTTCAGGCTTGCCTTCTTTTTTTGCTTCTTTCTTCTGAGCGTAATCCGTGACGTACCAGCCGCTGCCCTTGAATTGAAGGGTAGGAGGGGAGAGGACTTTTTTTAGAGAGCCGCCGCAGCTTGAACATTTTTCAGGAGGCGGATCACTTCTTCTCTGCAGGAGTTCAATGACCTTTCCGCATTTTAAGCATTTGTATTCGTAAATCGGCATTTTTGAACTCGTAAAAAAAATAGAGGAGCGATGGAAATTCTTCCTAATGGAAAACAATCGCTTCAAATATATAAATATCGGCTCCTGATTTCCAGGCATCCCTTGGAAGGCCGGCCTTCAAACAGGCCTCGTCGAGGAATGTTTCCCTCGACCAGTGGTTTTCCACAGCGACCTGAGGGAGAAGGACTCCCCTTCTACCCCATTGGGATAGGACCAGGCCGTGCTTGCCGACCTCAACAAGTTTTGGAGAGTCAATCTTCTTTAAAGGGGTCAGAACAGAAATTTCTATCTCCAGGTTGTCAAGCTCTTCGCTTGAAAGCGGTGGAAACCTTGGGTCTTGGCAAGCTGCAGCGATCGCTGTTTGAATGACTGTCTGATAAAGGGGGTAAACAGGTTCGATGTAGCCGATGCAGCCTCTGAGCAGGCCATTTTTTTTCAGGGTTACGAAAGCTCCCTTGTTGGATATTAAATTTGTGTCCTGGGTTTTGTATTCGACAATTTTATCCTGCTTGACGAATTGGTTGATCGCTTGGCGGGCCAGCTTCAGAAGTTCTCCCTTTTCTTCGGGAGTAAGACTGAATTCAGGGTCAGGAGGCCCTGAATAGACAGCTGCAGCCATATAGCCCACAACCTCAGACTCTGGGGTCCCGGACGACGATTGCGAAGAATCCGCGTAGTCCAGAACCTCAACCCTTGCCTTTTCCCCTTTTTGAGCATAGAGCAGAGTCGAAAGGACAGGGCCGCCGCCGCACAGGATGTTTTCTCCTCTCTGGATCTTTGCCAGAAGGAGGTCGGTGTTAAAAGACTTAATCAAGGAAGCGGTGGCCGCATCAATTTTGTTGGCATCTTTTTTTGGAAGATAATGGGACATGTCCGTCGAAGCCACAACCAGAACCTTTTTTCCGGGCAGGACTTCTGATAGAGAATGAGCAAGGGCAACAATGGTTGTTCTTGTTTGGTAGCCCATGACAATCGGGACTATTTTTGCTTTGGGGAGAACCTTCTGGATGAATGGAACCTGAACTTCCACTGAATGTTCTTGCGCCTGAGCCTCCGGGATGTATCCAAAACCAGAGGCCTTGGAGAGCTCCAAGGCGAGAGATTCGTCAACCACGGCTATCCCCAAGGGAGTCTCAAACCCGCCGCTGGGATAGATGGAGCAGCCTTCAAACCCGTAGCGGTGAGAAGGGCCGATGATGACCACCGTCTCGTAGTCCTTTCCTTGAGCCAAACGGTAGGCAGCAGCGGCGACCTGCCCTGAATAGACATAACCGGCATGAGGGCAAATCAGAGCAATGAGATTTTCAGAAGATAAAGCAGGCCTTTTGGCATTCTGAAGAAGACCGTCTATCTGGCGAGAGAGTTGCTCGGGATTGCCGGGGTAGAAGCCGTCGGCAGCGATAGGTTTTCTTATTCCCTGGGGCCAGGAGAGGGTGACAAGAAGAAAGATAAAAAATAGGAAAGAGATAATGATCAATCCTCTTTTTTTCATTTTTTTGCCTACTTTAATTAAAAATCCAACTCAAAAGAAATATACAAGGAAAAAGGACAAAAATCAAATTTATGTCAGGGAAAGTCGGCATCCTAAATTCCATAATAATCATCAAGTTGCGGCGAGAGTCCGGTCAGAGAATTTAGGATGCTTTTGATTTTATTCACCGTATTGACTTTTTTTGCGTTTTGGATATAAATTTAAACCAAGATGAAAGACTTCTT
>Ga0172365_10001366_pt1 | contig 17675 bp, 7 predicted proteins | sample LakKivSesite48cm_FD_114535 | JGI IMG/M metagenome (GOLD analysis project Ga0172365, IMG submission 114535) | Sediment microbial communities from Lake Kivu, Rwanda - Sediment site 48cm | ecosystem: Environmental > Aquatic > Freshwater > Lake > Sediment | place: Rwanda: Western Province, Lake Kivu... | reverse complement strand
TGATTTACAAGAATATGTTGAAGGACTTGTCCAAGCTGGGTTTGGAAAAATCCAAGATACTCCCCAGAATATTCCTGGAAACGCTCCTGCTGGAGAGGCACCTCCTGCATTAGGAGCAGAAGCGCAGCCGGGAACGACTCAGCCCGTTTCTCAGGAACTTGGGGGAGTTGGACAAGTCAGCGGAACCGAAGGCGTTCCTTTAACAACTCCTCCGGTCGCTCCAGAAGCTGTAAGCAGTTTAGATCAAACCTTGAGACCTTCGCCTCAACAGCCGTCAAAGAGTATGGGAATAATAAGACCCACACGTCCTGCTGTTGGTAGAAAGTCCTCAGAAGATGGAGATAATTCAGAAATGAGAAGGATTCCAACAAAAATTTCGGAGCAAAAAAATAAGGTTTCTAATGTTTTAGAAACAAATTGGCAGGAAAAACTGGAAAATTTTAGTAATAGTTTAAAAGAAAGCTTGAAAGTGGAACTAGCGTCTAATGACAAAAAAGTCAAAACAGGAAGTATTGGAGGAACAATAATGTCTACAAAAATTAATCAAGAAGCGGCAAAAAGTAAAGAAGCACCCCTTGCCACTGTAGAAAAAAGATTGGATGAAGAGCGGGGTGGCTTACATCCGAGAACGGATAAAGTTGTAGAAGATGTTGAAGGAAAACAGCTTACTACAAAACATAAAGGAGAGGAAAACGTTACTGAACAGGTGCTTCTTGAAAAAGCCCGTACTGACGATACTCCTGGAGTCGTGGAAGAAAAGGTTCTTGAACCCTCTCGCCAAGGTGATACGGCTGCTGAAACCGAGCAGGTTAAGCTTGAAAAACAGCGCGTTAATAAAGAACCCAATACCACGATGGAGAATCTCTTGGGAGAATCCAAGAACGACAGTCCATCTACTCGATCAGCTTCTACAATGGCTGATTATGTTAAATCAGCAGTAAAGACGATCAGTAAGACTGTTGTTTGCGCTCAGTCTACTCCTGATAGAGTTATTAAAATTGCTGGCTCTTTATCAACGCTTCCACTTTCAGAACAAACTTCCTTGATAAAGAAAATTGCCAGTTACAATGGTGAAACAACGTCGTATGATGATTTTAAAAAGAGAGCGTCTTTCTGGATTGACAAAGGTCTGCAAGTTACCTCCGCTTCAGACAAAGAAATCAAAGACATGCTCATTACATTTGCTGGAAAAGCTGTTAACAAAAAGGGACTAAATCCTGAATTGATAGTTAGAGCTTTTGCAGTTTTGAAGAACAATCCAAATTCTTCCATGATCATCGAAAAGAAAGTTAAAGAAATTTTGGCAAAAGGAATGAATATTGGACAGAAAAGTGCTGAAGATGAAATGAACGAACATATCGTGAAGGAAGCTAAAGGCTTTTTCTGCGATAAATGCAAAAAACCATTTAAGGGAGATGATCACTGCAAGTGTGGTAAAGAAGAATCTAAAGAAGAAACAAAGGAAGAAGAGACGAAGAAATGCTCAATGGCGAATGTAAAAGCTGAGACTGAAATTCTTTCAAAAGCTCTTGAAAAAGAAGCTAAAGAAGCTTCGAATCTTATTATAGAAACTTCCTTTGATGAAATGGGAATTCCAAAAGAACTTCGAGAAAACGATCAGGTTTTGGCCAGTTATGCCGAAGCTTTTGTTCGTGGAGCTTGCGCTCATCTCGGAGTAAAAGTTGCCGCCGTAGTAAACGTTACGGTAGACCAAGGCGGAGATGTTGTTATTGCTGTTGATACAGCAGAGGGTGGATCGGTTGAGATTCCAACATTCGGTGAAGAAGAAGAACCAGAACTTCCAGAAATGCCAGAAACTCCTGAAGCTGGTGCCGCAGAAACTTCTACAGAAACTCCTCTTGAAACCACACCACCTCCTCCTGCCGAAGGTGCCCAGGATTTTGGAGCCACAACTCCTCCTCCAGCTCCTGCAGCAGGCGCTCCAGCCGGTGGTGGAATTTCTACAATGACAAGTTCAAAGAAAGTAGTTAAAACTGCTCAAATGGGTGGTGGAAGCCCTGGACCAGGAGCGGCTGCAGATCCAAATGCTCCAACCGGAAAATCCGTTGATCCAACCGCAGAAGTTGGCGGGCCTCCTCCGGGAGAAGCAGAGGGGTTGCAGACTTTTACTGATGAAGATGAAGAACTTCCTGGAGACGAAGAACAGAAAGAACCAGGAAGCATTTGCTTCCTTTGTGGTTCTACTGATACAGAAACTGGCCGTAAGGATCAAGCCCCCGGACAGTTTGATTGCAATAACTGTGGAGCGAAATATTCCATCCATGTTAATGTTGAAGTGTTAAATCCTGAAGAGTTGCTTGGAGAAAAAACTGACATGGAAACAGAGCTTGAGAAACCCGAAGGTCCATCTATGCCAGTAGCTGCCGAGATGTCTCTCGACAGAGAAGTTCTCAAGAAAGTTGCCAAGACTCAGAAAGATGTTGGACATATATGTCCAGCTTGCGGTGGATTGGAAGTTGAAGTTTCTGGACAGCCAGCAGATCTTAACATTAAATGCAAGAAATGCAAGACTGAATCCAATAAAGCAGTTTTGATAAATATTGACAATCCTCTTGAAAGCGTTATGAGAGTTTCTTGGAATCTTGATCCAATGAAGAGAAAGTGCAAGTCTTGCCGTGAGAATGCGAAGAATATAGCCGTTAGTAGAGTGTTTGGAAGAATGTTGAAGAATGCTTCTTCGGTAAAAGATTTCCCAGAAGCCAAGGTTCGTGGTTGGTTGAAGGCCACATATCCTAATATTGAAGTTGTTAACAATGGACCTCACAAAGGTGAGAATTTTGCCGATACAGTTGTAAGTCAGCTCAAGAAATTCGGTCTGTTGAAAAACAAGTATCTTGTAGCTCTTGCTGAAGTTCAGGCTAAAGAAGATCCAATGGATACTTGCATAAGAGATAATAAGAAAAAGGGTTATACGTTGGCCGAATCTGAGAAACTTTGCAATTGCTTGAAACAAAAATATGCTTCTGAAGAAGATGGTAATATCTTTATTCAAGCTTTCGGTAACAAGGAAACGTTCAAGAAGACCATTGACCTTGGAATTTTAAGAAAGATGGCTGAACATGATTCCAAGAAGTTGGCAAAAGAGGGAACGGCTTCTAACATTCAGATTGATGAAGAAGCTACTTTAGATACTCTTCCAGAAGTTCCAGTTGAGAAAAAACTTACGGAAGAAGATCTTATAAAGGGAATTCAGGAAGATATTTCTTTGTTCCCAGAGAAGAGTGAAGCGAAAGTTTCAGCCAAGACTGAAGAGAAAAAAGTAACAGTTGCGGCTGATTTCAAAAATCCTCCACCAGATGTTGCAAAGAAAGGTGATGAAACAAAGACTAAGTATGTCGATGTAAAAGAAAAGAACGTAAAGGGCGATGGCGTTGTAAAGAAAGACAATCATATGATTGACAATGAAATGAAAGCAAAGCCATCCAGAAGTGCTATCGGTGATGAGTTGAAAGAAGGGATTCCAGGTCCAGATGTCCCGAGATCTGACGCCACAATGGGTAAAGAAACGAAGGCTCCGGAAGCTGGTGTAAAGGTTCCAAGTAAAGAAACTGGAATTGATACATCTGCTCTGGGACAATCCGAAGCCTCCAATGAAGGAGACAAAATGAAAAAGCAAGCATACGGTGAAATTGAGCCTTCGAAGAGAGTTAAAGATCCTGTACTCAAGAATCCCGATAACACCAGTGGAGATACCGCTCTTGAGCAGAAGAAAGATACAGAGAAAAAGGTTCAGGTAGTTGACACCGCTAAGGGCGATGCGCAGGTTGCTCGCGGAGAAGCTCATATCGGTGATGAAAATAGAATTGGCAACGAAGGACCAAAAGTTCCACGTGGTGATGCCAAAATGGGAAATGAAAATCCTCCAGATGCAAAAGAGCCAACCATTCCAAGTGAAGTTGCTGACACACAGGTGCAGATGACTGGCCGTAATACGACCGAAGCAGAAAGACACAATCAGCTTGAAAAAATTGCTGCCGTCCGTCGTGAACATGCCATGAAGTACGCTGGGCAACTTCTTGAAAAAGGACTCATCAAAGAGGAAGAGGTAGAAGAATTCGTTGGCGATCTTTCGGCCATGCCGCTTGATAGGATGAAGGTTCATGTAGCTATGATGCTCAAGGCCGTTACTGCCCAGACAAAAACAGCTCAGACCTCTCAACCAGCGTCTCCGACTCTTACCACTCCTATTGTGAAAGAAGCTCAAACCATTACCGCCCCAGTTGCGGAAAATGAGCCAACATTGGCTGAAAAATTAGCTAAGTGCTTTACGATTGGTGGAAAAGAGTATGACAGACAGATTCGTTTAGATATGGCTGAAAAAGAAAAAGAAGATAATCTTTTTAGCACCAGATAAGGTTGCTGTAATATCATAAAAAAGCTCTGGACTTGTTCCAGAGCTTTTTTTATGTATTGATACAGGATTTATTTGAAAAGTAGTAGAATATTATAGTGATTTTCTATTATGAGGAAAAAAATGAAAGACAAACATCTTCAGGACTCGTTATCTAAAAAAATAGATAGATTAATGAGACTAGCTGCTCGATGGGATTTTACCGGACCTATAGCTGAAATTACTTCTGAGCCAGAAATAGAAAGAATATTTCCGATAAGAGAGGTAGATGATTTAGATATATTATCAGAACCCAAATTGCGGAAAAGACTTACTTCTGGTTCTGTACACAGAAGGGCGATTGCTGATATAATAAAAGCTTTAAGTGAAGGTCATTTTGTAATTAATGTTATTGCTCCAGAATATTCTGATCACAAAGATTTAGTTGATTTACTTATTTCTTCTGCTCTTAATGGCTATTATCAATTATATGAAGAAAGACCTGAAGATGGCAAGCAATTAAGTCCCGAAGAAAAAGAAAGAAGAAAAAGATTTAGAAGATATGAGAGAAATAATAAAGTTGATAATAGCATTATTGCAAACGTTGATACAAGAGATATTCGAAATCAATGGAGAGTTGAATCTGAAAGAACTCCTCGGAATATTGATGATATTTCCAGAAGAATTATAGAAGAAGCCTTTTTAGGATCATACAATTTTGATCCAAAGGATAGAACAAATTGTTGTTATCAATATATTCGTGATTATTTGGCGAATCCATTTCCTACTGATCCAAATGATTTACAAAATACTGAAAGAAATGCTTTAAGAATAGAAGATGGAACTAGGCCAGAAAATGCTTTTACTCTTTCTGAATTTGAATCTAGAACAATAAGTTTTAGAGGTCCATTAGAACAAAGAAGACATAGAATGGCAATGAGAAATCCTTCCGCTGTTGATTCTACTATGGAACGTCCTCCAAATCCTGGATTCCCCGGTTTATTTTTTGATGAAAGATCAAATTTACCTATTAGATTTGATCCTTCAAATATGAAGTCATATATGTATCCGTTTCTTTCGCAAAGAAATAGACTTTTAGAAGCTGGGAATAGTGATGAGACGCCTAATCCTAGTGCAAGAGATAACTTTTTTAGATTAATGGACAATGGAATGCGAACCGCCAATGGAAATTTACGAGCAAAATGGATGTTATTTGTTAGACTACTATCCGCCCTTCAGGGAAGTTCTTCTATTTCTATTTTTCATGGCAGTGGTTTTAATGAACAAAATGAATTTAGAGGTCTTCCACCAGACGATCCCAGTCAGCCTCCTACTAGAATTCCTGTTTTTCAAATTTCAGATGAAGCAATTGCTTCTGTTATAGCTGAGTGTCTAAGTGCAGTTGGTATGACTGGCGAACAAGTTGAAAATATTGCACAGGCTTTAAGAGAAACTCGTCCTGAAGTTCCATCTTTTAACAGACGTACTAATGTAGAAGTGAATGCCATGTCGGATAATGATAAAATCACCTATTTGATTGATGAATATTTAGATGATTTGAGATTAGGTAGACAAGGAGTTGTTTTAGACAATACTTTTACTGTTGAGACGGTAAATCAATGGTTGAGAAGACGTACAAGTGCAAACGCAGGAAGAACTACTTGGAAACTAGCTCCAAGGATTTATAATCGTTTATTATCTAGAAGGAACAGTCCTGAATTTCAACAACAGCAACGCCGTGCTAAATTATCTTGTTTTATAAAAATTTCCGATTCTCATGATTCATATAAAGATTGTGTAAATAAAATAGCTTATACTGCTGGAATGGAACTTCCAGCTTCTTCCATAAAAAATGATTTTTTGTTAAAAGAATGGATATCTAATCGTTTTGGTGTTAAGCACACTAAAGTTTGGCCAGAAGTTAAATCAAAATTAAGATCAGTTAGTAATGATTTTAAAGATGTAGATGGTGGATTTATCAAAGAAGCTGCAGTTTCTCCTATAATAAGACAAAGTGATTTTTTCCGTAGACTTGAAAGAATACTTAGAAAATCTCCAAAAATAGATAGGGCATTTTTATCGAATATAACTTCTGAATATATTATTGATCTTCTTATTAAACATATTCAAAGAAAAATTGAAGAGATTGAAACAATAGATTATGCTTCAGAATCGCAAAATGGGATTATTGGAACATCCAATTTTTCAGTAACTAGATCTTTTGCAATTCCTTTTGGAAGAGAACAACAAAGAAAATTTAATATTTCTACACGAGAGGATTTTGAAAGAGTTCTTTCTCCAGGGACGACTATTACGATTGTTTCCGATGATGGAACAAAAGAATGTTTTATTTTAACGAGAGCGACGATATGGGATTCCTCAAATAACGAAATTGCTTATTCACCAAATGGACCAACTTGCAGTCTTACATTAGACCGTAATCCAACGAGAACTTTTATAGAAAGAAAATATGCTGTTTTAATTGGAAGTGGAATTTCGATTAATGGTTTAAAAAAATCAATGTATGATCAGATTTATGGAACTGAATCTATTTCTTTTGATTATGAAGACGAATCAAAAAAGGGGATTATCGGAAGAAACTCTATTCAAACAAATCAATCTGCTGTTACTATTTCTTTTGGTCAAAAAGAACAGAGAAAATTTGGGATTCAAACAGAATCTGATTTTGGTAGAATTCTTACACCCAGAACAATTATTACAATTATCAGAGAAGAGGATAATGTAAGAAGAGGAGAGGAACCGAGGGAAGCCTATATATTGGAATCTGCAACGATAGTAGATAAAAATAATAATCCAACTGCTTATTCTCCTAACGGACCAAGGTGCGTTTTTAGGTTGGATAGGCCGATTGGAGTAGATCTTGAATCTGGAAAATATGCCGTTTTACTTGGAAGAGTAAAAACTCGTTCTGAAATAGCTGAAGAAAGTCATAAAGCAAATGGAGTATCTTTAAATCTCTCTGTGTATCCTTCGTGGGTTCCTTCTCCTTTTGATTTTAGGGAATATTCTGAAAAAGGATATGGTCATCCTAATAATGCTTATAACGTAAACAAAGCTCTTTTGCAACGTTTAAAACTTCGAATAAAGTACGAGAAGAGAGCTGTTTATGATTCTACCTATAGATCTTGTATTATGGATGCAATAAAACTTCTTGATCAAGAAATTGCAGAAATGAAATGGGTTCTTTATAGATATTCTCCATTTAAATATAATATGGATACTGAAAAAATAATGCAAGAAAAAGATCCCTATAATTCAATGATGGAAGGAAAAGGTAAGGCGGATGTAGAGAAAAACTACGATTTCTTTGCCGAAGTTTCCAGAAGATGTATGGAATTAACTCCTCCATTAGATATTGGAAAATTCAGTTCTAGTATTGATTCCAATGTTGTATTTGAACTATTACCTCCTGATCGACAGGAAGATTTCTTGAACGTTAGAGCCAACGTTCTCGAAGATTGGCAAAGAAGTAAAAGATTTTTCATTCTTCGCAATGCAGATGACGGATTGACTCGAACTCAGGGAAATGGTTTTATGACACTTATTTCAAAAGAGGAGAGTAAGAAAAAGGGCGAAGAAGGAGAAGAAAGTGACAAAGGGCTTCCTACAGCTTGGTCTCCTCAATTTTTGGAATATGCCAATCGTCTTCGTGAAAGATTCGCTGGAGAAGCTTCTGTTATAGATCCTAGAAAAGCAAAGAATCATATCATAATCGTATCTGAAAGAGCCGTTCCTAATTTGGGTGTAGAACCATATAGGGTTCGTCTTCAGACAAATTATATAAGCAAGGAAGAGATAGAAGCTCTTATAAGGCACTATGAAAATGTTGAAATTTCAAATCATGCCGAACAGTATGAAGTATATCTTGAAAACGAAGATATAGATCCGGAAGAAAGAGCACCTTTTGAAGAAGCTCTTGAAAGAACAAGAGCTTTCACTGTTCCTATTTCCTTTGTTAGAAGAGTCCAAGATCAATTAGCTGGATTGTCGTTTGAAGGAATAGATAAATTTTTGTTAAGCGTTGTACACGAACTTTTCCAATCTTATATTTCTTCAGAGTTAAGCACATTAGAAGTTTTAGATGGTTTGATAAGAGAATTTGATAACATAATGGAAAATCTAAAAAAAGAAGATCCAAGATTGAAAAAACTTAACATTAGATCAGAAAAACCAAATGTAGATTACAAATCTTACGTTACTGAATTTGGTTCTGAATGGGAGTCTCATGTAAATTCTAAAATTAAAGTTAGGATATTTAGAATTAACAGAAATAACAGAATTCTTAATTTTTACAGAAGAATGTTAGATTCAAAAATTTATGTTGGAACTGTAAAAACAGAAAAGAAGACAACTGCAGAAGGAAGAGAAGAAAAGACCGTTGTTTCGTTACAATATCCTCCTGCAGACGTTAATAACGTTTGGTTTGATGGAGGAACAAGGACGGACGAGATTTCTCCCTTAAGAGTTGGGAAAGAATTGGCATTATATGCTTCTGAGGCTGGTTTCGCCACTGTTAAAGAAGATCTTTCTACTTATTTAGCAAGAAATAAAATTACCGGTGCAGTTAAAAATTTGGGAAGTGTAGTTGATTATGAAGGTAAATTGCGTACCGAAATAGCAAGAGTCGAAGCGGATACAAAGAACCTTAAATGTAGTTATCCGGTCAGTATTGTTCTTGAAGGAGATCCTGGTACTGGAAAAAGTATTTTCGGGGAGGTTCTTGCTACTGCTTTAGATTGTAAATTTTACAGTACAACTTTGGAAACTATAGTTTATGCTGGAGAATCTAAATTCAGAGGCGTAGCAGAACAAAATATTACTGATTTTCTAGATTGTCTAAGAGGTCTTACCGATACGGTACTGTTAATCGATGAAATAGATAAATTTTTGATTCCAACCGGCCTTTCTGGAAGCGCGGATGAAGTTGAAAAAGCTCTTGCAAAATTTCAGAAAGAATGGGAAGATACAAAAGCCTTTGCCGTATACCAAGAAAACAATCTACATCTTATTTTTACTACAAATTATTGGGAAAGAATTGTAACTAGACATGGAGCTTTTGCTAGCCGTATTGGATCTCCTGGAAGAAAATTCCAAGTTATGTTGCCAGCAAGTTATCAGACACTTTTGAAGTTTTTCCAAGGTGATGCCGTAACCAACAACTTGTTGAATGCAAAATGTGGAGGAGATGCCGTTATTACTTATTATGCAAAATATGTAATTGAAAATTACGATAGTGATGATAAAAATAAACGAGAATTGGCAAGAAAATTTGCGGCTCTATTGGAAGGAAAGAATGAAAATTTCTTTATTACATCTTCTCTATTACTTCCAAAAGATGCTGAAAAAAGATATGCAGTAAAAAACGGACGAGTTGGAATAGATGCAGAAAAGATAAGAGATTTTATAGATGGATGGAAAATGATAAAAAATCTTATTGCAAAAACAAACGAAGAGCAGGTTTTTACAATGGAAGATGGATCTACAAGAGTTGTTAAACCTCTTGAATTAGTTTGTCATAAACTTGAAGAAAAAATGAGATTTACTGCCGCCAATTTAGGTTTAAGCAAAGATTATCCAAGAACAAGTATGAGAGAAATGATGAACGTCATTAAAGCTATGTTTGAATCTCATCAGAATTTTATGTCAGGTGAAGACGATTTACCATTTAATTGGAAGACTTTTTATATATCTATTTGCCAAACAACTTTTAAGGGAACAATTAATCCTGAAGAAATACCCGAACAAGATAGAGATAATCCAATGTTTGTACGAGAACGTGCGCTTCCAAGAGTAGATGGACATTTGATGTTGAAGAACTGTGTTTATAATAGAGAACTTCTTGGAGATCAAAGAATTCCAGCTTCAGCTTTGCTTACTGAAGAACAATTTAAAGACCGAGTTCGTCAAAGAAGTGAACAGTTGAAACTTAATCCTATAGAACAAAATGGTGATGGTGGTGCTAATTATTTTATGGAAAGGTTGTCTAAAACATTTTTCCTTGAAAATACTTATTTTGATAGCGGCATAGACGCTAGTATAGTAGAAATAAATAATAAAATACAGGAAAGAATAAAGAATCTTAGACCTGGACAACAACTTCCAACTGACATAGTTGAAAATACTTTGTCAACTTTCTTGAAACACTATAAAACTGCTAGACAAACAATAGCAGTGTTGTCTAGAGAATTTTATGCTTCAAAAGACAAAGCTGAACAACGAAAAGTTTTTATGTTAGCTAGAAAGCGTTGTGAAAAAGATATAGTTCCAATGATAAATGTTGTTTTATCTGCTGGTGAAGTCAAAGCTTTTCTATCATTACTCTCTGAAACTTCTCAAGCAACATGCGAAAAAATTGAAGAACAGAAAGAAGATCTTGTTAGATATCTTAATGGAGTTGATAGCCATGAACTGGATCAAATTCCAATCGAAGAAGCTTATTTATATTGGGAAGCAGATATTCAAAGAGCTAAAAGACAACTTACAGAGCCAGGATATGAAGGGTTGGGGTATATGTCAAGAGTTATCGTTGAAGAGGGAACGAGAGGAAAGCCAATGGATCAGCAGACTTACGACTTTGTTTATGGAAGAGAAAGAGAGGCGGAACCAATTAATTTCGATAGGTTTAAAGTTGATTATGAAAAGAGTCCAGAATTAGACGAAGAACAAAAACAATATGAGAGAGAAAAATACGAAACATCACATCCAAAAATAGAGGCCATTGCTCCTCCACAACCTCCTAGTGGGCCTCCTGGCGAATCTCCTGACGAGCCTCCTAGTGGACCACCACCACCGCCACCACCACCACCTAGCGCTCCACCTTCTGGTGGAACTCCTGTATCTTCGAAAACTCCTTCCGCGACAACGGAAAATATTACTAGAGATATCGAAGGTTTGCAACTTTTCCCATCAGAGAAAGAGAAAGAAGAGCAAAAAAAGAAAAAGGGAAAAAAGTCTTCAACTACTGATTATTACTATAAAGTTGCCAAGGAAGTTTTGGAATCTCAGACATCTGTTACTCCTCCTTCAACCGTTCCAACCTCGACCGTTCCAAGCACAACTCCTTCACAGAGAGTATCTAAAGAATCAAAGGATGCATTTGTTATTAATAACGATGAAACTTTTTCAAATATGGCAAAAGCATTACAGATAATGTTTAAATTAAGATATGCTAATAAGGGAGTTCCAATGCTTGAAGATGAAGACGGAGAATTCTCCCAAATTATAAGCATTCATAAGAGAAAAGCAAAATAATTCGTTCTCATTGCTTGACATTTTTAACTTTTTTGCTCACATGAAGAAGGAATTTTAAATTTTTTTCAGTATACATATTGCAAGTAGATGAATTAGACAACGTCAAGAAACCTCTACGCTGTTCGTAGAAAAAAGATGAAAATATAAGAAATCAATGAAACGGTAGTAAAAGGCGCATTCAAAAATTGAATGCGGGAAACAGAACTCGGAGGGTTCAAAAATGGCGTTAGTAGAGAAATTCTTTGTGGTAGCCAGTGAACATCCAGTTGGCACTTCCGACATTAAAGAGGGACAGGTTGTGAAGCTTAACAGCTCTCGCATGATTGTTCCTTATGATGGCGACGGTGTTGTTCTGGGTATTGCTGGTGACACGAAATCCACTTCTGCTTCAGCTATGCCGGGTGTTTATCCTGGATGGCAGAACAGGGTGCCAGATGGTTTTGATGAGACCAAAGCGTCCGGTCTCATGACCGTCTATGAAAACGGCGGAGAGTTTGCTACAGACCAGTATGAAGATGATGTATTGACCGCGCTTCCGGGCGTGAATCTTTACGCATCGTCAAACGGGAAACTGCAAGCAACGTCTTCGGGAAATGCAATAGCAGTTCTTACAAGAGCTGCTGGTCCCTACATTTCTGGAGTTCCAGGCATCGACATTAATGGCGATATGGCACTCAGGGGCGAACACAGTAACCAATACATCGAGTTTAAACTCTTGGTGTAATAGGAGGGAGATAAAATGAGTTTAGAGAAAAGATCAGTAAATGCAGAACGTGAAATGCTCATCTCCCAGGCTCTTGAGAGTCCGGAAGGGCGAGTTGCCTTAGCGCAAGCTATGGTTGAGCCAATTCGCAGAGCATTGGAATATCAGGCTGTTGGGCGTAAGCTCCTCATGATAGATGAGTTGCCACAGGGTGCATTGCCACGTTACGAGAAAGACGTGCGTCAAACGGCGCAGGTTATTTCAAGACGTGGTGGAGTTCCAAGAGGGATTACGGAAGGTGAAGAAATTCTCGTTCCGTTGTTCGAACTTGCTACTCACCCAACAATTCGTTTGTCTGAAGTGAAAGCTCGTAGATTCTTCATTGTTGACCGTGCGCAGATTAAGGCTAAAGAGGCCATCCAAAAGGAAGAGGATCGTTTGATTTTCGTAGCCCTTAATGCGGCTGTAGACGGAGATCATACGGTCACATCCACTGGTGGCGCTTTGTCCATCACTGCTTTGAATCAGGCGTTCGTTACCGTTGAGCAGCATGATCTTATCGTTGGTAAGATCGTTATGCATCCGCTCAGATACGGCGATGTACGTAACTGGGGCAAGACGGTTTACGATGAGGCAACGACCAAGGAAGTGTTGACAACTGGTTTGTTTGGTCACATCTGGACTGCTGATATTCACGTCAGCTCCCGTATGCCGACAACCACAGCCCTCGTCCTTGCTCCTGCTGAGTACGTAGGCGCATTCCCAATCAGACAGGACATCACGGTTCTGCCTGCGGACGAACCCCGCGTGCTCCGTTTGGGTTGGGTCATATATGAAGAGATCGGAATCGTGGTTATCAACCCATATGCGGTTGCTAAAGTTACGGTCAGTTCTAGTTCATAATCCTTAGTAAGTAAGGTACTTACAGAAGACCTGCGAGAAATCGCAGGTCTTTTTTTTTGTCTCATCACTTGCTTTCTGCAGGAATTAGGTTTTTGACTAGAGAGTTAAAAAACATAATAGATGGACTTGTTTTTGGCGATGGAAGTATTTCTGCAAATCATAGAACTAGAGTTGGTAGAGTTAAAATAGGAAGTATGCATAAAGAATTTGCAGAATATTGTTTTAGTATTCTTAATTTATATTCTCCATCTGAACCATATTTTTACCCAGGACTAAAAGGATCTGGAATGTGGGATGTACAAACTCTTCATCATCCTGATCTTTATGAAATGTATCTTCGATGGTATCCTAATGGGATTAAAATTATTCCTTATGATATAGAATTTAGTCCAACAATGATTCTTTTGTGGTATCTCGGGGATGGATGTCTTTCTTCTCCTCTCAAGGGTAATGCTAGATATATGTACTTTGCTACTAACTGTTTTTCTAAAGAATCTCTAGAAACTATCGTGGTTTCTAGATTTTCTGAAATTGGGATTAAAGTTCAAAGAATTACCGATGATTGTAGAGTTTTTATTGACACTAATAGTATTAATAATTTACTCCAGTATATGGGTGGTAAATCTCCAGTTTCATGCTTTGATTATAAATTTGACATTGAAGAATGGAGAACTTTTGTTCCTATGCATCAAGCTGCAATAGATTTAAAAATTGATTATAATCGTTTAGCGAATTGGGTAAAACAAGGACTTATTGAGCATAATCGAAGTCCTGGAGGAAAAAAAGTTGTTTTCACTCCTGAACAAATGGATAAACTTTCTAAAAGATTAGATTCTGGAGAATTACCTAGAGAAAAAGGTAAAAAGAGAAAGATCAATTGTTGATATTTTCAATTTTTGTTTACATCCCGTACAACTTTTCAGCCTCGAACCGCTTGACACTCACGTAGACATGTGCTATGTTATCTACAGTATGAGAGAATGGACGTTGGAGAAAAATTTCGCACAGTCACTTGACACTGAGTAGGAAAGTGCTATATTTCTAGTAAAGGTCTATGAAAGTCAAAATTAAGTAAAGAGGTGCAAAATGCAAGATGAAAAGAGAATTACCAATGTACTGAATAATTTTGAAAAATTTATCAATGTCTGTGATTGGCTGGGAAGAATTCCTAGTGCCAAAAGCGAAATTGATGCGGAGAGAAAGAATGCTTTTTGGCTTATTCATATGAAACAAGCCAAGAAAGGGAAATCTACATGTCTTTGGAGAGAAGAATTGGATGATGCGGCTAGAAAAAGTGGGATTCCAGAGCTTTTCTCTGTGGATTCTAGGATGTTGAGAACCTTTGATTTGAGAGGGCAGAAAATTGATGGATGTACGGTTATAGAAAAATCTGAAAGACTTTCGAAATTAGGTCAAACACTTTGGATTTGCCGTGATGGTAATGGAAGGAAGTTCGAACGAAGTTCTTACGAGCTTCGAAGAATCAGGGATCATGTTGATTATTCTGATCTTATAAAAGAATCTATATCTTTTGTTGGAGAAAATATTGGATGTTGGACTCTTTTGGGATTTTATGATCTATCAAAAGAAAATGAAACTCTATGGTTTTGTTCTAGGACAAACGGAAACTCCGAAGAAATTAAAAAAATTTCTCTTCCCTCCTTTTCCATTATCAGACGTTTTCTTGAAGTTCAGAATGGAAAAAAGATCAAAGAATTAGTTGATCCTTCGGTTGGTTATGGTGTTGAGGACATGACTGCTCAGAAAATTGGTAGATGGACGGTGATAGGTTTCAGTCATAAAGCTAGCAATAGTGAATGTGTTTGGTATTGTGTTTGTGATTGTGGCGTTGTATCCACCGTTAGTGGTGGAAAGCTGAGAAATGGTTGTTCGATGTCGTGTGGTTGTTTGAGAAAAGATGTCCTGTCTAAGGTGGCGAAAGACAAATTTGCCGCATCTGTCTCTGTAGTTTCCGCCTAATTTTGAAACGTCCATTACGAAGCGCCCTCAGTTGAGGGCGCTTTTTTGTTGTATAATGATCTTAACAAGAGGAAATTTTGGTATCAATAAAGAAATAAAATAGAACATCCATCATTGAGGGTTCTGTTTATGCCAAGAATGTTTCATAGGCTAGTAAAAAATAAAGAAGCATCAGATCTTAAAATTCTTATTGAACAACTAGTTATTCATATTGAAAAGTCTGGTGGATTAGATTCTTTTGACAAAATCACCAAACAACTTCTTGAGAATCTGACCTCTTATTATAAGAAGATAGACGAACTTTCTCACCAAGAAGTTAATATTCTTTGGGAATCTGCCTCTAAACTTACAAAAGAACTTTTACAGAGAAAAGATTCTGATTTAATCGATAAAATAAAAAGAGATAAAGAAGTAGAAGACAAAAATCTTCTTTATGGTAAATATTGGATATTTCCAAAGAAAAGAAAATATGTTTCATGCGACGATCATGTTAAATTCGCCAGAGAAAATGGTGAATTGTTTGTAGAAGATTTGGGAGTTAATTCATATGATTTTCTTCATGCTGTTAATTCTGGAGAAATGAACATAATACCATTGATATTTTCAGCAGGTGGAATAATGGCAAATTTTGTCATGGAAGATGGCAAAAAAGTTGGAAGATTTCAATTAGCCCAATGTTCTTTGCCTTGGTTGAAAAATAGACTTAATAAGATGCCAATATTTAAAAGCCATATAAGAGTCCTTGATCCTCATCTTCCTTATACGGGTGAAAGAGACGGTATTTATTTTATATTTAGAAGAGCCGTAGGGGAAAGAGATAAGAAAAAAATTGATTCGAAAAAGACAAGATAAAGTTAGGTAATAACTATGGAACTCGAAGAAGGTGCTAAGGTAAAATCTGCCTATCAAGTTGCTTTGGAACGATTTTCTGAATTTGATGGGGTGATTAGAAAGCCAAAAGACGATGATTCAAGCCTATCATTCGATAGTGCCTACGATCCTTCTTTTTTCATAAAAGATGACAAAAGCAAACATGTTGAAAATAGTCTTGAACCTCAAACTCCTCAACGAAAAACTTCTCAAAAACGAAGTGTTGATGAAGATAATATAGTTCCGGTTGAAGATCTTGAAGATCTCACTTATCCAACCTTACCTCCAGCAGATTCTGAAGAATTTGAGGTAAAAGTTCATTATGCTGGTCCTCTTTTTGATTACGGTGGTTACGCAAAGATGAATCGAACTTTTATCTTTGGACTTAGGGATTTAGGATGTTTTGTTAAAACTCATCCAATAGAAAGTATAACAAACGTAAACAAAAGGACGGAAAACGCTTTACGATCCATGTCTGATGTGGATCTTCCCAATAAATATCCAAAGATTTTTGCAATGACAGTCCCGGACATCATTGCCCATGGTGGAAGAAAGATACTTTATACCATGATGGAAACTTCTCATAAAGTTCATAAACATTATGCTGAAAGATTGAATTTAGCGGATGAAATATGGACTCCCACAACATGGTGTAAAGAGACCTTTAAAAACAGTAACGTTTACCCTGAAATAAGAGTTATGCCTCTTGGTGTAGATACTAAGCGATATAAACCCGGATTGGAACCAATAAATTTTGGACCAAAAATAAGAGGATTCAGGTTTCTCAGTCAGTCAGGATGGTCTTACAGAAAAGGTTTTGACGTTCTGATAAGAGCGTTTTTAGAGGAGTTTTCCAATAAAGATGACGTGACATTGATATTATCTACCAGATTTGCTGGAGGGTTGTCTCAAAAAAGTAAAGATAGGCTACTTTCCGATTTTAAGTATTTTAGAAGTCTAGTAAAAAAGAAAGATAATGAACTTCCTCATATTGTTTTACATTCTACATATACTCCAGAAGCTCAGATGCCCAATTTATATAACTCAGCGCATTGTTTTGTTTTAATTTCAAGAGGAGAGGGTTGGGGCTTGCCTTATTGCGAAGCCGCTTCTTGTGGCTTACCTATCATTGCTTCCGATCATGGAGGACAAAGAGATTTTTTGACGAAGGAAAACTCTTATTTAGTAGAGCCAACTTCATATTTTGTTACGAAAGTTCAAGATCCAGCTTTTAAGAATTTGGCTTGGATATCTCATTTTTACGAAGATCAAGAATTCCCCGATTATGAAGGAGAAGCTTTTGAGCAAGTCAAGCATCATTTAAGAACCGTTTATGAACATTATGAGGAGGCTCAGAGAAAAGCAGAAATTCTTAGAGAAGTCATGTTGTCAAAATATGATTGGTCACATTCTATAAATAAAGTGTATGATAGACTAAAAGAAATTTGTAATGAAGTAGATAGGAATAAAGAAAATCAACTACCCAATAACTAAAGATCATTGGGTTTGCTCAATCTAAAACTAGAGAGCGTATGGGTGATTGATTGCACCCTATCATTTAAGCATATAGCGAAAATGATGTATAGTTAGTTCTCT
>Ga0172365_10001362_pt1 | contig 17698 bp, 15 predicted proteins | sample LakKivSesite48cm_FD_114535 | JGI IMG/M metagenome (GOLD analysis project Ga0172365, IMG submission 114535) | Sediment microbial communities from Lake Kivu, Rwanda - Sediment site 48cm | ecosystem: Environmental > Aquatic > Freshwater > Lake > Sediment | place: Rwanda: Western Province, Lake... | reverse complement strand
CTCGACATCCGCCTCGATCAAATCGGCCTTGAGCAGAAATTTCAGATGATAAGCAAACCGCCCAGCATCCCTGCTCGGGTTCATCTTGAGCGAACTCATCAGCTCAGTGTACGAAAGCGACCCTCTATCAAACAACAGGTTCAGAATCTGCAGCCTCAACGATGAAGAAACCGCCTTGAGCACCTTAATACCGCGTATGCGCTGCAGATCAGACAAGCTGGCGAATCCTCCTCCGAGAGATGAGGGTGTTAACTATTGCGGGGGCAAGTGTTTAAAGGTTAAGGAACGCTTATTTTCACCGTTATTCCAATGGTATGCGGTCGTGGGGCTGTCGGCTAGCTTGGTCTAGGCTTGTAGCCTCGGGCGCTATAGACTCCGGTTCAAATCCGGGCAGCCCCACCACACTTTGGGTATGGGGACATAAGAAGCCTAAACCATTTTGGACGTTAGTTCCAGCACATTCCAATGTTTTCAGGTTGTTTCCTCAAAATTCACTCTTTGGGAGAATTCGGTTGACCTCACTGCTATCTGTTAGCAGTCAAGTTTAGCTTCTAAAAACTGGCTTCTAAGCAACTCGATACTCACATGAGCTAATCAACCATCAGATAGTGCTAATCAAGCTAACGGCAGTTTTCCATGTGCTATGCTTCGCCGCCTGATGTAGCAGGGTTACAGTGTCCAATGCTTTCACCATCTGTTCTTGAGCCGGTTCCAATGCTCTGGTTCTCCGTTTTTCAAACCATGTGTAACTCCTTTTTTCCAAGGTCTCCACCTCCGTTAGCGTTCTTCGGCAAAGTGTTTGCGACCTTTCTGTGATTTCACTAATCTGCATGACAGCTTTTCACCTGAGAATTATTTTTTGGCCTGTTGCGAGATAGATTACTGACTCGCAAATGTATGCTGCATGATCGGCTATCCTTTCGAGATATCTTATTATCAGTACACTTGAAATGGTGCATTTGCTTGCGATGTGTGCTTTTTCGATTAGCCTGTCGAGAAATTCAAAGTACATCTCGTCGACTTCTTGTTCTGTTTTGGATACGGTTTTGGCGAGTTCCGTATTATGGCTTCTGAGCGAGTAAATGCTTGTTCTGACCATGCTCAAGACTTTTTCACTCATCTCATCAATGTATTTTAGTATCCATTCTTCACATTCCTTCAGTCCGCCAAGCCGTTCATTGATGTAGGATATGTCGAGGGCGTATCTGCCGTAGCGAGCGAAATCGTAGGCTATCTTCATGTAGGACTTTATTGTTCTCAGGTCAGATGCAACAGGTTGGAACCTTGCAATAAGCTCAAAAACCTTGTCTTCAACATCATCAGCCATCGAGACAAGCATATCCGACATTTCATGGACTCGGGTGTAAACGTTCGTATTGTGAAGGCACCCGTTGATCGATACAGAAATGGCATCGTATGTGAGTTCTCCCATTCTGTGGAGCATTGCTGTCAGTTCTTCCAAGCCAACGTCTATTATTCTGCTCACTGCTTTTTCACCTAACCAAACTCTCCCGTGATGTATTTCTCGGTCAATTCACTTTTGGGGTTCTCGAACACGCTTTTAGTGTCACCGTATTCTACCAATTTACCAACATATAGAAAAGCTGTAAAATCAGAAACTCGGGCGGCTTGCTGCAAATTATGTGTTACTATGATGACTGTGTATTTTTCGCCGATTTCTCTTATTAAAGCCTCTATTTTCGTCGTGGCAGTGGGATCAAGAGCACTGCAGGGTTCATCCATCAGCACGACTTCAGGTTCTACCGCTAAAGCTCTTGCAATGCAGAGTCTTTGCTGCTGTCCGCCTGAGAGACTAAACGCACTGTCATTCAGTCTGTCTTTTATCTCTTCCCATAGCGCCGCTTCTTTGAGGCTCCTTTCAACGATTTTGTCGATTTCCTTTCCGTTTGCCATCTTGTGAATTTTCGGTCCAAATGCGACGTTTTCAAAGACGGATTTAGGAAACGGATTTGGCCTTTGAAAAACCATTCCGACTTTTCTCCTGAGTTCATATACGTTGGTGTTTTCATCGTAGATGTTAATGCCATTGATGTATACTTCGCCGGTGGTGCGGCTTCCGCTTATGATCTCATTCATTCGGTTGATAGCCCTTATCAAAGTGGTCTTTCCACATCCTGAGGGACCCATTACCGCTGTCACGGCATTTTCCTTTATCGTGAGGCTCAGGTCCTTCAGAACGTGATTATCCTTGAACCAGGTGTTCAGTTTTCTGATGTCTACCTCAGCCATGGCTGTCTCCTCCTATAGTGAATTCTGAGAGAAATCGCTGCGGTTGCAAAGAAAGCGACAATAAAGAACAGGACTAGGGCTATCCCGAAAACCTCGTCAGGCGACTCTCCCAGAGCCACGATCTTCACGAAAAGATTGTAGGCTAGTGCCATTACTGGCTCAAAGGGTGATTTGGGTAAACCTCTAGTCACTAAGACACACGATGTGAAGAGTATTGCTGCTGTTTCCCCTGCTACTCTAGCCACGCCTAACATGATGCTTGTAATTATGCCTGGTGCAGCGGATGAAATTGTCATTGAGCTTGTTGCCTTCCATTTGGTCGTTCCTAGTGCTAATGCTGCCTCTTTGAAGGAAGCTGGCACCAGTTTAATCGCTTCTTCTGTTCCTCTAATGACTATTGGAAGCATCATAAGTGTCAGGGTTAACCATCCCGCCGCGAGAGATATTCCCAGTCCAAGTTGTCTACAAAAGAATGTGTAACCGAACAATCCTATTACTATAGACGGTACGCCAGCCAAGTTGTTGATAGCTTGGTCAATGATACGTGTAAATTTTCCACGAGGAGCGTATTCCACAAGGTATACAGCTGCTAGAACTCCGACTGGACCAGCAATCCCTGCCGCTCCAAGAAGTAGATAGACAGTTCCTATTATCATTTCGAATATCCCTCCTTGGAGTACACTTGTGGTTAGAAGATCCCATCTAAGTGTACCGATACCAGTTGAAAGAACAAAGACTATCCAGAAGAACACAAGCAGGCAGGTCACCATTGGTACTCCGAAGATGACGAAGAGCACTCTTTCCTTGGTCACAGAGGCCATTTTCTGCCGCTCCTCATTTTTGGTTTTCTCTTAACAATCATGTCGGCTAGAGTGTTCACTATAAATGTTAAGATAAACAAGATTAGACCTAAACCGAACAATGCGCTGTATTCTAGACTTCCCACCGCGGCTTCGCCCATCTGCATCGCTATAACCGCCGTGAGTGGATAGACTGGAGAGAGAAAGCTCCAAGGTGGCGTTGGGATTACTGCTGTGTTGCCAGCTACCATGAGTACTGCCACTGTTTCGCCTATGGCTCTCCCGAAGCCCAGCATTATACTTGCAAGAATACCTGACTTGGCTATGGGTACAACTACGCTTCTTATTGTTTGCCATCTTGTGGCACCGAGGGCTAAAGCGGCTTCCTTGTACTCTTTTGGGACTGCAGAGAGTATTTCCCCTGAAACGCCTACTATCGTTGGAACTGTCATTATTGCCAATACTAGAGAAGCTGTCAATGCGACGGTTCCAGATGATATTCCAAAAAAGGAAGATATTTGTGGAGCTAAGTATATGACTCCTATAAATCCGTAGATTATTGACGGCACGGATGCAAGGAGTTCAATCAGCGATTTTATGAGGTCTCTCAGCGAGAACGGCAAGATTTCAGCTATGAATATGGCTGTAGTAACTCCAAGCGGAATGGCTATCACAAGGGCGCCGGCTACAACCATGATGGATCCGTATATCAACGGAAAAGCTCCAAATAGATTCTCGTTTGTCTCCCACCGTTGACCGATTATCAAATCTATGCCAAAATTGGAGAAAGCTTGTGACCCTTCTTTTGTTATAAAAAAGAGCATTAGGAATAAGACGACTATGGAAAAAGATGCACAAAGAAACAAGAGAACCTCGATTGGCTCTTCTCTTAGATGTCTAAGAAAAAGGGAGCGTTTTTTGGGATCTCTAATTCTCGACATGTATTTGGGCACCAAGATTCTATGGGTACACGTAGGGAAGTTTCAGGAATCCATTTTCCTCTACTATCTGTTGCCCTTCATGGCTTAGTACAAAGTCTATAAATCTGTCAGTCAGTGAACCGCTCTGTGGTTGACCGTTCGTAACGAGATAGAGGTATCTGGAAACTGGATATTCTCCTTTAGCGATAGAAGTCACGGCTGGATAGACGTATGGTTTTCCAGTTTCCTTAGCCAAAGACACCGTGTGCATGTTCTCGCTTAGGAACCCGAAGCCAACGTATCCTATCGAGTATTGTGTGCTTTCGACCCTTGTTCTTACTGCGGGGTTGCCTGGTTGCTCACTTTTGTTAGCTGTCACATTGTAATTCCATGGATCCATTGTGTACTCCTCGAAAGTGCCTCTGGTGCCAGACCCTGGTTCTCTAACGACTACGGTGATTTGCTGGTGAGGCAATCCCTCTTGTACTTCATCCCAGTACGTGAAAATACCCGCGTAGATTTTGCCTACTTCTTGCAGTGTGAGGTTCAACTGGTGGCTTGAGTTGGCAACTGAAGGGTGAACGATAACGCAGACAGCGTCCAAAGCTATAGGATGTAGCCATAGATTAACTGCTGGGCTTTTGCCTTTAGCGTTAGTTATCTCAGTTGTTTTTGGTTCTCTCGAAGCCATTCCCATGTTGACTACTCCATCTATAATGTTGCTGTAGCCTACGCCTGATCCTCCGCCTTGTACAGTGACGGTTGTAGTGCTGTACTTGTTCATGAATGCTATAGAACCTGCATTCGCTATCGGTAATACCGTGGTTGATCCTGAGAGCGTGATGCTTGCTGTTCGCCAAGCACCGTCTTCTGGGAATTCTTGTTGTGATGGTGTTAGACTAATGCCAGCATAGTATCCTGCAGTCGCTCCGATAGTCAGAAGGACAATCATTCCTATTATCGCGACAGTAGTGGAGATCCCCTTATTCGCATTTCTGTTCATTTTCTTACACCTCAATATTCTTTTTCAGTGACAAGAAAGGCTACTATTGTGATATAGGTTCTCCCAATAGTTTATAGTAACTATATAGACAAAGCATTTATCAGTAGACAGGGGCTCACTTTATGAAGGTCATTTGGATTGGCTTATCTCAACAAGCAAATCGAAGAAATGCGAAAACTGCAAGTCACTGGAGGATCCACATACATAATATCCTTACCTAAGAAATGGATAACGCAGAACCAACTCGGCAAAGGAAGCGTTATAACAATCCGTGGAGAAGATGGCGGGTTACTATCAATAATTCCTTCTGAGGCAGCAATACAGCAAAAATCAGACGAAGCCTTCGTCAAAGTTTCTTCGAAAGAAAACTCTTCAGCAATAATAAGAAAAACCGTTTCTACATACTTGATTGGATACAATCTTATCAACATAAAAGCTGAAAAACAGCAACAACTATCCTCCAAACAGAGAAACGAAATCAAGGATTTTGTCCGGCACATGCTTGTTGGAACCGAAATAGTCACTGATACCCCCTCACAGTTAACACTGCAAGTCTTGCTCAGCTATCCTGAACTATCTGTGCAAAGCGCACTAAGACGGATGTGCATCATAACATCTTCAATGCACAAAGATGCCATAACAGCGCTAAAAGAACTTGATCATCAAGCTGCCAAAGGCATAATTACCACAGACAACGAGGTCGACAGATTCAACCTCTACATAGTCCGTCAACTTAAAATGGCAATACAAAACCAAAGAATTATCAAAGAAATAGGTCTGACAAACGCTAGAGACTGTCTAGGCTATCGCCTAGTTACTAAATCCGTGGAGAGAACCGCAGATCATGCAGCAAATATTGCAGAAAATGTCTTGGCTATTAAAAAGAGGCTAAGTCCTGAAATACTTGAGAAGGTGGAAAAGATGAGCGCTATATCGGTTTCGATGTTTGAGACTGCAATAGAAGCACTTTTTAAACAGGATTTCAATCTCGCAGAGAGCGTAATCGAGAAGACAAGAGATGTTATCTCGTTGGAGAAAGAAATTATAAGCTCTTTTCAGAAAACTGGATCTGAAGAAAGCGCGAATCTAAGGTTAATCATTGAAAGCATAAGGAGGACAGCGGAATACTCCAGCGATATCGCAGAGATAGTCCTCAACTTGACCATAACGTCAATAATAGAGTGAACAGGCTTGCTCAAAAAGGCATTTACAGCAAATGTCAAGAGCAGATCATTAACTGCAGGTGTTCTTTCCATTACATCTATAACTTTAGGCGTGGTTGTACTTATTGGTGGACTTTTCCTAATAATCTTGGATGCAATCTTGCCTGTGAAAGCTAACGGAACAAGCTTAACAGTCCACTCAGTAGCATTCATTTTGGATATGCTTCCCGGAATTCCCTTATGCATAAGTGATCTAATTAGTAGCGGCATTACAGTCGCCGGCTTGATTTCTTGGTTAGTCGGTTTGGACATTCTTCTAGTAGGACTTGGATTATGGGCCAAACATAAGATGGCTAGACGGATAGCATTTCTACTCTTCCTGTTAGCTGCCTATTTCGATTTTATCCAGTTTTTGCTCTTTGGTTTTGTTGGCTCTCCAAATTCGGCGGTTGGACTGAGCCTTAATGGTTTGATAGTCTATTTTCTTGTTAGGGTGGATTTCTAGCATTTAGAGTGTAATTCCTTCATTAGATCAACAGTGCATCCTACTTCTCAAAAACATGTCACCGTCAAGTAACATTCTCACCTATATAGAATAATTAGGATTCCATATATTATTTGGGGACTCTAAATAAACCAGTTATCCAATTTATTGCTTGATCAAAATGTATAAACAGCGACACGGTAACATCATACAACAGGTGAATAAATACGCAGGAGAACCCATTTGCTTCTACTGTGGATTCACTATCAAATCTGGAGAACAAATCATAAACAAAGGAGACAGCAAATACTATCACAGGGAATGTTTCAACAAACTGTTCACTTTGACCTCAAGATGCATAGAATGTACGAACGAAATACAATGCTCAACAAGCATGCGCAATGGCGATGCAAAGAAGTAGGTTGCCTACATGCGCGACTTTCCACTTTTCTTTTGAATCCTTGAAGATGATTTTCGTCGAGTGTCTTTTTTGGGCTCGTTCAATTTATTTTCCATGCATGTTCTCTTAGGCTCTTTTTGTGTTAATGAGAAATCATAAGCTGCTTTCTGACATTGGTTGGTGTACTGCCTTCTGTTCCACAACACTAGTAGCAAGCTAAATGTGAGAATTCCGGTTATAATCAACAACAAAATGAACAAATGGACTGCATATGGGAAAATCGAAGGATAGTTCACTCTTATTATGCCCGCTGTGATTTTGTTGTCTTCAAGCTCCGTTTCCCATGGTACTCTTTCTACTTCTGCGGTTATTGTGTACTCGCCTTCCGAAATTCCTGAAGTGTTCCAAACATAAGTCATGGCCCTACTGTCAAGAGCAGCAAGTGTAGCCGTTAACTGACCAATCAACGCTCCATCGTAGTTTATGTTGATACGTAATTCTTCCATTTCATCACCTAGATTTTCAACTTTCAAGCTTATGCTCAACGGTTCGCCAGCATACAGTTCGATGAGGGACAGGTTAGCCTCAGAAACTGCAACTGCACGAGTTATCGCCGAAAACTTTGCTATTTTTGGTTCTCCAGCTTGAATTTTCACATCATTGTATATGCCTGAATAGACCATTGTTTCAATCGTTCCCTCTCCGAAAGCCGTCCAAACTGGTATTTCGAATTCATGTTCTATTATAGTCTCAGAATTGCTGTCCAATCTTATGTTTTGGATTTCTGTCTGTTCAATCTGTGTTTGAGCCGAATCCTTAGCTACAAGGGTAAGATTGATGTCTTTCGCGCACAAAGCGTCGTTTCTTAATGTCAGTTGAACTGTAGAAGTCTCTCCTCTTGCAAATCTGGATTGCTGGTTACCCTTTTCGTTCAGAAATCTAATCGAGGTAATCTCTATTGGCCATTTAACCTCGAAAGTCAAAAAATCTTCTATTGGCTCTGGGGTCTTTGCTGTCGAGAAAGCTTGCCATACGCCAATTACAGATTCCTCTGGGTTGTCGTTAAGGGGTATTCGGAATGAGATTGTGGCGATTCCCTTTTTGTCGGTTGTGGCGCTTCTGAATAGCATGAATGGATGAGAAGAATTCGAGGGGCCGATGACCTGAAATGAAACAAATACGTTTGCTTGGGGAGTACCCCTATACGTAGTATTTGCGTGAAGCTCAACTTCTTCAAAAGGAGCGGTGGCTCCACTTGACTGGTTCGACCCTTTCCCACTATTCGAGTTGCATCGGGTGAATAGGTCAATAGTCCAATGTGCAGATGACGAAGAGCCATTTGTTCCGAAAGACGCCTGAACCATCCAAGAAAACATGGATGGACATAGGATGATGAGAAGAATACACGTAACGAGCTTAGGCGCTTTGAGCTTCTTGCAATTTTCTTTTCTCATACGTGTTATCCTTCTTATTTGCCCGAAAGCCGTTTGAGGAAATGGTTTCGGGCAATCAATGACGTAATGCTTATAACAAGGAAAACTACCAGCAGAACAAATGAACCTCCTAGACTTGCATTTTGTCCTTCCCATACCCCTTGACCTGCTTCTCCTTGGAAAGAAAAAAGAGACTGATAGGCACCGTAGATCCAGACTGGCAATGTAGGTATTGCTGTTCCAGTTAATGCGATATTATTAGGCATCTGAGTTACTCCAGTGTCTCCAGCAGTAAGCATGACAACAGCTGTTTCTCCTATAGCACCGCCAAGCCCCAGAAGAATTCCAGTCAAAATTCCAGGCATCGAAGACATCAGAACCATGTGCCTTATTGTCTGCCACTTTGTTGCTCCAAGACCATATGAAGCTTCTCTGTAAGAATTAGGGACGGCTTTCATTGATTCTTCGGCCACTCTAATATTCCATGGTAGGATCATGAAAGCTAATGAGATTGCGCCTGCAAGCAATGATCTTCCCATGTTTAGTCTTGTGCAGAGGAAAGCAAATCCTACTAGTCCTATTACTATAGATGGGATGCCTGCAAGAGTTTCTATGAAGAAACGTATGGTTTTCGTAAGAATGTTTTCTGAGGCGTACTCTGCCAGAAAAATGGCAGCACCTAAACCCAGTGGAATGGCGATAACCTCGCAAAGAGAACATAAAAGAAATGATCCAACTATATAAGCAAACAATCCCCCTAGAGGAGCGTCAATTACACCAGACACTACATTACCAGCATGTCGCCAGCTAATCCATTGACTTGTTATGAAATCCCATGAAACATATTTCACACCACGGACACCTATGTAGGCAACTATGAAGACCAAAACACCTACACATATTATTCCGGAAAATCTCAAACTGAACTTAGCCAAGTTTTCTGTGACTATGGGAGAGTCAACTCTTTTAGTGGGGTTTTTCAGCCGTGTCACGAATCCTGTTGACGCAGCGAGCGCACTGAAGACTCCCATTATTAGACCCGACCCAAAACTCATAATTCCAAGTAAGGCTAAAGCAAAAAACGCCAAAGCGAAGAAGCTTGACAGTAATATTCCCTTGGAATGTGCTTCCATCAACAGATATGCTGTCAAAAACATGGCAAAACTTGGCAAGATGAGGATTATTGCCACCAAAGAATCGGCCATTATAATGTTAAAGGAAGGCCCCCAGAGAGAGCTACTTGAAAACCACAAATTTAGCGCGTTGATTAAATGCATTACGCCAAATGATGCGCTAACAATGCTTGAGCCTGACATTAAGGCACTTGCAACAAAGTTCCCTTTCTTCCGTTTTCTTAGATAACTGTAAAACTTGAACCATAATTTCGTTATTCTCATTTACTAACACTTCTCGACACTATTTGGCGGGTCAAAATGTTTAGGACTCCAACAATTACAAAAAGGACAAATCCCACTCCAAACAATGATTGCCAGTGTAGTTCACCACGGACAACCTCTGCATATTCTTGAGCTATTAGTGAAGTCATGACATTGGACGATTGAAGAGGGTCAAAAGAGATCGGCGGAGTTATTCTGGTTCCAATCACCATAATCACAGCCATTGTTTCACCCACTGCGTTCCCCAACGCCAACAGCAAGGCAGCGAGTATTCCAGGTTTTGCCACTGGCAGGAGAACGTTAACTGTAGTCTGCCATTTTGTCGCGCCTAGAGCCAGTGAAGCTTCCCGCAATTCGTGAGGAACTGCCCTTATGGCGTCTTCAGAGATGCTTGCGATGTGAGGTAAAGACATGACTCCTAGGATTATCCAAGCCGCTAAGACTCCTGGGCCTCCACCTGTGTATCTTGCTATCATCGTTACTATGAGAACGAATCCGAATAACCCTAAAACCACTGAGGGTAGGCCTGTTAGCATTTCTAAGCTTGGCTTGATCATATTGCGGAGTTTTGGGTTTGCGAATTCTGCTAAATAGATTGCACAGGGTATTCCAATAATCGCGGATAGAATCATGGCTCCTACCCCTACGTAGAGCGTACTGAATATATACGGAATTATTCCAAACTGCTCTGCGGTTGGCATCCATGTCATTCCGAATCCATATGCAAACCATCTAGCAACAGCTGGAAACCCTTCGATGACTACTGCAAAAGTTATGAACAAAACTATTCCTATAGAGGACACTGCACAGAAAAGTAGTATCTTCTCAATTATTTTCTCCTTAACGTTTTTGATTTTCATGTCGGTTAGTCCTTTCTCTCTTTCGCTAATATAGTTCGGAGAACGAAAACACAGAAATATCGCTTTCCTATGTATACTAAATAGCATTATTGAGTGATACAGGAGTCACTATTATCCAAAATAGGCTGTCCTCTTCTGCAGATTTAGTCTATTGGGAAGTCTATTCGATATGTAGACTAGATAGCGGTACGTAAACTACTGCCAGAAGAATGATATTTCCGCATGGTTTACCTTCTCTCGCGAACGAGCAATCGTTCAAGAAAAAGGAGAAAAAAGAGAAAAGAGGAAAAACCATGAAAGCAAACATAACAATAGTTTGCACATTCGCAATTGCCATGCTTGCCTTATCAATTTCAATGCCCACAGCGCATTCAACGTTGATCACACCAGGAATTTTAAAATGCGAAGGATCTTCCACAGTCTTGCCCGTAAGCCAAGCAGCAGAAGTAAACTTTGAGAGCTGGATTCTGTCAACTCACGGAATGACCATCGACACTCAGATCGCGGGAGGAGGCAGCGGCCACGGATACTCCGCAATAATAGCCGGAACAATTGATGTTGGCGGTCACTCCAGACCACCAAAAAGCACTGAATGGAGCGGTTTAGCCAATATGCGAATATGGGCGATCGGCATAGACAGCATAGCCATCATAGTACACGCAGACAATACTTGGATAAACAATGTCACAAGCCAGCAAGTTTCAGACCTATTCTGCAAATATCCAAATGGCACGCCATACTACACCTACTGGGACGATTTCGCTCCAGGAGCCCCCCACCAAGAAATTAAAAGAGCCGTAAGAGACCTCACTTCTGGAACACACGAATGCTTCTTTGAGAACTTTCTCAAGCCCCAAGGAAGAACAGATGCAAACCTTGCAAGTAACTGTGAGCAAAAAACGAATAACATAGACATCTACACCCTGTTGACTTCACCTGCAGGACAATACTATATCGCCTACATCGGCTTAGGTTTCATGCACTTAGGCGGCATTAACGGTCTCTGGCTCTACAACTCTGGAACAGGTGATTACATTGCCCCTACAAAAGAACATGTCATTGACGGAACCTACACGCCTAGAAGATGGTTATGGTACAGCACAAACGGAGTGCCCGTCACGACATCTGACGACAAAATGAAATCCTTATGGATCAGCTACATCAAAATGAACCCATCTTACGTGGAAAACGAAGGCTACATACAAATGCTACGCGGCGACTTCGCAGGTGCCGCATCAGGCGACAACACTGCACCATTACACCCAACAGTCCCCGATGGGAAGATAACTTCTGCAGACACGTTCTACTTCCTTGATGCGTACATAGCCTACTGGGACCCTGCAAGAAAAGAGTTGAATCCATATGCAGACTTCAACGCTGACGGCCAGATCGGCTCCGCCGACGTATTTGCCTACTTGGACGCTTACATAGGCTACTACAGCTAGCTCTCCAAAGATGAAAAGGAGGAAACAAAAAATGAACATGAAACAAATATTGGCTCTGTCAATTGCCATAATGATGGCGATGTCAATATCCCTAGGAACAATTAAAACAGCAAACGCTCAAGCAACAGTGTTAAGTCTACAGCCAGGAACGATTTCAGGCCCGCCACCAGACCTCGGCGAAACATTCACCGTGACATTAGAAATAGCAGACGTCACCAACCTTTGGGGTTGGGCAGTAAATCTGGCATGGGGTCCAACAGTACTAGAAATGGTAGGAGCCCCCACTGAAGGCACGTTCCTTCAGCCAGGAACGTTGTTTGCGGCAGCACCACCAGACAATGTGAATGGCATACTTCCAGACATGTCATGTGGTCGCACTACTGCAACTGGCGTCAGTGGAAGTGGCGTTTTAGCAAGTATGACCTTCAGGGTAAAAGGCTACGGCTCAACTACGATAAACATAACATACAGCGAGCTCTTGGATCCAGCAATCCCACACAACCAAATACTGCACACAATAGCAAACTCGAATTTCAACTTGCCACCCCCACCAGCACACGGACCAACTGCAAAGTTCACACCAGCCGACGGAACATGGTACATGGAAGGCGACTCCATATTCCTGGATGCAACATCTTCCACACCAGGTTACGACACAGTTCCAGTAGCTGAAGTCTGTCCAATTACCTCGTACGATTGGCAAATAGACTTCGGCAATGACGGCTCAGTTGAAATGATATTCGGCGGTGTAACAGCTACAATCCTCGCTTCAATCGTTGGCGACGTCAAAGTGACTCTAACAGTCACAGCTCCAGACCCAACTCCACCATCAGGCAGCGGCTACTCTACAACCGACACTGAAATACACATACTGCACATAAGAGCGATTCCACAAGGCGCTGACATAGACATATACACTCAAAGAGGCGGCGTTGGTCCCGATGCCCAAAGCGACGCTTTCGGTCCGCAAGAGTTAGTAATTCTATACGCCAAAGTCACATACAACAACGTGCCAGTTGCTAACAAAGACGTGGCTTTTGAGATCCAGAATGCAGACGGCACTGCAATAGCTTATAGAACAGGGCGAGCAAACAGCGAAGGAATCGCAACAGCAGAATACAGACTACCATGGCCGGATGAAGACCCGGAGGCAGGTTTCGGAATCTGGACAATCATAGGCACAGTAGACGTTTCACAAGTAGTAGTAAATGACACATGCACCTTCCAATTCGACTACATAATCAAGATAGTCTCAGTTCAAACACTCTTGCAAAACAACACTCCAGCCACAAGCTTCGCCAGAGAAAGTAGCGTCAAAGTCAACGTGACACTTAGCAACATCCGCAAAGTCGATGTCGCAACAACGGTGACAATAACTATCTACGATGAAGCAAAAGTGCCAATTGCAGCATTCGTTGTCGAAATATCTGTTACAGCTCAAGGCCAGACTTGGACTGCAGGAACAATGACCATTCCATCATGGGCATTCGTTGGACAAGCGACAGTATACGTTAATGCTCTGACACAACTACCATCACTTAGCGGCGTACCATGCTGCCCAGAAAGCGCAATAAACTTCCAGATAACAGCATAAGGCGATGGCAGTGAAAACGAAAAAACTCTTCCCCCTTTTTTGTTTGTTCATGCTAATTTGCACCACAACGGTTGGTGCAGTGTCAAACCTTAACATTACAGTCACGACTGATAAGCAGTCTTACAGCAGATTTGAGTCAGTGCAGGTTTACGGAAACTTGGTCCTAGACAGTTCACCTGTAACAGACGGTCTTGTAGCCTTACTTGTAAAAAACCCAAGCAGCAACTATATTGTAATGAGAACCGTGAACACAGGAATGAATCCGCAAAGTCCCTTAATAGTCGAAGTTCGGTCCGTATACTCTTGCGACCTGAATGGCAATCCTAAACCAGACGTGTCAAAGGGAAGCTTAGCCTATTTCAACGTAACGATAAGCAATTACGACCTTGTGACACACATTGTTTTGGCAACGGTCAACCTCTACGACAAAAACAATGTTGCGTTATCCCTAGTTTCATCCAACTTGCCTATACCCGCACGCTCCGCATCCAGCTTCATAATAAGCGCAAGCATCCCATCATGGGCAACGTCAGGAAATGCAGCCGCATACGCAAGTGCGTATACAGAATGGCCTGAAGCAGGAGGAACTCCCTATTGTCCTGAAGAATCCGCCAGCTTCAATATTCTCGGTGGGTCAAGCGGTCCACAACCGTCCACGCCAAATGGAAGTCAAGGCGCTTATAACCTGACTTTTAGACTCCCTCCGAAATGTCAAGTGGGAACCTATGTCGTTTATGCTAGCTCAATCTATAATGGGATGACAGCGCTAGCTAACACAGTGTTTTTTGTAAAGCAGCCAGGGGATTTCGACGGAGATGGCGACATTGATTCTAAGGACATCTTTGCCTTTTTGGACGCGTACATAGCGTATTGGTCTGGGAATCCGTGGAATCCTGAAGCCGACTTTGACTTCGACGGCGATGTTGACTCTTCAGATGTTTTCGCATTTGTAGACGCATACATACAGTATTGGAGCACTTAGGCATGAGACGATTCAGCGTAATCATTTTGTGCTGCACGTTCCTTCTGACTACAAGTCTTGCGATAAGAATTACCTCCGCACAGGCTCAACAACCTTTATTGTCTTTCAATCCGCTCAAATACGAAGTAGCACAAGCTGATGATACGTTCGAACTGAACTTGATGGTGGAAAACGTTGAGAATCTTTGGGGCTGGACTACCGCGGTAACTTGGGATGTATCCTACTTGCTCCTTGTAGGCAGTCCCACTGAAGGCGATTTCTTGAAGCAAGCTGGCGCCACCTTTTTCGTTGCTGCACCATCAAAGAACGGAATAATCCCAGAAATCACTTGTGGAATAATGTCCGCCATAGGCGTTGGCGGAAGTGGCGTCTTAGCCAAGCTAACTTTCAAAGTGACAAAAGAATGTGTTGATGCTCCTATACTTTTAGTCAATGCAACCTTATTGACACCTGAAAGCGACCCTTCAACGCCTTCTGGGCACAAGGAAATTGACCATCAGATACAAGGTGCAACTGTAACTCTTGTTCTTGGGGGAAAACCTGTTGCCTACGCAGGTTCCCCTCAAACCGTCAATGAAGGAACCCAGATCACATTTAATGGTTCAAAATCAGTTCCTACGGAAGAGAACCTGACATTCGTTTGGAGCTTCTTCGACGAAGATCCAAAAACGCTGGAAGGAATGATTGCCTTCTACACCTTTGAGATACCTGGGACCTACAATGTCACTCTAACTGTGGAGAATTCGAAGGGAGGCCAATCCAATGCCACGGTTAGTATCACTGTAAGAGATGTTACACCACCGATAGCTGTTATAGTCATAAAAAATGTCAACCCAGGACAACCCATAACCATTGGGCAGTCAATAACGCTTAACGCGTCTCAGAGTTATGACCCCGAAGGTGGAAAAATCCAAAGATATTTGTGGGATCTCGGAGACGGAACAGGAAACAATCCGACGGCAGAAACAATTACCCATCAATATACTAAAGCCGGAACTTATTCAATAACCCTTACTGTTTTTGATCAGAGAGGAAATAATTCAGGCTCTCAAACAGCTGTAGTCACTGTCGGTCAAGAGTACTCACAAACAGTGAAGCTTCCCCCGATGATCATAGGAATCCTCGTAGTCGTAACAGCCCTCGTAATCTCCGGATCGGCTTTTTGGTTAAGAAATCGATCACCTGAGGTCAAATAATCTGCAAAAGACTTTTGCTTTTTCTATATAGATTAGATAGCATTTCATATAGTATTTGGAAATTCCAAATAAAGCTGATTGCCCAATTTACATTCGGTGATGATAGTGCAAAACAACAGAATCAGAAAAGGAAAAGCCCAAAAAGCAGAACTCCAAAAACAATGGCATATTACCCGTATATAAAGCCTAATCAATCGTCGAAAAAATTGGAAGGATACGATAAATGATGAAAAAGCGAAAGAACGCTGAAAAAGCAAAAGCGCAAAAAACAGACAGGCAATCAAGTGTTGACGTCGTCGAATGGCTTTTATCCATAGATTTTCCTGCTTGAGAATTGATTTAGCACCTTTTCATTATTGTTTTTGTCACGCAAGTTGGAATATATAGAATATAGAGCCCTTGATATAATATTTGGAAAGCCCAAATAAACGTAAATTACTTCTCATAATGACAATGAGGAGACGAAAATGAGAATGAGAAGCATGGTATATTCCATTATGGTTCTACTTGCTTTTTTGACTATTTTGACAAGTGCTGCAAAAGCAAATGAAACAACAATACTTGCAATTGACCCAACGCCTTTCGAGGTGCCTGAAACGCAAATAGGTGAAACCATTCAACTCAATATCACAATAGCTAACGTGGCTAATTTGTGGGGATGGAAGGTTCGCCTAAACTGGAATCCTCAAGTTCTAAACATTACACAGGTTGAAGAGGGACCTTTTCTGAAAAGCATAGGAGAGACAATGTTCGTTTGGCCTTACACTTCTCCGACAATAAATGAAGGCTACATTCCAGAAATTACGTGCGGATTACTTCAAGCAACTGGCGCAAATGGCAGCGGCGTATTAGCCACGTTAACTTTCAAAGTGTTAACATCTGATGCTTCTACAATATCGGTGAATGAAACGCAACTTCTTGAACCTGAATCGCCTCATCAGGAAATCCTCCACACTATAGTCAACAGCGAAGTGACAATAATACCAGAGTTCACCATAGCGATTATCTTGCCCTTATTCATGGTCGTAACATTGTTTTTAATCAGAACCTCCAGAAGAGTCAAAGGAAACATCATGAATAGGATCAAAGAGGATCGGTGAAATCAAACTGCGCCTATATTCACTAGACAAGGTAGTGGATGATTCAAGCCTCTATCATTCAAATGCGTGCCTTATGTGAAAGGCAGGATCCAATAGATTCCGAGAATTTTTGCGTCAGCCATAGATTCAGTGTAAGAATGGGAGCTGAATCTATGAAACCTATCTTTGCCACGGAAATACTTTGTAAAAAGAGGATGAATGCGCTCACGCAAATAGGCATGCTTGAACCCGTTTGGGTATTGGAACGGACACCCACACAAGAAATCTTTCTCTGCAGGTTTATGGTCTTACGCACTCTGCTTTTGGTCGATATGGTCTTTTTCTAGTTCGTGCGAGTCTATGTCGAGTGCATTCGTGAACGCGTACTACTAAGAAGCCATTGTCTTTGTATTTGCAGCCACAAGGGAGGTTGACAATTTTTGCCGATGCTGAACTTTTTCCGTCTTTCCTGTGTTGATTATCAAAACGTTTGCTTGCCTTAGAAACATCTTGTCTAGATGTCTTATTGGTATGCGTGCTTTCAACTCTTCATGTTGCTGCTAGGTTTCGGTTAAGAATTGTCTGTAGACAGGATGCACCTTAAAACGAAGAGTGGTTTCAGATTTCTCCACTGTTCCGCTCGGCAGTCTTACACAGAGCGAGTTGACGATTGCTCCGTTGTGAATGAAACG
>Ga0172365_10001360_pt1 | contig 17703 bp, 7 predicted proteins | sample LakKivSesite48cm_FD_114535 | JGI IMG/M metagenome (GOLD analysis project Ga0172365, IMG submission 114535) | Sediment microbial communities from Lake Kivu, Rwanda - Sediment site 48cm | ecosystem: Environmental > Aquatic > Freshwater > Lake > Sediment | place: Rwanda: Western Province, Lake Kivu... | reverse complement strand
TCAGGATCAGAGGATGCACCATATACCCGGTGAGATGAATCGCGCCTTCAAGTTTGATCGGCCACGGTTGGTCAGAGCGGAGGAGCAGCGGTAAAAGCTTTCGGGCGACCTGGATGCTTCCTCGGGCCCAGCGCGCCTGCTGGCGGCGCAGAGCGTCGAGTTGTGGAGGCAGCTCGGCTGCTGCTGTGACATCGGGAACATAAAGAATGCGCCATCCCGCCAACTGGGCGCGATAGCTGAGGTCCAGGTCCTCGGTCAGCGTGTCGGCTTGCCAGCCTCCGGCTTCCTGGATGCAGACGCGACGCCACACTCCCGCTGAACCGTTGAAGTTAAGAAAGAAACCGGCCTGGCTCCGCGCTTCCTGTTCGACGATGAAATGTCCATCTATACCCATCGCTTGCGCCCGGGTAAGAGTGGAGTAGGCACGGTTCAGATGGGTCCAGCGCGCTTGCACACAACCCACCTTGGGCAACACGAAATAGGGAACGATGCGCCGCAGAAAGTCTGCGGGTGGGACGAAATCGGCATCGAAGATAGCCAGTAGCTCTCCAGTGGCACGCTGCAGACCAACAGCCAGGGCGCCAGCTTTAAAGCCCGCCCGATCGCAGCGGTGCATATATTGAATGTCAATACCCATTTGAGCATACCGAGCGACTGCCTGCTGTGCCACCACCGAAGTTCCATCAGTGGAGTCATCCAAGACTTGAATCTGCAGCAATTCGCGCGGATAATCTAAAGCAGCAGCCGCGGCGATCGAACGTTCTACCACGTGCAGTTCATTATAAATTGGCAACTGCACCGTCACCACAGGCCAGGAACGGGGTAACGGTGCAACCTCTGGTCTACGTGTGCGCACCCGGACATAGACAACGGCCAGGGCCAGAGTGTTTAGACCATACAAGGCCAACCAGGCGGCCAGGAATCCATACGCAATCTCCAATAAGGGCATCTATGTATTCTCCACAGTCTTGTGAGGGCAACTTTTGTATCTTACTCCTGTCACCAGCTTGACGCCAAATTGCTGACGGACCGACAGGAAATATTTGACAAAAACGACGAAATAGCCGAATATGGAGAAGCACTGGCGTACATAAGCATAGCTTTAATTTGAGGGACAGTATTGAGCAGCGAACCTCATACTCTTATCCTTATAACCAATGATGATGGCATTGCCTCACCAGGTTTGTTGGCAGCGGTGCGCAGCGTCCTTGACTTGGGAGAGGTTTGGGTCGTCGCCCCGCGCGTGCAGCAATCAGGCTTTGGCCGCAGCTTCCCCTATGGCAAGGTTGATGTGGAGGAAAGTGTCCTTGACGTAGATGGCGTTGCTGTGCGAACCTTCGCTCTGGATACATCGCCTGCACAGGCTGTACGGCACGGCCTGCTGCGCTTCTTACCTCGAATGCCAGACCTTGCCATCTCAGGCATCAATTACGGCGAGAACCTCGGCGCGTGCGTCACTATCTCCGGGACAATTGGTGCGGCGATAGAAGCAGCCAGCTTTGGAATCCCAACATTAGCGGCTTCGTTGGAGACGGATCGAAAATACCATTTCAGCCACAGTGCAGAGATTGATTTCAGCACCGCCGCCATATTCGTGCGCCAATTCGCCAATTGGCTGCTTACACATGACCTGCCAAAAGGGGTGGACATCCTGAAGCTTGATGTCCCCTATGAGGCCAAACCTGATACCCCATGGAGAACGACGCGCGTCTCCCGCCAACAGTACTTTATTTCCCCAGTGACCATTGATGAGCACGGGCAGAAGCACATATCAAACTATGTGCGAAAGATTGATTTTGACACCCTGGAACCCGATTCTGATATTTACGCTCTGGCCATGGATAAGGTAGTCTCCGTTAGTCCATTGACCATTGACCTGACAGCCAAGGTAAACCTGCGCTACCTACAGAGGATGCTATCCGCAGGCAATAAGGTTCCCTAACGTCAGTAGCTGGAGGGAAGACTTGATTGAGACACACGGATTGTCCAAGCGATTCAATGGTTTACTAGCAGTGGATAGCCTCAACATGCACGTGGATGAAGGCGAAGTCTTTGGTTTCTTGGGCCCCAATGGCGCGGGCAAGACGACTACTGTCCGTATGCTGGCCTGCTTGATCGCTCCTAGCGCAGGGGAAGCCATAGTGAATGGCCTGCGGGTAGGGCAGGATAACACCGCCATCCGGCGTTGCGTGGGTGTCCTCACCGAATCACCAGGACTTTATGAAACACTCAGTGCCTATCAAAACCTCGCCTTCTATGCTGATCTATATGAAGTGGAAAACAGTAAGAAACAGGTTGAGAAATACCTGCGGATGTTGGATTTATGGGAGCGGCGCAACGAGGCCGTCGCTGGGTTCTCCAAGGGCATGAAGCAGAAGCTGGCCATTGCCAGAGCATTGATTCATGAACCTACAGTCCTCTTCTTGGATGAACCTACTGCCGCGTTAGACCCAGAGGCATCAAAAATCGTACGGGATTTCATCGTCGAGCTCAAGAGTGAGAAGCGCACGATTTTCATGTGCACACACAACCTTGACGAAGCCGAACGTCTTTGCGACCGCATCGCCGTGCTCAAGACTCACCTCATTGCTGTAGATACTCCCGAGAATCTGCGCCGTCAACTCTTTGGGCGCAAGACGGTGATCCATTTGAAGACAGTGGAACAGCACATGATCGCTGCTGTGCGTGAACTAGACTTTGTGCAGAGCGTGCAACAAGCTGACCATGCGCTGCTGGTGACGCTATCTGATCCCGAGGAACAGAATCCAATCATCGTGCAGAAGCTCGTACAAATGGGTGCCCAGGTACAATTAGTCAACGAACTGAAACACTCGTTAGAAGATGTCTATCTCACTCTGGTCAAGGAGGCTGGGCAGTGAAAAAGATGTGGGCAATTATCCACAAAGAATGGACTGAAGTGCTGAAGAACAAACTGATTATGTACACTGTCCTGCTACCTCCGGTGCTGTTCCTCGTTATCTCAGTGGCCATGCTCTACTTCACAGGGCAGGGAGTAGACGTAGACCCAGCAGAAGTGGAGATGTACAGGCGCCTCTCGCCAACGCTGACATTGTTGCCGGCGACGGAAGTGATGCAGATCATGCTAGCTCAGCAATTCTTGTTCATGTTTTTGATGATGCCATTGATTGTGCCCCTTACCATTGCCTCCTTCAGCATTATTGGCGAAAAACAGCAGCGCAGTCTGGAGCCACTGCTGGCCACACCAGTCACTGTGTCGCAACTACTCCTGGGCAAGGTCATCGCTGCTGTCATCCCCGCAGTGTTCGTGACTTGGCTGACGTTCGCTATCTTTGCCTTCGCCACAAAACTCCTTACCAACCCAACCGTGTTCCACAGCTTGGTCAACAATATGTGGTTGCTAGCTATGAGCATTATTGCGCCACTGTTCTGCATCCTGTCCGTCAGCCTTGGCGTGATGATCTCCTCGCGCGTGAATGACACCCGTGTAGCTCAGCAAATCGGGGGTATGATCGTGCTTCCGGTGATGGGTCTGGGGCTGCTCCAGACGGCGGGTAAGATATTGTTTACCTTACGGACCTTTGCCCTTGGTGCAATGCTCGTGATGCTGGCAGATATTATCGTGTTCTACCTCAGTGTGAAGGCCTTTCAACGGGAAACTATCCTAACCCATTGGAAATAAAGGCCCCGAATCCTACCACCCTGCGTCAGGGCAGCCTATGTTTCGACCTTAGTTGTGCGAAATGGTGGTCAATGCTATAATTGCTCAGCGGAAAGCCTGACCCTGGACATCCAACTAGCAGAGGTGCCTTTTGACTACCGTACTTGTCGCCATTGCGGTGCTTAGCTTGCTTACGTTCATCCACGAATTCGGCCACCTGATCTTTGCCAAACGGGCTGGATTGCAGGTAGAAGAGTTTGGGCTAGGATATCCTCCCCGGCTGCTTACCCTTGCCTGCCTAGGAGGAACAGAGTACACGCTCAACTTGATTCTCTTCGGGGCGTTTGTTCGTCTGGCAGAGGAAGGAGAACCAGGAACTCTATTCGCTGATAAGAGCAAGCGAGCACGTGCTGCGTTCCTTTTTGGCGGGCCGCTGTTCAATTTCCTGCTGTCCGTAGTCCTTTTCAGCACAGGGTTCGCCACTGGCTGGCCCCTGGCGCACGATTTGGCTGTAGGTGTGAACAAAGTCCTGCCGGGATCAGTTGCAGAGGCTGTGGGTTTTCAAGACAACGATCTGATCCTGGCTGCTGATGGCCATCAAGTGTCCACCATGCTGGATCTCATCAGCTATGCCCGATCCATCAATGGCAACATTAGAACGGTGACCATTCGCCGGTATGGGCGTACCTTCTCTATGTCGCTACCTGCAGGAGGCCCCTGGTTTGTCGAGACAGAGTCACGGGGTGTGCAATTGCGCAATGACGCCGGCTGGGTAGAGATGGTGTCTTATCCATGGCCCCAAGCCATGCAGAGGGCAGTAACTGAAGCACTAGCCTCCATGATATCTTTATTCTCCCTTCCTATCAAGATCCTACGTGGCTTGATTCCGGTAGACATGGTACGTCCAGTGGGCCCAGTAGGCATCATCAAATTAACTGGGCAGGCTGCACGCCAGGTAATCACCAGTGGGTGGTGGTTCCCCTTGTTGCAACTCACCGCGACCCTGAGCGCAGCGCTCGCCGCCACAAACCTTCTGCCCCTTCCCGGTCTGGATGGTGGCCGCCTGCTCTTCGTCGTGGTCGAAGTCCTTCGCGGCAAACACCTAGATCCAGACAGGGAAAACCTTGTGCACTTTGTCGGTATCATCCTTATGCTCATGCTCATCTTCATTGTGACTTACTACGACATCACTGTGCCCTATCCCTTTGGCGGACATTGACCGTTAGGTCATCGGCGTAGGGTGCCAATATGCTGAAGATCTACTGCCCAACCGGTTGACAGGAACGAAGCCATCCGCTATAATCTAAGTGTGAGATGGCATTTCCTGTTCCCAATTTACATCTTTGCATCCACTTTCCTAGCCTAGTGGAGAATTTCTTGCATCAAGCTCCAAGCCTTTTGTCACCTACAAAGTTGCAGTTGCACAGTCTGGACATTGACCTATAAGTGAAAGGAGGTGATTAAGAAGCGCATTACCTGCGGATAAAGGGCGCAGACCTCACGCGCCCAGGGTCTAAACTAATTTAAGGAAAGGGGAGCCAAAATGAGAACGGTTCTAATCAAAGGTTTTGCGGTGCTGACTGTGCTAGCCATGTTGCTCTCACTCTGGCCAACCGCACTGTCAGCCCAACCTCCTCCTCCCGAGGGGGAGATGCGGCCCACGTTGGCCAAGCCCAAGTACTTCAAGCCTAAAGACGCGCCCAACCCCTTCGACTACAAACGACTGCAACAGCGTGAGAACTTGCTGGTGCAAGGGCGCACAGCCGAAGCGGCGGCCCTGGCCAAGACGGGCAAAGACAAACTGCTAGTCATCCTGGTCGAATTCGCCGGCACCGACACCGCAACCTGGAACCCGGGTGATACCTGGGATCCCATCGGCGACCCCGCTGAGGTGGACTACGAAGATTATGGCGACTGCTCTAATGTTATCACCATGACACAGACCTTAACCTATAGTGGGCCGCTGCACAACCAACTACCTAAACCCACTTCGCGCGACCACCCTGGCTATAACGCTATCTGGACGCCAGATTTTAGCCGCGAACACTATTGGAACATGCTTTTCGGCAACGGCCTATACACCCAGTACACGATGGCCAACGGCGAGCAGGTAACCATTGACCTTCGTGGCTATACCCTGAAGTCGTACTACGAAGAGCAGTCCAAGGGGCTGTACACCGTCGAGGGGGATGTCATTGGCTGGGTGCAGGTACCTCACTCGGAAGCCTGGTATGGTGCTGACGAATGTCCTGGCGCTCGTTCCGCTGGCTACTCCGGACTTGCAGATGGCTTCTTCCCAAACGGTGGCAACGAACGCAGTCTGGTGACAGATGCCATAGATGCATGCGTGGCTGCCTATCCGAGCTTCAACTGGGCCCAATATGACCAGAATGGCGATAGCGTGCTGGATCGAGTGATGCTTGTACATGCAGGATATGGCGAGGAGGACAGCCCAGCCCTGCTCACGGAATCGGGCGTGGGCGAGCATGCTGTCTGGTCGCATAGCTGGACGGTGTGGCCATTCTACAACATTGGTAATACGGGCCTGAAAATCGGCCCCTATACCATGATGGCTGAAAATGGTACGGTGGGACTATTTGCCCACGAGTTTGCCCACAACCTGGGCACCATTGACCTCTACGCCTACCAACCTGGCGAGACGTCGGCCGGCTTCTGGACCCTGATGGCCGATGACTGGGGCGGCGGCTGGCCAGACTCGACGGTCCCACCCGGATTGGACCCCTGGCACAAGTATCTCTTGGGCTGGAACGATCCCGTTGTACTGAACACCTTGAGCCCAGAGACCGAGGTTACGTTAGGCCAGGCCTGCAATCCACCCGCTGGCACTGAGGACTCGGTGGTGGTCAATCTGCCACCACAAATCGAACAGCCTGTACCGCCAGCCAGTGGCAGCTACATGTGGTGGAGTGGCAGGCAGAACTACCTCGACGCCAAGCTGACTCTGGCTACGCCTCTGGATTTCACTGGCGCGACGACCGCCACGCTGACCTTCAAAACCTTCTACGACATCGAAGAGGGCTGGGACTTTGGCTTCGTGCAGGTGTCCACTGATGGCGGCGCTACCTGGACTTCACTGCCTGGCACAACCACCACTGACGAGCACGATCCAGATTGTTACTTCATAGACGAACTGCCTGGCTACACGGGCTTCAGTGAAGCCTGGCTCGATGAGACGGTAGACCTCAGCCCCTACGCTGGCCAGAGCAACGTCTTGCTTCGCTTCCGCTATGAGACGGATCCAGCTACTCTTGGTATGGGTTGGTTCCTGGATGACATCGCCGTCACCGTAGATGGAGAAACCATTTTTACCGACGATGTAGAGCAACCGCGCAATAAGTGGGTTGTGGAGGAATGGACCCGCACCGACGGCTACTTCACCTACCCCCACTACTATATAGCTGAATGGCGCAATGCCTGTGGATTCGATGCGGGCCTGGTCAGCGGTCGCTACAACATCAAAGATTTTGGCATGCTGCTATGGTATCGCAACTTCAAGTATACGAACAACGAAATCTGGTTGAACCTGGCTGATGGGCCCGCCTTTGGCCCCAAGGGTGCCTGCTTGGTGGTAGACGCGCACTTTGAGCCCTGGCGTTCAACCACATCGCCATATGTGAATGAAGTGGCGAACCTGCACAGCCGTATCCTGATGCGCGACGCCTGCTTTGGTCTGCGTGATACACAACCCTTCCATGTCACAGCGCGCTGGCGTAAGGACAACCCCGACGAGGAATTCGGCTCTCAACCTGCTGTGCCCGCCTTCCATGATTCTCTAGGCTGGTATCCTGGCCTCGAATACGCCCTGCGCGGCCCAGGTGATGCACGCACTCAGTGGCTTACCAAGCAGTGGGATTCAAGCTGTGTTGTGCCAGCCCGAGAACCCTATGGCGTAGCACCACCTGAGTATCCCGAGGGTGAGCCGCTGCGCTTCGGTGGAGAGGAATATCCTGGTGGCCGCTCTGCCTGGTGGTGGTATCCACAGGGTGTCGGTTACGGTGGCACCACCGGTAACCCGGGCGAGAAGAGCTACGGCGTGCACATGGAGGTCGTCCAAGAAGCTGCAGACCTCTCTTGGGGCAAGGTGCACATCTGGAACGACACAGATACTTTCCTCGGCACGATGAAGGTGGACAAGGTGCAAGCAGCACCGGGAGATGTGCTGACCTACATCGTACATATCAAAGATAGCGCCAGCAGCGCTTTGGCGACGGTAGACATTCCCATACCCAAGGGCACCACCTTCGTCGAAGGCTCCCTGAGTGGCGCGCAGTACGTCGTAGATCAGGCACATCAGGAGCTCACTGGCAGAGGGCGCATCGTCTGGGGAGGCCGAGCCGGCGGCAAGGTGTTGCACACGCCAGATGCCTACATCACCTACCAGGTGCGCATAGACCCGGGTATAACTGGCTCCATCGAGAACGAGGCGCTTGTAACTATCGGTAGCCGTCCAAGCTATAGATTGACGGCCACAACTCAGTTGCCGCGGGTCAGTGTCTCCCTGGCCGCTCCGAGCTACGTCGGGACCAGAGCGCCAATCCGCTACACCATCTCAGTGAAGAGCGGGAGTGTGGTCCCCCTGACCAATGTGAATGTGGGCGCTACCTGGACAGGAGGTGCTTACCTGGCCCCAGGATCCAGGTCATCCTGGGCGATTCCTACATTGGCTCCGGGCAGCACCTGGACCAAGGAATTCACCTTGCTCACCTTCTCCACAGCTACTGGTCAGGTAGTCACTACGGTCAGAGTATCGCACCCCTGGATCCAGACGGCCATGGCTAGTGCAACAACGACCATCGTGCGCTAACAATCTATTACCACGCGTGATAAAAGGAGGCTAGTGGACCGACATCCATTAGCCTCCTTTTTGACCATCCCGCAGATCCTAGCTATCGTGTCATAAGGGGTTCCATGCTACATCCAAAGCAAAAAAGAGACAACCAAGACTTCCGAAGTTTTGGAAACTTCGGAAGTCTTCACAGTTGGCTCTCCTTGGCGTTGGCTATTGCCATGGCGTTTACGGCACTGATCAGACCCGCCGGTGCGCAGTACCTGACCACACCAGCACCTGACCAAGGCTATCTTCCAGGCCAGGTCTTGGTAAAATATGAGCGAGCCGAGGCATTGCCGCACCTCCTGACAGCTACGGCCAGATGGCAAACGCAGATCCTGGGGCAGATTCCGCAACTTGGTGTCGCATTATTGCGGGTGCCTGTAGGCCTGGAAAAGACCGTGCGCGCGCGATTGCGGTATGACCCACTCGTCCAGTACGTCGAACTCAACTATTTGGTACATGCCCTGGAAGTACCAGATGACCCATTCTGGCCTCAGCAATGGGCTTTGCCTAAGATTGGCGCCCCCCAAGCCTGGGACATTGCGCGCTGCCTGGGAACGATCGTTGCTGTGTTGGACACTGGCGTACACCTGGAGCATCCAGACCTGCGCAATGTTTTGTGGACAAATCCAGGCGAGATACCAGGCAATGGCATAGACGACGATGGCAATGGCAAAGTGGATGATGTCCATGGCTGGCATTTCTACCAGAATTGCAGCACGGGCATCTGCGAACCCTATGAAAACCGCGTGATCGCAGATGACAACGGCCATGGCACCCACGTCACCGGCATCATAGCAGCAGAGACGGATAACGCCATTGGAATCGCTGGTGTCTCCTGGGGTGCCCGTGCCATGATCGTCAAAGTGCTGGACCAATATGGGTTTGGCCCTTGGTCAGATGTTGCGGCAGGAATCATTTATGCTACAGACAACGGTGCTCAGATCATCAACCTCAGTCTGGGCGATTCTCACCCCTCGCAGTTGCTCCAGGATGCTGTCAACTATGCATATCACCGAGGGGTCCTCCTGATAGCTGCATGCGGCAACGAGGGCAAAGGCGTCTTCTATCCAGCAGCATGCGAGAATGTAATGGCCGTGGCCGTTACTGACAGCAATGATAAAAGACCAGACTTTTCGAACTATGGCCCAGAGGTGGATATCGCTGCGCCGGGGGGCGAGAACACAGACGGCATCGTAAGCACCTGGCCATGGCGGGATGGCTATTACTACAAGTATGGCACTTCAATGGCTGCTGCCCATGCGTCCGGTGCGGCGGCGCTGCTTTGGAGCTGGCGGCCAGACTTCACCAATGACCAGATACAGCAGAGACTCGAAACCCAGGCCGACGATGTCAATGCGGACACTCATCCTGGCCCTGACCCCTACCTTGGCTGGGGCAGACTGAACATATACCACGCCCTGGCCGGCCTGGCGCCAGGTCCCACACGCACTCCTACCGCCACTGCGACGCTGATACCCACACCTTCGGCCACGCCAAGCCCAACCCAAACGCTCACACCGACAAGTACCCCCACGCCAATCCATTACCTATACTACTTGCTGCCAATCTTCAAAAACTTCCGTTATCCTGCACAAAAAAAGGGGCCTCGCCAGGCATCTGGCGAGGCCCCTTTCGTTGATCCGAGGGTGTAGACGTGCTACGGTGGGAAATGGCGTATGACAAGAGGCAAATAGACGTACCTCGTCAAGATAAAGAACACATAGGTATACCCCTGCCGATCGTTGTAAGCGATAGCACGCACCAGTGCTGTGCGCGGTGTCGTGTCAGCAACCAGTGTGGCGAAAGCAAAGCCATCAATGTCAGTGGTGGTCGTGTAGATGACATCGCCGTTGGCGAAATGCCCGTAGTCGGTGACGAAGGTCACTGTGATGCCGTCGAGGACAGGGTTGTGATACTCGTCTCTCACTCGTGCTATGATCCGCGAAGTTGACCTCCCATCGGCGTAAATGCTCTGCGGATATCCCCAGACCTCAAGGAGCCATGGTTCACCAGGCAGGAACTGTACCTTAGTCGTACCCACAGCGGAATTGGCTGTTGCCGTTACGGTAACCGTACCGGCAACGGACTGCGAGGTCAGCGTGGCCGTGACCAGGCCACTAGCCGTTGTCCCATCGAAGAACCAGCCTCCAGACTCGCGGAAGAGGCCCTTATCGGTCCGCAGCCTGACTGATGTCCCGTTCTCCACTGGCGTGCCACTGCAATCTGCCACCTGGGCTACTACGATGATGTCGTAACCATTCACGTCTCCATTGATCGGTATGCTGCGTGGATCGGCCGACACTGTGATAGTCTCTGCCCCACCTGGCACGATCGTGAGGTTGACAAAACCTGGCAGAGCGGAGCCAGAGGTCACGTTAATCTGCTCCAAGCCTGATGGCCAGCCGCTGGGCTCGATCTTTTTCTTACGATCAGCAGTGACTGTCGCCGTAACCACACCCCCGCGTGTATAAGCTGCGTAGGGTGAGACACTTACATAACCGTACTGGGGTGTAAGCAGTACCTGGGTATTGTCTTTGACCAGGTTGTGGCAAACATCGTACAATATCGCGGTGATCACCGCCCGGCCACTGCAGTTGCGGATTGTCCCCGGTAGGATGCTCACACTGATGAGATCCGCTGGACCGGGTTCGATCTGAACTGTTGTGCTAAAGGACTGCGAATCGGCCGTAGCCGTGATCAGCGCCGTGCCAGTGCTGCATCCAGATCTGAAAGTAGCAAAGGCCACGCCATCTGCTGTGGTCGTTGTCGTCGGCGAGATGGTGCCCAGAGAGCTCGCGGTGAAGGTGACGACTGTACCATCCTGCACCTTATTGCCCGCGCAGTCTCTAACCCGCGCCTCGATCCTAGCCTCCTTACCGCTGACTTCAATTACCGATGGTGACGCCGTGAGATAGCTCTTGTCCTTGTCTGGCAGGCCCACCTCCAGGTCAATGCGAAGCAGCGGAGACCTTACCCATTGCGTCTCACGCCTGGCCAGGATGTAGACATCGAGGAAGCGCTGTCCAAACAGGTAGCCCTTGGTTCGCACGGTCGAAGTGGCAACTCCATTCACCGTCGTCGTCAACCTGGGGTACATGTCTCCGCGCTCCCCCTGTACAATGTTAAAGGTTACTTCCGTGCCATCTTCGACCAGGTTGTCAAAGCGGTCCTTGATAGTGGCAGTAACCACAGCCGTCTCGCCACAAACGCGGATGAGCGTGGGACTTGCCTCGGAGGTGATCGTGTAGGGCAGGTCAGCTTTGAAGAATACCTCAGTGGTCGCCGTAGGCCGCCCGGTAGTCGTAATGGCTGCCGTTACCGTGGCTGTAGTTACCGTCTGGCTCGAGGCCAGGCCAGCAAGGGCAATGCCATTCGTTGTCGTGACGTTGAGCGTGGTCCCACCCGAAACCGGGAAAGACCCTGCTGTAGTGGTCAAGGCAACTGCTGCTCCATTCACCAAGTTATTATATTGGTCGGTAACGGTAATCCTCAGGGTAGTGGTTACTTCGCCGTTGCTGACCCGAATCACCGGCGGATGAGCGGAGATGTACACCCACCACGGCTCCAGTGCCACGAGCCGCACCTGCGTCGAGCCTCGCGCCGTGCCCGCATTGGCTGTGATCGTCGCTGTGCCCGCCACTATGCCTGCCTGCAGCGTTGTCGTGGCCATTCCACCGATGGTGTTTACAACTTGGGTCGCAGCCCCGCCGGGGAGGAACGTGGTGCCCGTTAGGCTGGTAGTAAAAGTGATTGACGTACCATCCAACACTGGATTGTTGTACCTGTCCCTCACCTCGGCCGTTATCACTGCAGTCGCCAACCCGTCAGCGAGGATCGTGGCCGGATTGGCCGTGACAGTGACGACAGCCGCAGCACCCGGCACAACCGTAACTAATGTCCCGGTGATGTTATTGCCAGCAGCCTCATCAGCCACCTTTGCGGCTATCTCGACGACGTTCATGCAAGGGGTTCCTGTTGACGGCCAGAACGCGCTCGGATCAGGCCGCGCCACAAGGGTGATGGCCCCCGTCGCACCGGGAAGCAGGTTGCCGATGCTCCAGACGTATTGATCAGGGGGGACAGAACTTGGTGCTGAGAGAGGGGGTACAGCACGGTAGCGTACATACAGGAAATTGGTAGGCAGGGTATCGGTTATCACCGTATTAGTCGCCTTTTCCGGGCCACTGTTGCCATAAGTGATCGTATAGGTTACTTCTTTCCCAGGGGTCAGCGTGGTTAGCGAGGCGCTCTTGGAGACGTACACGTCTGCTCCCCGGAAGGCAACGGTGGCCGTGTCCGTGATGAGGGGATAGACGCCGGCAGCCGTCGAGTCAAGAATGATGCGGCCGTTGTATACCGTTCCCCATACTGTAGCAGTGCCCGATATCGTGGCCGAGGTGAGGGCAGTGGTAATTCGTCCCTGCGTCGCCACAGTGCCGCCAGAGCGGAAAGCATCTATCCAGATTGGCCCAACAACAGGTAGTTTCGGGCGTACCTCAATGGTGTGTTCACCGGAGCCCAGCGCATTGGTAATCACGTCCTCAACCCACCACTCGACCGCCGGGAAGGTAAGCAAGCTGGACATGTTAATGGTCGTAATCGGGGTGGTAAAATCATCCACATACACATCGGCCAAACCACTGCCCGCTTGCTTCAAGTAGATCAAGGATACCGCCGTGCCGCTAAAGGTCCAGCGGACGCTAGCGGTGGGATCTGATGTTCCAACGTACGCGCCACCACTGGCATGCGGGTTGGCACCGACCCAAGGCCACAGGCCTGCCCAGACCAGTTTCGGTGTCGGATCGTTCTCTTCCACATATCCATAAGGCACGCTGCCCAAGCTGGTGGTGATGCCAATCATTGTGCCAGGGCGCACAGGGTTTCCAGCAGCGTCACGCGCCGTGGCCGTAATGGTAGAGGTTGAGAGGCCATCAGCAGGCAGGCTGGTTGGTGCCGCATCAACGGTGATAGTGTAAGGTACACAAAGGGCTGGTTCATAAGTGACGGTTCCTACCGAGGGCACGGGGTTGTCATAATGATGGTAAATCTCGTCCTCAATGCCACGCAGGGTGCATACGCCCCAGTAATTGTACGTGGCTGTAATGTTCGCGGAATAGAGAGGCACGTGCAACTCGTAGCCGCTGTTGCCATAGATGCGGTTGCTGTTGGCGACGCTACCACCGATGATTACCTGACGCTGCAACGGGGTACCTGCCGCCCACTCTACTCGAACACCTGTTGCTCCTCCGGTAATCGTATTGCTTACCAGATTGACCTTTTGGATGTTAAGATCGGCATTTTCCAGAATCCAGACGCCGTATGTACAGCTCGTGACAGTGTTCGAGGATAGAGTCAGGTCTCCAGCTCCATTGAGCACATAAATGCCAGCCTCGTTCGCGCCACCCGAACCGGTGATTGTATTGCTAACAACTGTCGTCCCCGTGTAGGAATCGTGAACCACAATGTCATAGTCAACGCCGCCAGCCCCATTGGCATACAAGACGTTGCGAGATACTGTCGTGGGCCCTGCGGAAGCACCACTCGGAAACTCCTGCACGTATATCCCTGCGCCGAGGTTGTTGTAGACACTATTGTTGCTTATCTCGCCTCTGGCCTGCCAGAGGAATATACCGTACCCGAAACCACGGATGACATTATTAGCAATGCGATAGCCACTAAGGCCTAGGGCCCACCCGGTAGTCCAGTCATGGTTGATAATGCCATAACCTGCCCCTGCACTCTCGATAGTGAAATCCGAAATCGTCACATTGCTGGCCAACATCTCGATCGCTGCATTGGACGCACTCGGCACGGTGATGACCGTGGTAGCCGCTCCAGCGCCAGCGAGGGTAATGCTCTTGGTCACAGTGATATTCTCATAGTAAGTGCCTGCCCTGACACGCACCGTTCCGTTATTGGCCACTGCCTGAACACCGGCGAAAATGTTGTCGAACGCAGTGACTCCCCACAGCTTGCCTTCGTTGGGGCACGTGCTGCAGTAGTTATCATCCACCCAAACTTCCAGGGGCGCAAACTTGACCGCGTCAGCGACCACATTAGTGCCAGTCCCTCCTGTGGTAGTGGCGTCGCTGAGACGCACGTAACCTGCGATCCCCGCCCTGAATCGGTACACGCCAAGGGTCCTCCAACCCGAGTCTTCACCGGCCGGGATGGGTGCCGAGCCATCGGCCTTCAGTTGTTGGTTAACGTAATGCGTGGCAACGCCACCATCATAGTTAATCGTGTATTTAGCTTTACTGTAATGGCCGGAGTGAGCATAGTAATGCACCAGCACTTCATACAGACCAAGGGCCAAGTCTGGTTTCCACTGCGCATAGTCCCCATCGTTATTGGCGGCGGTATACAGGTAGTCGTTGTTGTACCCACCAAGAACTGATGACGACCACTGGCCGGAGGCCAACGTATAAGTGAACCCGGCTGCCCCGTCATCAATGAGGTAGCCAGTTTGGGATGGGAGCAGGAGTTGAGCGGATACATCGCCTGCACCCGGAGCGAAGGGGTCGTCAGACGCAGTTGGTCTGTGTTGCGGCGTCTGCGCTAGAGCAGGAAATAGGGCCAACGCTCCAAAGAGCACCCCTACCAGAAGTAGAAAAACGAATGTCAACTTAAGAATCCGCAGCCTGTGATCCATGTTCCCCTTCCTCCAAAATGGTGATGAAGCGCGCACAGTCTATCCCACATGACGTGACAGGTTCGCAAAAGTTACGGTTCAGTTTACTGTCAATGGAGTCAGAACGGACAAGCGGAATAACAGGTGCTATGTCCCTTTCCTATCCGTTAATAGTGCTCAGTAGCGCCATGGATTCTTCATGATAATCGGTAAGTACCAAGACGATTCCGGCCTGGGTGTTGGGGTGGGCGTAGGCACAAAGTAAAAGTCCACGTAGATCTCACGCCGCACGCCTCCGGACGTGGCCGCCACACGGGCCATGCCAGACGTAGTGCTGGAGGTCAGTCTGGCACTGGCTCTGCCCCCCAGGGTAGAGGTAGTGTACGACGCCCCTGTTTCGAAGCGGCCCAGGTCGGTGGTGAAGACAACCGTTGTTCGGTCGGCTACGTGGTTGCCATAGCGATCCTTTACCTCCGCGCCGATGGTCGAAGTGGACACGCCATTGGCGGGGATGGACAATGGGTCTGCCGTGAGTGTGATGTCAAAAGGCGGGCCGGGAATGTATTCGACAACAACCGTTCTTTCCCGCTCATCAGCAGTTACTCTGATCGTCGCTGAGCCAGTTTCGTTTGGCGAGGTCAGGTAGGAGTATGCCCAACCATTCCCGGTGGTAGTCGTCTGTGGCGAGAGGCTGCCCTGACCGGATGCGATGGTAAAGGTGACCAGCGTGCCATCGGTCACCGGATAGCCAGCGCAATCCAGAATCCGCACTTTGATCGTCGCGCGGTTGCCGCCCACGACGAGCCTTGGCGGTTCCGCTGATAGCTCCAGACGATCGGGCGGCCCGACCAGAAATACTATGCCAAATGAATCAACGACCGAGGTGCGGTAGTACTCCGGCCAGGCCCATACAGTGGCCGGGCCTGGCACTGTACCAGAGGAGATGATGGCCCTGGCTACACCGTTGGTCGTACGCCCGCCGTCTATGGGCTCCACGTCACCTTGCGGCGTAACGTCAAAGACAACTACTGTGCCATCCCGGACCAAATTGTTGTAGCGGTCTTTCACGATGGTTGTCGCGGTGGCCGTGCCGCCGCAGCCTGGAATAACGCCCGGTTCGACACTGGTAATCTCGATGTAATAGGGATCTCCCGGCTCAAAAGTTACAGACTTACAGTCAGAATCTACCCCAATGGACGCGCAGACGATAGCCGTGCCTGGCGTTGTCGAGCGCAGGTCGGCCAAAGCCCTGCCGCCGCTATCCGTTGTACGGGTGGTAGTTGTAAAGCCATCGAAGTTGCCCAGTGTAGTCGTGAATGTCACCACCGCACCGCTCACGAGATTGCCGAACTCGTCCCTGACCGTCGCCGTGGCCCGTGAGACCTCGCCTACCTTCAAGCTCCTGGGAGAAGCGTCAAGCATCACCCTTGCTATACCAGGGACAAAGCGAACAGTGGTTGTGCCACGGGCACTATCGGCGGTTGCAGTGATGGCCGCCGTGGTCGCTACATTGGCGGAGGTTAACATGCTGAAAGCGCGGCCGTTGATTGTACCAACAACCGTTGGAGCGATAGTACCCGCTGAGGTAGTGAACGTAACCAGAGTACCATCCCTTACTGCATTGCCACAGGAGTCGTTGACCTGAGCCTCAATGATCGAAGTAGATCCACCTACCCGTATCTGGCCTGGGTTAGCCGTAACAGTAATCAGGGCCGGCCCACGCGGCACAAAGATGACTTGTGTCGTATCCATGATCGAATCCAGCGTAGCCGTGATTCTCGCTGTGCCGGCCAGGCACCCTGACCTCAGGTTGGCTGTCGCCACACCATTGCTTGTGTAGCCTACATACTGTGTGGCTATGGGGAACCCTCCCAGGCTGGTAGTGAACGTGACGGGCGTCCCATTCGGCACCGGGTTGCCGTACACGTCGTGAACCGTGGCCTGGAGTGTGGAAGTGGAACCATCTACGGGGATGGTATCCGGCGTGGCGGTCAGCGAAAGCGTCACTGGCGTGCCTGAGACGATAGTTATTGCAGCTCGGCTTGTGTTGTTGGTAGGAGCGGAATCCACTGTACTCGAAGTGATGACCGCTGTGTTGGTAAACACTGTCGCGGCCGGCCAGAAGCGGCCTATGTCTATCGTGCCACCAAAGGTGATGACTCCGCTCTGTCCTGCCGCCAGAGACCCCAGAGACCAACGATAGTGCATGTATGGTGTCACTGTAATCGGTAGCTGGCTGAAGAAGAGATCCCGCAGCGCATCGCCCTGACCAGGGGAGGAAGTTAGCACATCGTCAATATAAGTGTTCGTAGCGGTGATCGGCCCCCGATTCTGATAGGTTAGAGTATAGGTGATCCTGCTCCCGACGGCGACCTGACCTGTTGGTTGGACAGTCTTGGTAATGACCAGGTCCGCTGGTTCAAAACGCACTTCGGTGAAGCTGGGCATCAAGGTCACAGTGACACCCAATGTCTCAGACACAGCGGTAGCAGCTACCGTGGCTGTCCCAGTGAACGGTGTGGAGGTCAATAAGGCCAGCGCCTGCCCACCATACGTAGTCACTCCCGAACGGAAGGC
>Ga0172365_10001359_pt1 | contig 17704 bp, 16 predicted proteins | sample LakKivSesite48cm_FD_114535 | JGI IMG/M metagenome (GOLD analysis project Ga0172365, IMG submission 114535) | Sediment microbial communities from Lake Kivu, Rwanda - Sediment site 48cm | ecosystem: Environmental > Aquatic > Freshwater > Lake > Sediment | place: Rwanda: Western Province, Lake... | reverse complement strand
TTTGAACTGGGAAAAGTTTATAGGCAAGAAAATAATAAACCAAAGGAAGAGATAATGCTAAACGGAATTATTGCCAGACGGGGAGAGAAGATTAAAGGAGAAAATTTCTATGAATTAAAAGGAGCGATTGATAGTCTGCTCAATAAATTGGGTATTACTGATTTTTGGTATGACAATTATCAAGCTACCCCTGATTGGACAGACAAGATTTTCTGGCAGAAAACCGGCACGGCCGAAGTAAAAGTAGGAGACGAAGAAATTGGTTTTGTGGGTGAAATTAGTCCCGTGATTTTATCTAAATTAAACATCAAAGCGCCGGTCGCGGCTTTTAATTTGAACTTTGAAAAGATTTTAAGACTGGCTGAAGAAGAATTAATTTATAAGCCGCCTTCTCCTTATCCAGCTGCGGTTCGGGATTTGGCAATTTTGGTTAATCCCGAGGACAGGGTAGCCGATGTTTTAAATGTAATTGAGACAGCTGGCGGTGAATTAGTTCAAGATGTGGATTTATTTGATATGTATGAAGGAGAAGAAATTCCGGGTAGAAAAAAGAATTTCGCTTTTCATATTATTTATCAATCATACGAAAAAACCCTGACCGATGAGGAGGTTGATAAAATTCAAAGAAAAATTATTAGAGAATTAGAAAAAAATAAGGGTTGGCGAGTAAGAAAATAATATGCCTAAGAAAAAAACAAAAAAGCCAATCAAAAAGGTTAAAAAGGCTAAAAAGATAATAAAAAAAGCCAAAAAATCTATTGCCAAAAAAACTACTGCTAAAAAACCTGTTATTCCTTTGACAGAAACACCGGTTAAAGAGATTGCCAAGGAGCCGAGTTATGAGGCAAAAGATATTTATGTTTTAGAGGGTTTAGAGCCAGTGAGGAAGAGACCGGGGATGTATGTTGGTTCAACTGGGACTGAGGGTCTCCATCACTTAATTTGGGAGGTAGTTGATAACAGCTTGGATGAGGCAATGGCTGGGTATTGTACCCACATTGGCGTAACCCTGCTTCCTAATAACCGGGTGGCTGTGGCTGATAATGGCAGAGGTATTCCAGTTGAGAAACATCCCCAGACTAAAAAATCAGCCCTGCAAACAGTCATGACTACTCTTCATGCGGGAGGTAAGTTTGGCGGTCAGTCATACAAAATTGCCGGTGGTTTGCACGGAGTCGGCGTTTCAGTGGTTTGCGCCTTATCAAAATGGATGAGAGCCGAGGTTTGTCGTAATGGTTATGTCCACACCCAAGAGTATTCCCGGGGTAAGGCTACTACTAAGGTGAAAAAAGAGGGTCAATGCCGAGGTTCAGGCACGAACATAATCTTTGAGCCAGACCCAGAAATATTTCAGGATATAAAATTTAGTTGGAATAAAATTTTAGACCATCTGCGCCAGCAGGCCTATCTTACTCGAGGAGTAAAAATTACCGTAATTGACCAGCGGGAAGGTGAGGATAAAAAAGTTTTTCGGACCCACACCCTTTATTTTGAAGGTGGCTTGGTTTCTTATGTCAGGCATTTAAACAAAAACAAGAAACTTATCAATCCCAATATTTTTTATGGCGAAAGAGAGAAAGATAATATTTTAGTTGAAATAGCTTTGCAATATAGTGAAGATATAGAAAATTTAGAGATAAGTTTTGCCAACAATATTCATACTGGTGAGGGCGGAATGCATTTAACTGGTTTTCGGTCAGCTTTAACCCGTGTTCTGAATGATTATGCCAGGAAGAATGGCTTTTTAAAAGAAACCGAAGCTAATTTGAGTGGAGATGATGTAAGGGAAGGATTAACAGCCGTGGTGAGCGTTAAACTTAGAGAACCTCAATTTGAAGGTCAAACCAAAGCAAAATTAGGAAATCCTGACGCTCGGACAGTAGTGGAAGCAGTTTTCCTAGATACTTTTGAAGAATTTTTGGAAAAAAATCCTAATGACTCAAAATTTATTTTGGGTAAATCAATTTTAGCCCAAAAAGCTCGTAGTGCTGCCAAAGCAGCTCGCGATACAGTAATTAGAAAAGGGATTTTAGAAGGAATGACTTTGCCGGGCAAATTAGCTGATTGTGCTAGCCGCGATCCTGAAGAATCAGAACTTTATATTGTTGAGGGTGATAGTGCTGGGGGCAGTGCCAAGCAGGGCAGGGACAGACATTTTCAAGCAATTTTACCCTTAAGAGGTAAAATTTTAAACGTAGAAAGAGCCAGATTGGATAAAATTTTGGCTTCTAAAGAGATAAGGGCTTTGGTTGTTGCTATGGGCAGTGCCATTGCTGAAGATTTTGATATTTCTAGATTGCGCTATCAAAATATAATTATTATGACCGATGCTGATGTTGACGGCGCTCATATCCGGACTTTACTTTTAACTTTGTTTTACCGTTATTTCCCGAAAATAATTGAAAGTGGGTATTTGTATATTGCCCAGCCGCCGCTTTATAAAATTCAGAAAGGCAAAGAAGTAATTTATGTTTATAGTGAAGAAGAAAGACATAAAGCAATAGAGAAATTAAGGAAAGAAAAAGGCGGAGAAATAAATATCCAGCGCTATAAGGGTTTAGGAGAAATGAATCCCAGTTTATTGTGGGAAACTACCATGGATCCGAATAGACGGATAATGAAAAGAGTAGCCATAGAAGATGCTGAAGAAGCTGATAAGATTTTTGATATTTTAATGGGTAGCGATGTTTTGCCGCGTAAGAAATTTATTCAAACCCACGCCAAAAGCGTGAAAAACCTTGACATTTGATTTTTAGCGATATATTCTAGGGTAGGATGGCCGAGAGGCCATTTTAAAAACCATGAGAATTTTAGATAAAATAGTAAATTTTTTAAAAGAGACGCGTGTGGAAATGAAGAAGGTAAATTGGCTGACAAGAAACGAGGTGATAAAATACACCCTGATTGTGATTGGGTTGAGTTTTGTCGTGGCTCTGTTTCTTGGTGGTCTGGACTTTCTTTTTACTTTTTTAATCAGTAAGTTTTTATTGTAATATGCCAAAGCAACAAGTAAGCGGAGAAAGACATTGGTATGCCATTCATACTTATCCAGTCTCTGAAGATACTGTAGCTCAAAATCTAAAACAGAGAATTGAATCTTTAGATATGGGAAATAAGATTTTTAATGTTTTGGTTCCTAAAGAAAAAAAGATAAAAATAAAAGCAGGGAGAAGATATGTTGTTGAAGAAAAAATCTATCCTAATTATGTTTTTGTGGAAATGGTGGTAGATGATAATTCTTGGTACGTGGTTAGAAACACCCCCAGAGTTACTGGTTTTATTGGCGCTGGAATTACGCCTATTCCTATTGCCGACGAGGAAATTGGAAAATTATTAAAACAAACAGCCAAAGAGGAACCCACTTATAAAATTGAGGTAGAAGTAGGCGATGCAGTGAAAATTACTGACGGACCATTTAAAGATTTTGACGGCAAGATCAGCGAAGTTGACCAAGCCAGGGGCAAGATTAAAGTTTTGGTGAATATGTTCGGTCGAGAAACACCCGTAGAATTAGATTTTCTTCAAGTGAAAAAGATATAATATGAAAAAAGAGGTAAAGACAATAGTAAAGCTGCAAATTGGTGCAGGGCAGGCAAATCCAGCCCCGCCAATTGGACCAGCTTTGGGTCAACACGGAGTGAATATCCAGGATTTTTGTTCTAAATTTAATGAGGCAACTAAGGATAAAATGGGTGACATTATTCCAGTTGAAATTACAATTTATACTGACCGAAGTTTTGATTTTAAATTAAAAACCCCGCCAGCTGCTGATTTATTAAAAAAGGCAGCTGGCATTGAAAAGGGTTCAGGCGTACCCCAAAAAGACAAAGTTGGAAAAGTTACCAAAAAACAAATTCGGGAAATCGCTGAGAAGAAAATGGCTGATTTAAATGCTAATGATGTTGAGGCAGCCATGAAAATGATTGAAGGGACAGCTAGGAATATGGGGATTGAGATTACAGAATAAAAGGTCCAATATGACCATTATAAAACCCAAAAAATTAAAACCAGGAGATACCATCGGGGTAATTGCTCCCTCCGGAGTGGTAGAAGCCAATGGTCTGGAAGCAGGCGTCAGAGTACTTAAAAGCTGGGGTTTTAAAGTAAAACTGGGAAAGCATATTTTTAAAAAAGTAGAGGATTATAGTGCAGGCACACCCCAAGAAAGACGAGAGGATTTTGAAAATATGGTTAGTGATCTAGAAATAAAGGCAATTACCTGTGCCGAGGGTGGCTATGCTGCCAGCTCAGTTCTTTTAGCCCTTAACCCTAAAGTGATAGAAACATTTAGAAATAGACCGACCCTTCTTTTCGGTTATTCTGATTTTTCTGTATTTTTGAATGCCAATTTTTCTTTGGGAATCACCGGTATCCACGCCCCCAATCTTGTTGGTTTAGCTCCTCACAATAAAAAAACCCAGGAATCTTTAAGAAAAGCCCTTTTGGGTGAAATGGATTTAAATTATGGTCCAGAGTTTTTTACCGAAATATTAATTCCTGGTAAAGCCAGGGGTTATTTTTTACCCACCAATTTAGAAACCTTAACCCATCTTTTCGGCAGTAAATTTGACCCTTTAGAGAATTTTGATGGTCCGATAATTTTAGGCTTAGAAGAAGTTTGGGAAGATAAAAGCGATGTTAGAAGAATGTTTGAGGAAATTATTCTTCATCGCTATTTTAACAGGGTTAAAGGGATTGTTTTAGGCAGATTTATTGGCGATAGCGAGATTGAGTATCCAAAATGGGGCAAGAAGACCACTTGGCACGACCTTTTTATCTCTTTGTTAAAAGATAAAAATATTCCAGTTGCTGAATTCCCCCATTTTGGTCATTTAGAGGAGCAACGTAAGGCTTTTAAACTTTTAAGAGTGGGGGGTAAGAAGGATATTTACGGCGAAAATATTTTTCTGGCCCTGCCAGTTGGTGCCAAAGTAATTCTTAATGCCCAATCCGATAATTCTTCTTTGATTTTTCAAGACCAGGCTCTGGACATTTCTTAATAAACAAGATAGAATAATTACTTAATCTTTTAAGGAGGTGTACTTTGGAAAATAAAAGAATTTCTAAGGATGAGTATTATTTGGGAATTGCCAAGGAGGTTTCAAGGAGATGTACCTGTCTTCGTCGGAGGATAGGAGTCGTCATTGTCCGCGATGATCAGATCGTTGGTACCGGTTACGTCGGTGCGCCCCGGAAGACCAAGGATTGTCTTGAACGCGGTTTTTGTTTGAGAAGCGAGCTCAGAATTCCTTCTGGCCAACGCTATGAATTGTGCCGAAGTGTTCATGCCGAGGCAAATGCCATCATTAACGCTGCCAGAGCTGGTGTAAGTTTGTTGAAGGGAACAATTTATATCTGGGGTAGTCACTACGGAGAAGAGAATTCTCTTGATGCCACTCCTTGCTTTATCTGCAAGAAGATGATTATTAACGCCGGCTTAGCAAAAGTTGTTTGTTCATCAAAAGATGGCAAGATAAAAACCTTTTTGATTTTTGACTGGGAAACAGACTGGAAAGTAAAAGACATCATCGATGATAAAGAACAGTATGGAATTCCGATAAGAAAGGAGGAGTTCAAAAAGTAAACACAAGGCAGGAGGATGCTTGAGTCTTCGACCAGCTGGTCGAGGACTTTTTTTATTACCTTAAAAATGATAGGATAAAAATATGACAAGATACAGCCCAACAATCGGATTAGAAATTCACGTAGAATTGAAGACCAAGACAAAGATGTTTTGTGCTTGTCTCAATGACCCCTTAGAGAAAAATCCTAATGTAAATATCTGTCCAATTTGTACGGCTCAGCCAGGGGTTTTGCCAGTAATAAATAAAGAGGCGGTAAATAGTGTAATTAAAGCCGGCTTAGCTTTGAATTGTCAGGTTAATAAGGAATCTTGGTTTGAAAGAAAAAATTATTTTTACCCCGACTTGCCCAAAGGATATCAGATTAGCCAATATGAAGCACCTTTATGTAAAAATGGTTATTTGGAAATTCCTTCCACAAGCTCAGGACAAGTGAAAAAAATAAGAATTCGCCGAGTTCATTTGGAAGAAGACACGGGGAAATTATTGCATTCCTCCGCCTTCGCTAAAGCTTCGGCGGACAAGCAAAACTATTCTTTGGTTGATTTTAATCGGGCTGGAGTGCCCTTGATGGAATTGGTGACCGAACCAGATATTAATTCAGCAATTGAAGTTAGGAGTTTTGCCCAGGAATTGCAAATAATATTTCGTTATCTGGGTATTTCGGATGCTGACATGGAAAAAGGTCAGATGAGAGTAGAGGCCAATATTTCTCTGAATATGGGTACTAAAGTTGAGGTAAAAAATTTGAATTCCTTCCGAAGCGTAGAGCGGGCAATTGATTATGAAATTGAGAGGCAAAAGGGTATTTTGGAAAATAAAGAAAAAGTTATTCATGAAACCCGGGGCTGGAATGATATAAAACAAGAAACCTTTTCTCAAAGAACCAAAGAAGAAGCTGAAGATTATCGGTATTTTCCTGAACCAGATTTACCACCCTTAATTATTTCTTCAGATGAAGTAGAAAAATTAGGGGACATGATACCAGAATTACCAGCCGCTCGGCGAGAAAGATTTAAAAAAGAGTATGAGATTACCGATTCAGCCATAGAAACCTTAACTGTTTATAAAAATTTGGGCGACTTTTTTGAAGGTACAGCCAGTGAATTAAAAGCTTGGTTTGAAAGCGGAAAAATAAAAACCGATTTGGACAAGATAATAAAACTCAGTGCCAATTATATTATTACTGAATTTCCTAAATATGTTTCTACTGATAGTGAGATAAAAATAACGCCGGAGAATTTTGCCGAATTGATTTATTTAACCTTTATTGGCGAGATTTCTTCGAGCGGCGCCCAAGAAGTTTTGAAAGAAATGTTTATCAGCGGAAAAGACCCCTCTCAGATTATTGAGAGTAAAAATTTAAAGCAGGTGAGTGACGAAGAAGAATTAGCCAAGGCCATAGAAATAGTAATAAAAAATAATCCTCAGGCAGCGGAGGATTATAAAAGGGGGAAAGAAACGGCTTTGCAGTTTTTAGTTGGTCAAGTAATGAGAGAGACCAAGGGCAGGGCCAACCCCCAGATAGTGGCTAAAATAATGAGAATCAAATTAGTAAAATAATCAAATAATTATCAAATTCATAAACATGGAAAAAGAAGAAAAATTTTCCCCTGAAGAACTCAAAAAGAAAAGCGAAGAAGCCCAGCAATCCCTCCAAAAAGAACTAGATAAAGACTTACCAGAAGAAGAGCTTGAAGAAAATATTTTTTCAATCGAGGGAGTAGAGAAGGGGAAGGATTGGGATAAAATAAAAGAACTAAGAAAAAAGAAATTGTCTAAGTAAATTTTCTGCTTGTTGATAATTTGAAATCCAATGGATTTCTTTAATTGCTTTGAACCAGGTCATTTGGCGTTTGGCATAATGATAGGTATTATTTTTAACTGCTTTAGCGATTATTTTTTCGTTTTCAGAATCTTTCCACTCAGCATAGCCGATTGTATTTCTTAAAACCATTGTCCAGCCGTATTTTTTGATTAATTTTTTGACCTCTTTTTCCAGCCCATTTTTAATCATTCTATCAATTCTTTGATTTATTAATTTCTTTAATTCTCGAGAAGATTTTTTAATTCCGATATAAAGAACATCAAATTGTGGATTTTTTCCCAAAACAGGAACTGGCTTTCTTGTTTTTTTGATTATTTCCAAAGCCCTGATTAAACGCCTACGGTTTTGGGCATCAATATTTTTTGTCCTGATTGGGTCAAGTTTTTTTAATTGTTTAAATAATTCCTCAGTTGTTTTCTTTTCCAATTCTTTTCTTAAGTTCCAATCGGGTTTTATTGTCGGGATAATTAATCCCTCGACCAGGGCCCGAATATAAAATCCTGTTCCGCCACAAATAATTGGCACTTTATTTTTCCTAAGAATTTTATCAATTGCCTTAAGGGCTAATTTTTTGTATTCAGCTACAGTGATTTGTTTTTTCGGACTCGCGATATCTAAAAGATAATGGGCGATTCCTTGCATTTCTTTTTTTGTGATTTTTCCCGTGCCAATATCCATTCCTTTGTAAATTTGTCTTGAGTCAGCAGAGATGATTTCTCCATTATATTTTTTGGCAATTTTTACTGCCAGAACAGATTTACCCGAAGCAGTGGGACCCAAAACAACAACTAACTTAGTCCGCCGTCCGCCAAATGGCGGAGCGGATTTATTAACTAAATCATTTATAATTTTCCAGCGTTTTTTCTTTTCCGAAAGCAAAAGATTGTCTTTAAATTTAGCAGCCAGAGTACCGACTCGGGTGGAATATTTATTCACATAGGCCTTGGCGAATTTTATTTCTTTTAATGCTTTGACTGTATTTTGGAATTGTTTTTCGGTTTCGCCGGGAAAACCGACAATTACATCAGTGGTAATTTCTGCTTGGGGAATTTTTTCACGAATTTTTCTGATTAAATTTTTGTATTTTTCAATGGTGTATCCGCGATTCATTCTTTTTAGAATTTCGTTGTCCCCGCTCTGAATCGGCAAATGAATTTCTTTGGAAATTTTTTCGCATTCGGCAATCACATCAATTAGTTCATCGGACATATCCTTGGGATGAGAGGTTAAAAATTTGATTTGGAAGATTCCTGGAAGTTTGTTTATTTTTTCGAGTAACTTGGCAAAATTATATTGGTAAGAATTTACGTTTTGGCCCAATAAAGTTATTTCTTTATAACCTTTTTTGATTAAAGATTTCACCTCGTCAATAATTTCTTTATTTGGACGGGAAATTTCTTTGCCCCGGGTGTAGGGGACAACGCAATAAGAGCAGAAATTATTGCAGCCAGTCATAATCGGCACAAAAGCTGAATCGGGAAAAAGATATTTTGGTTTTAATTCCAGATAATTTTTCCCCAGAAATTGATTTATAGTTAAAATTTCATCAAGAAATTCTTTAAATTTATTTTTATCAGATTTCAATATACATCCCGTTAAAATAGACTTGAAATTTGGATTTTGGAATTTGAGCTTTAGGATTTTTGGCTTTAAGCCAAAAATCCTATCTATAGCCGTTTGTCTGACCGAACAGGCATTAACCACAATCAAATCCGCTGCTTCCATGGTGACAGATTTTTTATATCCTTGTTTTTCTAAAAAAGCAGCGATTCTTTCGGAATCGCTCTCGTTCATTTGGCAGCCAAAGGTTTTAATAAAATATTTCATGATAATTCTTTGAGAAACTTATCAAATTTTCTCATTCCGATGTCGCCTTTTTCTCTAGTTCTCACCCGCACGGATTTTGCTTTTTCCTCAGAGTCACCAACTACCAGCATATAAGGAATTTTTTGGATTTCTCCTTCGCGGATTTTCTTGGAAACGGTTTCATTTTCATCTTTTACCTTTATTCTGAATCCTTTTTCTTTCAGCTTATCTGCGATTTGATGAGCATATTTTTCGTGGCGCGAGCCAACCGGAATAATGTAAATCTGAATAGGGGAGAGCCAGAAGGGTAGGGCACCAGCGTAATGCTCTAATAAAACCCCAACAAAGCGTTCTAAAGAGCCCAGCAGCGCGCGATGAACCATATATGGCCTTTGTTTCTTGCCTTTTTTATCAATATAAACCAAATCAAATTTTTCTGGTAAATTAAAATCAAACTGGACAGTGGTACATTGCCATTCTCTAGCTAAAGAATCTTTGATTCTAATATCAATTTTGGGTCCATAAAATACTCCGCCACCCTCGTCAATCTGATATTTGAGCTTTAATTTGTTTAAAGCGAATTTCAGAGTATTAACTGCTTTATCCCAGTTTTTGGCGGTTCCAACATAATCTTTTGGTCGGGTGGCTAAATAGATACTGTATTCCTTAAAACCAAAATCTTTAAGCAACTTAATTCCAAATCTTACTGTCCGCATTACCTCGTCAGATAATTGTTCTGGAGTACAAATTATATGGGCATCATCTTGGGTAAAGCCGCGAACTCTGACCAAGCCGTGTAAAACCCCCGAGCGTTCAAATCTGTAAACTGTTCCTAATTCGGCCCAGCGCAGAGGCAAATCCCGATAGCTTCTGGTTTGGGTTTTGTAAATCTTCATATGAAAGGGACAGTTCATTGGTTTTATCAAATATTTATCTCCCTCAACTTCCATTGGTCCGAACATATTTTCTTTATAAAAGCTAGTGTGGCCCGAAGTTTGCCAAAGTTTAATTCTTCCGACATGGGGGCTGCGAACAATTTCATAGCCATTAGCTAAATGTTCTTTAATCCAATAATCTTCAATAATTTGACGCAATATCGCACCTTTGGGATGCCAAAGAACCAATCCTGGCCCGACTTCTTCGTCAATACTGAATAAATCCAGTTTCTGTCCCAGGATTCGGTGGTCTCTTTTTTCTGCTTCCTCGATTTTTTTCAAATAAGCATCAAGTTCTTTTTTAGTTTTAAATGCCACTCCGTAAATTCTTTGAAGCATGGGATTTTTTTCATCGCCCCGCCAGTAAGCACCAGCAATTTTTATTAATTTAAATGCTTCGGGGTTAATTTCTTTTGTTGATTTAACATGCGGTCCGGCGCATAAATCAGTAAATTCTCCGGATTTATAAATTGTGGCTTTTTTTGCTTTCAAGTCTTTAATCAATTCCAATTTATACGGTTGGTCTTTAAATAATTTTTTGGCTTGTTCTTTAGTAACAAAACTTTTTTCAAATTTTATATTCTGTTTAATCAACTCTCGCATTCTTTTTTCAATTTTCGGCAAATCTTCAGGAGTTAAAGTTTTTGGCAAATCAAAATCATAATAAAATCCATTCTCAATTGTCGGCCCAATGCCAAATTTAGTTCTCGGAAATAATTCCTGAACCGCCTGCGCCATAATATGGCTTATTGAATGTCGTATCGTCTCAATTTTCATATATTTTTACTTGATGAATTTGAAGGTGGAGAGGATTTGGTTAAAAATTTCGCGATTATCAATACCTTCCTCGATCCTGATATTTATCTTGTTTAATGGAATCACTACAACGTCAATAGTAACTAATCCTAGAACATCCTTAAATCTGGTAGCTGACTTTCCGTCTATTCCTAGTGAACTATATCCTCCCGTGGCGCTGTTAACTAGCTCTACGCCTGGCTTACCATCATAAAATTCCCCCAAAGAAAGTTGCTGAGGATTACTGTCAATAAAAATTTGTATAGCTTTCATCGGATTTTTATCTGCTGGCAGAAAATCAATAATAACCTTATCACTTGTTGGATTGACACTCCAATCTTTTGGATATTTCACCTCAAACCCATACTCCTCATTTCTATACGTCTTCCAATCCTTAAATTGGTCTTCTTCTCCTGCTGGTGGCGGTGGCGAGGGTTGTTTTTTAGATAAAACATACCAAGTCGCACCACCAACAATAGCTAAAACAAAAATAATTATTATGGCTGTAATCACAGCCGAGGATTTGTTTTTCATATATTTAAAATTTATTAATTATTAAAATTTGCTTATCCACAACAAAAACTGTGCCAGAGGGCTTGACATGCGATTTTTTACCTGATATCCTTATAATGTGATAACACTCTAGGGTGCCTTCGGGTAGCCCTAGATTTTTATTTATTGAGAAATCTCTGATTTTAATTTTCTTATATCAATATATTTTGCTCTTTCCAGAAGTTCTCTTGCTATTCTGCCTCTTGTAGACATTACAATAATATTTTTGCCTTTTTGTTTGATTTTGTCTATTGGTGTGGCGAAGTCGCTGTCGCCTGACATTAGAATCAGAGTATCGTATTTATTGGATAAATCAATCATTTCTAAGGCTAATTCAATATCCAAATTACTCTTCCACTTGTATTTATCGCGGCCTAAATTGATTTTCTTTACAATTTTGGTTCTAACCACATAACCATTTATTTCCAGCATATCTAAGAATTTCTTTTGTCCAGTATTGTTTTCATCTAATCCTGAATAAGCAAAACATTTCACTTCTTTGCATTCTCTCTTAAAATATTTCATCAGTTTTTCATAAGAAACTTTCCAACCCAGATTTCTTTGGGAATAAAACATGTTCTCAATATCTATAAAAACATAAACCTTGCCTTTTATAAATTTATTTATCATAAAATCTGAATCTTACCAACTTTCCAAAAATGTCCTTCACCGCCTGCGCCATAATATGGCTTATTGAATGTCGTATCGTCTCAATTTTCATATTTATTGCGTTTTTAATTCTTCTGCCTCGTCGCAAAGGATTTTTAGTTGTTCGTCGCGGTCAGTTAATTTACCAGAAATGATAACAATTTTTCCTTCCTGCCAGATAATCGGATTTCTCTCTAAGACTCCGGCAAAGACCAAAGTCTCAATTCTTCCGGTCAAATCTTCAAGCGCTACAAATAACATTGGCTTGCCTGATTTAGTAATAAATTTAGTTATTTTAGTAATTACTCCGGCAATTTTTACTTTGGCTGAATTTTTTTGTTTATCAAGGTCTTCGATTTGGATTATTTTGCCTTTAAGAAAATCTTGGTGCGATTTTAGGGGATGTTCGGAAATATACATTCCCAAAAGTTCTTTTTCCCATTGAATTTCATCTGATTCCAGTTTTCTGGCATTATGATTATTGGAATAGAGAAGGTGATTGTTATTGGTGGTTGTTTCGGCACCAAATAAACTAGTTTGTCCGTATAATCTGGTTTTCTGAGCTTCGCGAGCAAAATCAAGCAGAGCTTCCAATTGTTCCAATAAATCTTTGCGCGGAGCAAGTTTATCAAAAGCGCCAGCCCGAATCAAGCTTTCCAAAGATTTTTTATTTAAAATCACGGTTTTGCCGTTAGTCGGGGCTAAGCGAGAAAGAAAATCAGCCATGGTTTTATAGGGGCCGTTTTTCTTTCTTTCTTCAACAATCTCTCTAACTACATTATGCCCCACATTTTTGATTGCTGCAAGCCCAAAGCGGATAGAATGAGGCGGAATCAGCGTGAAATTATCCAAACTTTCATTGATATCCGGAGGCAGAACCAGAATATTGTGTTTTTTGGCATCTTCAACAAAGATGTTAATTCTATCTAAATCTTTTTCATCGGCCTGCATTAAGGCGGTGATAAATTCTTCAGTAAAATTAGTTTTTAAATAAGCGGTTTGATAAGCGATTAAGGCATAGCAAGTGGTGTGAGAACGGTTAAACCCATACTGGGCAAATGGTTCTACAGAATCCCAGATTTTTTGGGCAATTTCCTTTTCAATCCCATTTTTTACCATTCCCTCAATCATTTTATTGGCTTGTTGTTCCAAAAGTTTTCTGATTTTTTTACCGACTGCCTTTCTTAAAACATCAGCCTCTGATGCTGTGAATCCTCCCAAATCTTTGGCAATTTGCATTAACTGTTCCTGATAAACAGCAATGCCATAGGTATTTTCCAAAATTGGTTTTAGTTTGGGATGAACATATTTTATTTCTTTCTCTCCATTCTTTCTGGCAATAAATTCGGGAATCAGTCCCATTGGACCGGGCCGATAAAGAGCCACCATAGCAATAATATCCTCAAACTCATTAGGTTTTAATTTTTGCAGATATTTTCTCATGCCCGAGGATTCTAACTGAAAAACACCAACTGTATCAGCCTTTTTAAATAATTCAAAAGTTTTTTTATCGTCTAATGGAATATTATCAATATTGATTTTTTCACCCCTTAGTTTTTCAATCAACTTTATTGCGTTTTCAATAATCGTCAGGTTTTTTAATCCCAGAAGATCTATTTTTAAAAGTCCAAGAGCTTCAATACTATGCATTTCGTATTGGGTAACAATCATTTGTTCGTCCTGGATTGGATGCTGGCGAGGAACCAAATTATTAATATGCTCCCTGGTAATGACTATGCCAGCGGCGTGAGTAGAAGCATGACGAGCCACCCCTTCTAATTTTTTAGCTATATCAATTAAAGTTTTTACTTGGTCATCACTATCATAAGCATTAGATAATTCTGGTACCTTTTCCAAGCTTTCAGCCAGAGTAAAACCAAAAGGAATCATTTTGGCAATTTGGTCGCAAAAAGAATAAGTATATCCCAGGGCACGACCAGCATCTCTCACCGCTGCTCGGGCAGCCATGGTTCCGAAAGTAATAATCTGAGCAACGTGGTCTTCACCAAATTTTTTAGTCACGTATCCAATTACCTCATTGCGTCTGGTGTCAGCAAAATCAAGGTCAATATCGGGCATACTGATTCTTTCAGGATTCAGGAATCTTTCGAAAAGTAAGCGATATTTCAGGGGGTCAACATTGGTGATATTTAAAAGATAAGAGACCAGGGAACCCGCAGCCGAACCGCGTCCGGGCCCAACCACAATTCCTTGATTTTTTGCCCAGTTGACTACATCCTGGACAATTAAGAAATAGGAAGCAAAGCCGGTTTTTTTGATTGTTTGGAGTTCAAAATTTAAACGTTGTTTGATTTCAGCCAATTCTTTTTGACCATCCTTGGTGTCAAAAAGATTCAAAGGAAATCTTTTAGCAAATCCAATTTCGCAAAGTTTTTCTAAATAGGAGTCAGGGGTTTCTTTTTCTGGCAGGGGAAAATTGGGAAGTTCAATTTTATCCAATTCAATTTTTAAATTACATTCTTTGGCGATTTTTTGGGTGTTGGCAATTGCCTCCGGAGTGTTTTTGAAAGCCCGAATCATTTGATCTGGTGATTTTAAAGAAAAATCATCTTCTTTCATAGTCATTCTTTCTTTTTCATCAATTGTATGGTTAGTTTGGACACACAATAAAACATCGTGAACATCGGCATCTTCTTTATTTAAATAATGAACATCATTAGTGGCTACCAGGGGCAAATCCAGTTGTTTGGCTAATTTTATCAGTCCTTCGTTTGCTCTGACTTGGTCTAAAGAATTAGGGTGGTCTTGGATTTCTAAATAAAAATTTCCTTGGCCAAAAATTTCTTGATATTCCAGAGCTGATTTTTTAGCCGTTGCCCAATCATTACTCAAAACAGCAGTTGGTACTTCACCCTGAAGACAGCTGGTTAAAGCAATTAATCCTTCGTGATATTCTTTTAAGAGTTCTTTATCAATTCTGGGTTTGTAATAAAATCCTTCCAAATGACTTTTGGTAACTAATTTAATTAGATTTCGGTAGCCAAAATCATTTTTTGCCAGAAGGACAATATGATATCTTCTGTCCATTTTGCCTGCGCCTCTATCAAATCGACTGCCCGCCGCAACATAGAATTCCACACCAATAATCGGTTTTATGTCAGCAGCCAAACATTTTCTGTAAAATTCGATTGCGCCATACATTGCTCCGTGGTCAGTTAAAGCCAAAGAGTCCATTTTAAACTCTTTGGCTTTTTCAATTAGTTCATCAATTTTCGCCAACCCATCAAGTAGGGAATAATGCGAGTGCACATGTAGATGTGTAAATTTTTCCGGCATACAATCTTATTTTATCATTTATAAAAATTGCTTAGCAACTTGCTACAGAAATTATTTTTTGATATTATACAAATATTATGCCGAATCCAAAACAAAGACATACTAAATCGCGCAGGAACAGACGTAGGTCGCATCTGGCAATGAAAAAAAGAAAGCTCTTCAGCTGTCCAAAATGCGGAGAGCCAATTTTAGCCCATCATGTTTGTGCTTTTTGCGGTTATTATAATGGCAAAGAAGTAATTGATGTTTTGGCAAAATTGGAAAAGAAAGAGAAAAAGGAAAAAGAAAAAGAATTAAAAGAACACGAAAAAGAAGCAAAAGAAGAGCAAAAAATTAAACCATTAAGTTTAGAACAATTATCTAAAAAGTAATTTATGTCTTCAAGACATTTAGCTCGTTCAATTGTTCTCCAATCTCTTTACGAATTGGATTTTAAAAGAGACAAGAATCCTGATTTAGAAAAGATTTTAGAAAAAAATATTCAAGAATTTGGTCAAGGGCTGGAGGAGATTGATTTTATGAAAAATTTAGCTAACGGGGTTTTAGCGCATCAGCCCCAGATTGACGAGATTATAAAAAAATCAGCCCCAGAATGGCCAATTGAACAAATAACCATTGTTGATAGAAATGTTTTAAGAATTGGGATTTATGAGCTTTTGTTCGGAGATAAAAACGAAGTTCCGCCCAAAGTAGCGATTAACGAAGCTATAGAATTGGCTAAGAGTTATGGAGGGGAAAGTTCTGGCCGTTTTGTTAACGGCGTTTTAGGAACAATTTATCGAGAAATGAAAAAATGACCTCAAAAGATTTCAGCAAATTAGAATCTAATTTGGGTATTAAATTTAAAAATATAAAACTGCTTCAGCAGTCATTTGTTCACCGTTCCTGCCTTAATGAGAATCCTGGATTAAAAATGGACCACAATGAGCGGTTGGAATTCTTGGGTGATGCAGTTTTGGAATTGGCAGTGACTAGGTATCTTTTCAATACTTATTCAAATCCAGAAGGTGAATTGACTACTTGGCGAGCAGCTCTGGTCAATAGTAAAATGTTGGCTGAAATAGCCACTAATTTGGGATTCAATGATTATTTAATGCTTTCCAAGGGCGAAGCCCAGGATACTGGTCGGGCGCGACAATTTATTTTAGCCAATACTTTTGAAGCATTGGTGGGAGCAATTTATTTAGACCAGGGATTTGAAAAAGCAGAACAATTTATTCAAGACAAATTGATTTATTGTCTGCCGAAAATTTTAGAGCACAAACTTTATTTAGACCCCAAAAGTCATTTTCAGGAAGAAGCCCAGGAGAGAACAGGAATTACTCCGAGCTATGAGGTGATGAAAGAAGAAGGTCCAGACCATAATAAGAGCTTTGTGGTCGGAGTTTATTTGAACAGCGATTTAGTAGCCAAAGGCAAAGGTCCTTCCAAACAAGCTGCCCAAGAAGACGCAGCAAGGAAGGGATTAAAAAAGAAAGGATGGGAATAGAAATATGTTAAAAATACGTTTGCAGAAAATTGGGAAAAAGAATGCACCGAGCTACAGAATAGCCTTGGTTGAACATACAACTTCGCCGCAAGGGAAGTTTATTGAAATTTTAGGAACTTACAATCCGCGCTTAAAAAAGAAAAATTTTAAAAAAGAAAGAATAGAGTATTGGTTAACCAAAGGCGCTCAACCATCACCAACAGTTCATAATTTATTGGTTGATGAAAAAATTATTGATCGAGAAAAATTGATGGCTTGGAAGCCGAAGAAACAAAAAAAAGAAGAGAAACCCGTTGAAAAGCCTTCAGAAACTCCTGCTCCAGAAGCGCCGAAAACAGAAGAAGTAAAACCAGAAGAAGCTCCAAAAGTTGAGGAGCCAAAACCCGTAGAAGAGCCAAAGCCGGAAGTTCCTCTTGACACGGAACCAAAAAAGGAATAAAATACAACCAAATAGTAGCACTGCTAATTTTCAGAAAAGCAGAAAGGTCGGCTACTAGCTAATCAGTTAATTACTAATTGAAAATATGGCTGCAAAAAACAAAGACCAGGAATTCGTAGAGTTCATTGTCAAGGGCATTGTCAATCATCCGGATGAAGTGAAGGTAGACAGAACAGTTGATGAAATGGGTGTTCTTATCACTCTCAGGGTTAATCCTGAAGATATGGGTGCCTTAATTGGAAGAGCTGGTTCAACTGCCAGAGCTATTCGAACTTTAACCAGAATTGTTGGTTTAAAGAACAATGCCCGCGTCAATCTGAAGATTGAAGAGCC
>Ga0172365_10001354_pt1 | contig 17715 bp, 16 predicted proteins | sample LakKivSesite48cm_FD_114535 | JGI IMG/M metagenome (GOLD analysis project Ga0172365, IMG submission 114535) | Sediment microbial communities from Lake Kivu, Rwanda - Sediment site 48cm | ecosystem: Environmental > Aquatic > Freshwater > Lake > Sediment | place: Rwanda: Western Province, Lake... | reverse complement strand
CTCCGCATTCATCAAATACATCGAAAATCGGATTCCACATCTCTGCAAAATAGCAGAAACCTTGCTCAATCATTTTTTCCGGAACCGGTGGCCAACTATATATAAGATGCCAGATGGATGAACCAACAAAGCCGGTTACGATTTGAACGCCCAAATTCTTGGCCGCCCGCGCTGCGTCTTTCATAGTCGCTACAGCCCATTTCCTTTTCTCTTCCGGCTTTCCTGCCAACTTAGGCGGAGCAAATATGTCCGAACGGCAGTCATTTGGATCGCAAACCTGCTGGCCAACTACATGGGCACTGAAAGCCCAGGCCTTGAGATTGTACCTGTCGAGCAGTGCCAATATCTGGTCGCAGTATTTTCTATCCGTTGCGCCTCTTGTTATATTGAAATGACTGCCTCCAAGCTCTAAACCTTCGTATCCGAATTCAGACATCATCCTTGCCAATGTCTCTAACGGTACATCCCCCCACTGGCCGGTGACAATTGTGATAGGTCTGCTCATCGCTTCATTCTCCTTGCCCGGAATATATCGGGCAGTTAAAGTCGTAAGACAGATTTTTCATGACGACTTAGCAAAACAAAGTTTGCCTTGACAGCGGTTTAGTGTAAGCTAAGGACCTGATAGCGTCAACCGCTGGTATGTTTTGATGGGTATGCCGATATATAGACAAGGAGTGTAACCGTGCTATGGAATCTTATAACTCCATAGATGTTCTGGGACTTGGCTCCGTGACGGTGGACTTCGTGGGGACCGTAAAAGCCTGGCCAGGCAAGGGTGCCAAGAAGATGCTCGATAGCTTTACAGTTTGTGATGGTGGTCTTGTCGGTACTGCATTGGTGGCATCAGCACGATTGGGTGGCAAAGTCGCTTTCGTGGGCAAGCTGGGACGCTCTGCAATGGCAGAGCGCACACTGGAAGCGCTTCGTAGAGAGTCTATTGATACATCATTTGTGCTCCGTACTGAAGATGCCGAGCCGATTATTGCTTTTATTCTTACAAGTAGCACCGATGGGCAGCGGAACATATTCTGGACTCGTCAGAATGTGCAGTATCCTTTGCCATCAGAGTTTCCAGACAAAAAATGGTTCAGAAGAACCGCAGTGTTGTTGATTGACTATGAATCGGGGCGCGCAGGAATTGAAGCTGCAAAAATAGCAAGGCAATACAATATCCCAGTTGTGATCGATGTTGAGCAGAAAGAGCCCCACGTTGCTGAGGCGATGAGCGTGTCTTCTCACATAATTGTATCTGAAGAATTTGCCAGCGGCTACACGGGCAGTAGTGGCTTAGCCAAAATGCTCGTGGCTCTGCGAAGTGACCCAGAGCAGGTTGTAATAGTCACACGGGGTGAGAAGGGCTGCGTTGGCTCGAGCAGCGAGGGTGATTTTGAACTGCCCGCCTTCAATGTGGACGTCGTGGATACGACCGGCTGCGGTGATACCTTCCACGGTGCATTTGCGTTGGCAATTGCTCGAAAACAATCAGTTATCGAAGCCGCGAGATTTGCCTCTGGCGCGGCTGCATTGTGTGCGACGCGGTTAGGTGGCCGGGCTGGAATTCCAACAGCCGAACAGTTGGAGCATTTCTTGAGCAAACATGAATCTTGATCCTAACCCGGCAGTTACTTTGGCAAATCCTCCGGGGCTACGTCTTTTACACTTAGATCACCGTAGATGACACGGTAAGTCTTGGAGTCTTTCGGCTGATACCAGAATATTGCCTTGTCAGCTTCGCCGAGCTTTACGCCTTTTCCGGCATAGTGCCATTGGCCTTCGCCCTTGAAGAATCGAATGAACAACAGGTGTCGGCTCAGCTTTATCCCCAGCTCGCCCACCTGTTGGTCTGATAGCCCAAGTTCTCCTAACTTCTTGCCGATAGCAGGGGCTTCTTTGATGTAGTTCTCAACTGCAACACTATCAGGAAACTGACCGGCTCCGAGTACCTCAGCGCGGACGCGCAGGCCCTCGATGAAGTCTTGCTCTGTGGAACCTTGCAGGTCAAGTTCCGTCTGCTGCAATTTATACCCTTCGGGAACATCCATGCTGAACAGGGATTTTTCCATCGGCACGTCAAACTGGATGTTTTTGCAGATTACCTTCATCTGCCCCTCATTCTGTTCGATTCTTACCGGTAATGCTGTTTTAGAGTCAGCCCAAATCGTAATCTCCGCTTTGGGATGTTTGGCGCGGAAGCCGATTAACCTCTGACCATCAATATCCTGCTGGCCTAGCTCTTGGACTTCAAATTTAGGGTTTTCCTGTAATGCAATGATGACATTTCTTAATTTTTCCATATAGTTTGGTATTGGTGGCAGACCTTTCAAATTAATATACACCGCCTCTTTCGTGGGAGTGAGCGTGAGAATCCTGCTTGTTTCCAGGTCAATGATGCTGACCACATCCGGGACATTTGACAGGGTCCTTCTGATCCGTGAAGCCATCACCATATCGTGAATGACCGGCCCGCCATCTTCCTCATTACCCACAATGATGTCGAAAACCGCCGTCTGCGCACGCAGTATCGGCTGGATGACCTGAGCGAAGGTCACATTTGAGCCGAGTGGGTTGCCGATAAAATGTACTACCAGCAGCGCTGCTACGATTATGGCCGCCGCTGCTGCGAATTTTGTTATTCTGCTTTTCATAATTATTCTCCTTATTTTGCGGCTTACGCGCCAGAAGGACGGCGTGCTGACGCCCATTTTGCTGGCTGTTTTAAGTCTGACGTTCTGTTCTTGAACAATTCTATTCATAACCGCATTCTCAAGATCGCTGCCGGAAAAGGCCTTGCCGTTGGCAGCCAGACGGTCACAAAGGCTGCGTAGTTGCTCGAATTCCGTCCGGCATAAAGGACAATCCCTGAGGTGCTCTTGCACGGTGCGTTTGGCTGACTCGTTAAGCAGTCCCTCAATGTAGGCAGTGAGAATTTCTTTGCATTGTCCGCAGTTCATTTTACACCTCGCAACTCTCGTTGTGCTGCTTCTGTAAAGACTGTCGCAGCATAACGTAAGCCCGTGACAGCATTTTCGTAACTGTGCCCAGAGGCATATCAAGGCGTTCTGCAATCTGACTGCAAGAGTGATGGCCGTAATATCGAAGCAGAATAACCTGCCGGTATGCCTCGGGCAGTTCGGCAATTGCCGACTCGAGAGCGTAATCCTGTGAGATCTCCGGCTGCGGCGCAGCCTGCGAGAACGAATTGATAACGTCCCTTTGCTGGCGGATTTGGCCGCGTCTTTGATGTTCCTTGGCAACACGGTCGGCAATCCCCAGCAGCCAAGAAAAGAACGACTCAGGTTTCTTTAGGCCGTCTAATCCAAAATACGCCCGCACGAAACTTTCCTGTGCGGCTTCCTCAGCCTTATCTTTATTGCCCAATTTACCGGAAAGATGGGCTAATAGCACAGCCTGGTAAGCACGCACAAGGTAGCGAAAATCGTCCGGATGGCCATCCAGACAACGCCCAATATAGTATTGGTCGGTTTCTGGCATCGTTCAGCACCTCGAAAAACTGCTCAGGATTCGCGTTTTCACTATATAGTGCAGAATTGCTGATGTTTGCGACAAAAAAAGTGAAAAAGTAGTAGAGCAGCAAAGGGAAACCACGCGATTGCCGCCCAAAAACCAACAAAAAAAGCCGAGTGCGGAGATCGGCTTCATTGATTCAATGAGATGTTATTGCCGTTGCTATACAGGCGGACGTATCGCGTCCTTGGATTTTCAGTTAATTACCGCACTGGCGTCACCACCGACTGCCTGAGCACTTGCATAGGCATTTCCACCATCACTGACGGCAGTAGCAGTAGCACTGGCGTCACCGCCTATGGCGCTGCATGACTGCGGGCACGGTTGTGGAGAAGGCGGGCAGGGGCGTGGACATGGCGGACACGGGTGCGGACATGGGTGCCAGTGAAAACAACAGCTCATTTGGACCTGCAAGCCAACGGTACAGGTTTGATGTTGAATGGCAGTCATACCACAGTAAGAGCTTGCCATTTGGCAGTGAACAATTGTGGTCATGCTACTGCCTGCCCCTGAGCCGACGTATCCGGCATTGGCCATCCAACTGCTTGCAGACACCGTGCACCCCTGGGCCTGACCTATGGACGCAAGGCTTGCCGAGGATAACAGCAGAATAGCTGCAAAGGAAACTACACATTTCTTAAACATTTTCAGACCTCCTTTTCTGCTTTATCCGCCAGACGAACGGCGGATTTACTGTTGCCATTATAGTGCTGCCATTACAATAAAAAGCCCGACAGAACTCCGATTAGCTCTGTCGGGCTCGCTTTTCGCAAAGTAGAGTCCGCTGGAAGTCGTACTATGGTCTTAGCCCCTTCCTTGCGTTCTACCTACTTGTATTCTCACTCTAGCCTTGCTTTTGTCAAGCAAAAAAAAGGTTGTTTTTTAAAAATGTCAGGCAGCGGCCTTTTTTTTGTAAAATAGAAACAAAATGATGCCTAGAGCAACCAGCCCTGTAAGGCCTTTCTCGCCTAGAGCGCTTAGCAGCACGCTAAGATTGATGGCAACTCCGCTAAAGAACGGGGCATCCGGGCCAAATAGTATCGTGATCAAAACACCAAGGGCAACCAACAATAGGGCGATCTCAGTAATCTCGCCAAGCCACTTCTTTATTTCTTTGAGAAGCTGCATCGCTAAATCTCCTAACCGAGTCCTGCGAATACTTGGGGGCCGCCCCGGCGAGCCGGAGTCCCATAATAATAATCGGTCTGTTTGTACAATTTGCTTTAGGCTATCTTCCGCCAGACAAGCAGATCGCAAACCGGGGTTCCGCCTGGATGGGTTCTGAGGTGTGTGACTAATTTCCGGGGCATTGCGTAACAGTATTCCTGAGAGGAGGTTATCTGCCATTGTCATTGCGAGGGAGCGAAGCGACCGAAGCAATCTCTTGCACTGATAGTCTTGAGATTGCCGCGCCCCGATTCAACCGCCATACGCCTAGCGGGCGAGAGTCGGGGTGCGCAATGACAAGGGCCTGCCACAAAATCTGGTCACACACGTTCTGAGAAATCGGCCAAAATGCCGTAGACTCGGCTAAAAGGCAGGATATAATTAACTCAAATTGACCGATTCGTCGTGTTATTCCTGCGGAAGCAGGAATCCATTAACATATCGGTTGAGTGGATTCCCGTTTGCGCGGGAATGCCAAAGTGCGATATGTCACTGTTAAATAGCCACTTATGGCAGTGTCCTACCGAAAAATCGGTCAGTTTGAGTAATTAAAAAATGTCGCTCAGCTTGTAGCTGAGAGAGCGGTGGGATGTGCAGTGTTCTGCACGCCCATCCGTAGACGTTTTGTGGTATGCACAGCATACCTTACCTTTTATGTTCATTAAATGGTTCCGGATGGTCTTAAAAAGGAGAAAAACTCAATGTTACTACGCGAGATAGGTTCGGTTTCCAGACGAAGTTTTCTGACAGAAAGTGTCGCTGTGGCGGCGATGCTGGCATCCGGTGCTGAGGCAGCATCCAAGCCCCAAAAGGAGAAGAAGAGCCAGACGAAAGAAAAGGCCAAACGCCGGTCTCCTATTGGGCTTCAGCTTTACTCGGTGCGCCAGGACTGTCAGCGTGACCTGCCGGGCACGATAGCAGCCGTGGCAAAGATGGGCTACGTGGGCGTCGAATTTGCCGGCTACTACGACCGTAGTGCCGACCAGTTGCGCAAGATGCTGGATGACAACGGCCTGGTTTGCTGTGGCACGCATACCGGGCTGGATACGCTACTGGGGGACAATCTCCAGCCGACCATCGAGTTCAATAAAACGCTGGGCAACAAGTACCTCGTTGTCCCTTCGTTGCCCGAGAAGTACACGGCCTCTCGCCAGGCTTGGCTGGATACGGCCAAAGTCTTCAACGAGCTGGCGGAGAAAGTTAAGCCCCACGGAATGCTTGTTGGATACCATAACCACAGTACCGAATTTGCGCCTATGGATGGTGAGATTCCCTGGGATATCTTCTGGAGCAACGCCAGCCAGGATGTGATAATGCAGCTTGACACAGGTAATGCCCTGCATGGTGGGGCTGACCCCCTTCCTTTTTTGTACCGGTATCCGGGGCGGGCGATCACAGTGCACCTGAAGGAGTTCAGTAAGACCAACGACAAAGCACTATTCGGGCAAGGCGACATCAACTGGAAGGCTTTCTTTGCTCTTTGCAAAGCGGTAGGAGGAACAGAATGGTACATCGTCGAACAGGAAAGTTACGCCTATCCGCCTCTGGAGTGCGTCGAACGGTGCATCAAGAATCTGCGGAAGATGAAGCTGCTGTAGGAAACCCAATCCACAGGTCTGTGGTTAAAAATCGTACTTCTCACGAAAGAAGTTGTTTGCGTGAGGCAGCCATCCAGGGATCTGGTAGAACCTGCGCAAGATGCTGCGCAAATACTTCTCTCGATACTCTTGGTAGTTGAAATTATATCCGAGCACAAGAAAGAACTGTGCTTCGCCCCCCAAGGGCTGTATCTGTACTTTTTCAAAACAGGTGCTGTAGCGACTTTCCTGTACCTCACCTATCTCCAAGATCAACAGGTTTTTCCCATCGAGCTGCCTAAAATCTGTTCGGATGTCGTCCTGTCGGGCGTGACGCGATCCATTTCCAAATATAATCACAGGTTTGCCACAGCCTGCTCCGTCGAAGCGCCTACGCCGAGCCGAGTGATACTCCAGAAAAGCAGATGCCGAATAGCTTCTGGTGGCAAAGACAAAGTCGCCTCTATACGGCTCAAGCAAGCGGACAACTTCCTGGGGATGTATGTAGAAGATAAGTGAAGCCCGATCGCTTTCGCTGACCAGTCCCTTCAAGCTCTCAAGCGGCGCCAGAGGAATTGCAAGGAAAAGACAGGCTTGTACCAGAGAGAACACGCAAGAAAACTTGATGCTTTTAACGATTTGATTTGCGTCAAGGGTCAAACCGGCAACTACGAAGGCACAGGGCAGAAAAGACCAATACCAGTGAGGCCCCACAGATTTCTTGAGTGAGACTATAACAAAGACGCACAAAGGAACCACAGCAGACAATGCAAAAACCCGAATATCCTCTTCCCGAAAAGCCCGTAGGATGCGAGTTTTATTCTTGAACAAAAAGTATATGACAGGCGGCGTTATTAGATAGAGCAGAGAAAGGCCTAAGCATAAGAGGTTAACGGCTGAATTCGGATTAGACCCGAATCTATTGAACCAATTGTGCATGATATTCGGCCAGCCATTTTGGTAGTTCCAAAAAGCATTTTGTGCTACAAATGGTATCGCGCCCAGAGCGAACAAAATGACCCCTTTGGTCCTTTGGGCACACTGACGGACCGACAGGAAATAGACCAGGTAGGAAAAAGCCAGCAGCACCGCAAAATACTTGGAAAGAAAAGCCAGACCCCAAAAGACTCCCGAAAGAAAATAGCACAGGTAGCTCCGTCTGGTTTCCGACCTTTCAAACACGAATTTACACGGATTCACACTGTTAAAAAGCGAGTTTGTGAAATCTGTGGTTTTTTCCGCCTTGAAAAGGAAAAAGACCGACAGGAAAGAAAATAGCAGCAGTGGGTCATCCGGCGCAACGAGAAAGAACATCGTGTTCATTGGGCAGAGCATAAATAACAGGAAAACAAGGTACGCTTTGCGCTCATCATAGGGCTTTAGCAGCACATATAGTCCAACTCCAACGGCTGTGCTAAATACTATGGGCAACAATCGTAAGAACAGCACTGAGTCACCGACATACAACAGCAGGTGCAGCAGCCAACCTATCATTGGAGGGTGGTCGTAGTATCCGGCACTTATGTGTTGTCCCCAGAGAGTGAAATAGGCCTCATCCCCGTTAAAAAGGAAATATCGAGCAAGCAGACATTTCACCGCCAAAGAAATAACAATAACCGGGATAAGTTTCCACGCCCACTGGCGGCAAAAATTCCCGCAGTAGGCGGGCACGCTGTTCTGTGTCGATAGGTCGCAGTGCATGAAATCCTTTTTTCACATGGGTGAATTGTCGGGTAGCCTCGGCTCGGTTTCAAAGTGCAGTCTGTAGTCATCAGGGGTATCAATACGGATCAGTATTCCACTGTCGGATGTTTGCAGTTCGACTATCCGCTGCTCGTTCGAGTACAGGACGAATCTGGCGCCCTGTTCCTGCGGGGCGCTTAGCAATTCATCGAATAAGGGCCTTGCGAAAAGTGTAGGATGGCCTCTTTTGCCATTGAGAACAGGAACTACGATTGCGGCACTCGTTTCCCTGAATTTAGCGATAATTTGATTAACAACCTCAACACTAATAAAAGGCATGTCCGCCAGGCAGACAATGATCGCCTGTGTCTGTGGTGGGGTAGTTTCTATCGCCGCGAGAAGAGACGACAACTGTCCTCTCTGAAAATCTTCGTTTATGACCACATCGGTCCCGGATAAATCAACCGATTTTCTTATGATTTGGTTTTCTGCTCCCAGAACTACGGTAATTCTATCGGCGTCAGAAAGCTTAAGCACAGAGATAATTTGCCCTAAGAATGTTCCATCCTTGAATCTCAGCAGGGGCTTTGGTTTGCCCATTCTCTTTGAAGCACCGGCTGCCAGAACCACGGCATTTATCATCGTTTTTCTTCCTGTAGTCTGCCCAGGGCGAATACTTTCATGTGATTTGTTTTGGCGGCATCTCCGAGTCTTCGTATCTTCGTCAGCTCGCATACTATGCTCAGGGCAATTTCTTGCGGAGTAACAGCACCTATCGAAATGCCGATGGGAGAATAAACCCTTCTTAATGCTTCTTCCGGAAGGCCTTTTTCGTGCAGTTCTTGTAAGATGGTCAGAGTTTTTTTCTTGCTGCCGATCATTCCGACATATTTTGCCTCGGTCTTGACGGCTTTTTCAAGAACTATCTGGTCTGATTCGTGACCCCGAGTGACAATGACAATATAGGAATTTCTGTTCAATTCAATTCTGTCGAAAACAGTTTCAAAGCTCTCCACAACGATGTTATCTGCATCCGGGAATCTGCTTTGATTGGCAAATTCCGCCCGATCGTCGCATATCGTGACTCGAAAATCTACGGATTTTGCGTACCGGCAGATATGGTAGGATAAGTGTCCCGCACCAAAGATAAAAACCATCGCTTCTTCCAGAACAGGCTCGATAAATATTTCCACGCCACCTTGTAGAATCTTCCTTTCAGGTTGTTCTCTCAAAAACGCGATATTTTCGATTTTCGATCTTTGATTTTCGATTTCTGTCTTAAAATCGCCAATCGGCACTCGAAAATCGGAAATCTTCTTAAGGAAGACTTTTTTGGCTGCTGTTTTGGGCGAAATAATGGAAACCAGTGCCCCCTTTTGCCCGTTTTCGATAGCGACCGAAAGGTCTTCAAATAGCGACAGGCTTTTTTGATCAAAGGTTTCGACAAGTAGTTCCATCACCCCTCCGCATATTCCTCTTTTTTCACTGCCCGTGCCGGCGTCAAAACTGAATCTAAGAAGCCGGTTTTCTGGTTGCGGTAAAATGCCTTTGGCTATATCAATGACTTCGGCTTCAACCAAACCTCCACCCACAGTGCCGAGGGTATTAGCCCTGCCCCCTGTGGGCAGGGTCACCCCCGGCACAGGGCCGGGGGCTAATGACCCCCAAACAAGCATCTTATAGCCCACTTTGCCGGGAGTTGAACCCTCCGTAGAAATGACCGTTATCAGAGCGACATTTTCGCCTGTTTTAAGAACAACTGCTGCCTTTTTATAGATTTCAAAATCATTCATGGTATAATGCGAAGCATTGTAAATTTTCAATTGTCAAGTTTCAATCCCCGCCTTTGCGGGGATAAATTTACCCCTGCGAAGGCAGGGGCTTGCCGGTCCGCCAGTGGCGGAAACGCAGGAGAGTCGATATGGTGGAAGACATTTCCTTCACGCTCAACGACAAGGCGATAACTCTGAGCACAGACAGCGACCGGATGCTTCTATGGGTTTTGCGCACCGACCTGGCCCTTACGGGAACCAAATACGGCTGCGGCACAGGCTTATGTGGCGCCTGCACAGTTCTGGTGGACGATGAGCCTGTCCATTCGTGCCGGTTTCCAATCAAAGGCGTAAAAGAAAAAAAGATTCTTACGATTGAAGGTTTAGCCAAGAACGGCAAACTCCATCCAATTCAAGAAGCATTCATAAAGTACGATGCTCTTCAGTGCGGCTTCTGTACGCCTGGCATGATTCTGGCTGCTTACGGTTTATTGCTTAAGAATCCTAAGCCGACGCAGGAACAGATTATCCAGGCCATGGAAGGCAACCTGTGCCGATGCGGGGCGCACACTCGTATCGTCCAGGCTATCCAATCCGCAGCCGCAATCGAGAAATAGCCACAGAGGACACAGAGCAAGAAACGAATATCGAATATTGAATGATGAATTTCAAATTTTGATGTTCCTTGTTCGGTATTCGACATTCTTATCGGCTCTTTGTGGCAAAAAAAGAAGGAGTTCAGCAATGACCAAAGAAACGCAATACAAGCAATGCAAAGACACAGATTTTAGCGATATAATCTTTGGGCTTAACCTTAATCGGCGAGAGTTTCTAAAAAGTGTTGGCGGCGGCATCATAATTCTTTTCTACCTGGGAGATCCTTCGTTACTACAGGCACAAGGACGCGGCAGAGGGTATCCCGACGATTTCAATGCCTACCTTAGAGTGGCAGCGGATGGCCGTGTTACCTGCTTCACAGGCAAAATTGAGATGGGACAAGGAGTCATAACTTCGCTGGCACAGATGCTGGCAGATGAGCTTGACGTATCATTGGAATCGGTGGATATGGTCATGGGAGACACCGCTCTATGCCCGTGGGATATGGGCACTTTTGGATCTATGACCACCCGTTTCTTTGGACCGGCTCTTAGGGCCGCAGCGGCAGAAGCAAGAGCCGTCTTGATGGAGTTAGCAGCCGAACATCTGGGGATACCCACGGACCGGCTGACAACCAAAGAGGGCGTAATATTCGACAAGAATCAAAAAGAAAAGCAGGTCACGTATACCCAATTAGCCAACGGCAAGACAATTGCCCGGCGGACAAAACAAAAGCCTCCCTTAAAAGCGGTATCCGAATTCAATATCATCGGCAAGCCGGTTCTACGCCGGGACGCAGCGGAGAAGGTTACCGGAAGGGCCAAATACGCGGGGGACATCCGGCTGCCCGATATGTTGTATGCGAAGATTTTGCGTCCGCCGGCTCACGGCGCAAAATTGGCCGGCATCGACACGTCGGAAGTGGAAAAAACGCCGGATGTACAGTTGGTTCGGGACGGCGATTTAGTCGCTGTTCTGGCAAAAAGTCCTGATGAAGCGGAAAAGGCTCTGGCAAAAATCAAGGCCCAGTTTGATGTGCCGCCGGCACAGGCCCGTCTCGAGCTGGGTCGAGAGATTGACGATGAGAATATCTTTGAGCACTTACTCAGTAATGCCCCAAGGAGTGATGTAGTAGATAGTGGCGGCGACATCAAAAGCGGCGAAAAGCTCGCTGAGATTACTGTTGAGCATACATACCTGAATAGCTATGTTGCCCATGCCCCTATTGAGACGCACACCGCTTTAGCTAACGTCCAAGGCGACAAGGCAACCGTCTGGGTGTCCACTCAAGGGCCTTTCACCATTAAGGACCAGATAGCCCGGGTATTGGGCATATCTAGTGAAAATGTCCGCGTCATAACTCCTTTTGTCGGAGGAGGATTTGGCGGAAAAAGTCAAGGTTCGCAGGCGATAGAAGCAGCGAGGTTGGCAAAATTAGCCGGCAAACCCGTCCAGGTTGCCTGGAGCAGGGCGGAAGAGTTCTTCTATGATACCTTTCGTCCGGCAGCCGTAGTTAAGATAAAATCAGGAATTACAGACTCGGGCAAAATCGTCTTTTGGGATTATGGCGTCTATTTTGCAGGCTCAAGAGGCTCTCAGCAGTTTTATAGCATACCACATCATCGCACGGTCGCCTTTGGAGAATGGGGCCGAGGCTCGCCCGGCCCGCATCCTTTCGGCACCGGTCCGTGGCGTGCACCGGCTAACAACACCAATACGTTTGCCAGAGAATCGCAGATTGACATTATGGCTTCCAAAGCAAAAATGGACCCTGTGGAATTTCGCCTCAAGAACCTCACCGACCAGAGAATGATAAGAGTTCTCAAAGCCGCAGCAGAAAAATTCGCCTGGACTCCATCGTCGGGGCACAACGGTCGCGGCTTCGGTGTGGCCTGTGGTATTGATTCAGGCACTTATGTCGCACATATAGCTGAGGTGGAAGTCGATAAAAATACAGGGCATGTTCAGGTCAAGCGCGTAGTATGTGCCCAGGATATGGGCGTGGTGATTAACCCTGAAGGGGCAAAATTGCAGATAGAGGGCTGCATCACGATGGGATTGGGCTATGCGCTCGCCGAGGAAATCCGTTTCAAGGGCGGAAAAATTCTCGATGTGAACTTCAATACATACCAAATCCCCCGCTTCTCATGGCTGCCAAAAATCGAAACGGTGCTCGTTAAGGCGGACGATATGCCCGCCCAGGGAGGCGGTGAGCCGGCGATTATTTGTATGGGTGCTGTTGTGGCCAATGCCATTTATGATGCAACAGGCGTAAGATTGTTTTGCCTGCCGATGACGCCCGCACGGATAAAGCAGGCCGGTTTAGACACGGATTTACACGGATTCACACTGTTAAAAAGCAAGTCTGTGTAATCTGGAAATCTGTGGCTTTTTCCGCTTCCCACCATGCCGAGAGTGTCCGCGATTACGCCCGATTATTGCCGAATTACATGAATGCTATTGAGCGGTAAAGCAACATTTAAGCCCTGGTCACCCTCGGTTTTTAACGTGACAAATGTGGCATGAGTCACGTGTGCGACCACATTGAGTGGACCATCTAATTCTGCTCTCATGTAATCGCCGCAATCGCGCCAACGAACCAGATTAACGGCAAATTGGTTCTCACACTTGTGATTATGGTGACGGCGCGGAAGAACAAGCACGTCTTCAGGCCTTATCGCCAATTTGATTTCGCTGCCGCCAGGTTGGACTTGGTTTGCCACCTGCAGTTCAATCCCGCCATTTATTCGAGCGATGGAACAATCTGTGCCTGTGCTTATCAACTTGCCGGAATAGATGTTTTCGCACCGCATAAACCGAGCAACGAACTCGGTGTTTGGCCTGCGCAGCAGTTCATCCAGAGAGCCGACCTGCTGGATGACGCCCTTATACAATATGGCAGCGCAGTCAGCCACGGAAAAAGCCTCTTTCAGGTTATGGCTGACGTGGATAGTAGTCAGGCCGAGCTGGCGTTGAATGCGCAACAGTTGACCACAAATATCCTGTCGAGTAGCCTCGTCCAGGGCACAGACAGGCTCATCCAGCAGCAGTACCTTTGGTCGCAAGACCAGAGCCCTTGCCAGCGCGATTCGCTGCTTCTCTCCGCCACTGAGTCCGTCAATCCTGCGCGGCATTAGGTGCCCGATCCCAAGCAACTCCGTGATTTCAGTCATTCTGCTGGCGACATCCTTTCGGTGGTAGCGGCGAGCAAATAAACCAAATGCTATATTTCGCTCGACTGAAAGGTGTGGAAAAAGGGCATAATCCTGAGGCACATAACCGATATTTCTCGCGCGAGGTTCAAGATGCGTGACGTCACGGTCATCAATGAATATTTTTCCCGAATCTATCCTTTTTAGACCGCAAAGACATTCCAGAAAGACGGTCTTGCCGGAGCCAGGCGGCCCTAAAAGAACAAAATACTGCCCGTTCACGATCTTGATACAGGCCTGCTGCAATGCAAATGTGCCGATACGCAAACAAAGCTGTTCTGTGCGAATCATAGTCTCGTAGAACCGCCAAGAAGGCGGATAATAGTTATGGCAAATAGCGCTATGAAAATAAGCAGCAGCGCTATCGCCAAAGCCACCTCAAGATTGCCGACCGATTGTTCAAGAAAGACAGTAGTACTTAGAACTTCAGTCCGGCCACGAAAAGAGCCGACAAATATCATTAGTGGCCCAAAAAGCCCAAAGGCCCGCGCCCAGGTCAAAATCCCGCCGGCGATAATGCCATTCCGTGCCAGCGGCAGGCAAACGCAGTAGAAACTTCTCCACCGGGTACAACCCAGAGTCAGCGCCACATCCTCGTGACGTCGATCCACACTGTCAAAGGCATTTCTACTCGAACGTATGCAAAAACTGGCAGCAACTAAAAACTGACACAGCACGATACCCTTGGGTTGAAAAACAAACTCAAGGCCGATGTCTTCTTGTATCCATCGGCCAAGACTGGTTTGTGAAAAAAATACCAGAAGTGTAAGACCGGCAACCAGAGGAGGAAATACAATGGGCAAGTCCACAATGGTATCGGCTAAGACTCGGCCAGGAAATCGAAAGCGGCTAAGAGCATATCCCATAGGTACGGCAAAAAGTAGAGCTATCAAAGTCGTAGCAAAGCTCGTCCAGATACTCATCCAAAGAGCGTGACGGATAAATCTTGAAGTTAGAACCGTTGTGACCGCCTTGCTATCAATGTAGAAAATATCCGTAAGAATCAGTGTCAGTACAAACGCCACGAAAGCGAAGACGAAGAAAAATGCCACGGCGGCAAAGACACGGTCACGCCAGCCGCACAAAGGATTTTCTACTGTGTTTTTCAAAGTATACCGCATCTGGCGAATTCATAGTGCAGCATGTATCCCATGCAAATCACCAGTATCAGGGTTACTATTATACCAAGCGCCTTGACCGTAGCAGGTTTGAGCGATATCTGAGCCGGCGCGGGACGCTTGAGGATGAAGTACACGCACAATGTAACGATGCCTGCTGCCAAGAAGGCAAAGGCTTGCATACCATACCAGCCTTGTGAGGGCACGCCCTTTTCCTTGGTCCACTTCCAGGTATGTTCCAGAGGATAGTAACGTGGCAGCTTTATGTTGAACCACATAGTACAGCAGTAAAAAAAGGCCGTCATAGCTGTAACCAGAACAAACGTAGCGAACAGATGAGCCAGAAGCAAGGGACTATAGAAATCTTCGAGAAACACCATAACGTCGTCCTTTGGTGAAAAAGTATAGTATGTTATTTGGGAAGCTCGATTGTGTAACCATGTTTACTGAAAATGGCTTGCCCCCGCTCGGAGGCTGCAAACTGGGCAAAACTCTCAGCCAGCCAGCGCTGATTGGTAAAAGCGAGGACGCCAATATCGACTGTAGATATAACATTATTCTCCACGGCAATGGGTATCTGATCACCGTATTTGCTGTAGTATCGGGCTATTGCATCCCAGACAATGACCGCATCGAGTGCCCGCGCCTGTATTTGCATACCCAGCTCATTAACCGTCAGCGATTGGTACGCGACATACTTTTTTATATCCTCCCATGCGATGTTGTTCTTGACAAGTATCTGCTGTGTTACTCTGCCTATGGCACAAGCGTTTGGATCGCCCAGACCTAACTTCAGACCGCCTTGAAAGAGATCCTTCAAGCCGCGGATATTTTTCGGATTGCCTTTTTGCACTAGAATAGTGGGCACAAAGTAGCAGACAGAAAACTGCGAAAGGATCATACCCTCACGGGAGGCCTGCTTAACATAGTAGTTGTCACCTGGCATGTAGAGATCACCCCGCCGTGTCAGCTTTATCTTAGACAAAAGCACTTCGCAACCAGCATAATCTATAGCGATTTTCACTCCATGTTCTTTTCTAAAGGTCTCAACCAGTTCGTCGACCGGCGGGCGGATGCCAGCACCACAGTAAAGTAACAGCTCTTTGGTTTGTGAAGGTGAGCTTTCAGTTTTTCTTTTGCTACAGCCGGCAAACATCACCGCTATACAAAGGCACAAAGTAGCAAAGGCACAAAGGCTCAAAGTAACAAAGGTACAAAAGCGCAAAGTAGCTCTATACCTGTGTGCCTTTGTGCCTGTGTGCCTTCGTGCCTGCGTTTTCAGTTTTGTGTTTTCAGTTTTTTGTATAACCATACTGAGCGAAAATCTCCGGGCCTCTCTTTCGGGCAAATTCAATAAACTGCTTGAGTAGTTCCGGCTCTTTGGAATAGCTAAAGCTGATGATGTGCACCCGTATCTCGTTGTCGTATTCGTAGGGTGTGGGCACAATATCTACGCTGTCACGGAACGTGTAGGCAACCCCATTCCACATAATGCCTGCGTCAACTGCCTGAGTTTTGAGAAATGTCCCGATGTTACTGTGCCCCTTGGTTAGGCGGTTTTCAACGTTCTTCATTACAGCATCTTTTATGCCCTTTTTTTCTAAAAGGGCAAAAACCATCTCGCCGCAGGTGGAATATTGCGGATCGCTCAGAGCTACCTTCAAGCCAGGCCGGGCCAGGTCTTCGATACGTGTTAAACCTTTGGGATTGCCTTTCTGCACCGCCAGCACAGGAGCAACAAAACCCACCTGAACATGATCTGCCAGGGCGTTGGCGTCAGCGACATAATTAAGATATGGGTCGTGGGTTACAAGGATGTCTCCTTTTCGGCCCGCTTTGATCAGGGGCAAAAAATCCTCGCTGCCGGCTATAGTGGTGGCTAACTCTATCCCTGTCTTGGCTGTAAATTCCGAGCATAGTTGTTCCATCGGCCCAGGAAATGAACTTCCACACAGAACTACCAGTTCCTTATGCCTCTTGTCTCCTTCCTTTTTAGCGCAACCAACATGCGCTACTAAGCCAAAAATGCAAAACCAGGACAGGAATAAAACTTTCTTTGAGCGATATCTATATCTATTTGCCATCGACTTTTTCCCTTATTCATTTTATAGTTTATATGTCGGATATATAAGATTTAGAGATCATGCTCTCTACCGTTCGCTATGCCCGGTTCCACTCCACAAACGATTGCTACCTTCAGGATGGTCGGCTATGACACTGCCGCCAGAGTCAAGCACGTATCCAAGGTTTTTCAGCGAGATGTGCTCGGCGTGCCCATCGACAAAAGAAACGTTTGCCTTTCCACTATGCCTGGCCTCAGCCGGGGAATGCTGTTGCTCAATAACCGGTCCTGTATCTGTGAAGCCAAATTCCGTAGCTCCTTTACTACGAGCTATCTTAGGCGGATCCAGCGTATAAGAATGCAGCCCGTGAAGAATATCCGGTGGCCCAGTCTGGCCACGACCGCCGCGGCTATCGGCTATGATAACAGTCTCACTCTGCCGCTGAATTTGTGCCATATAGACCGGAAAATTCTGGAAATGTTCTCCATCTGCGGTCAATCTCGGATTGCCAAGATATTGATAGTTGTATCCGTATGAGCCGTTTCGGATGTCCCGCTTGTCGAAATCAGGGTAGTTGAATGAAGGGCACGTGAAATAATCATTGGTCATAATCAGCGTATCGCTGTCATCGAAGTAGCCTTTATTTTTGATACTCTCAAGGTAAGGCGTCGGGTCAATTACCGGTCCTATGCCGTGGTCAAAGAACCATTGCCACCTCGGATTCTTCCGGCCGTATTCGTTAACGTAACCGTCAGGGTCGGTGGGCTTAACTTTTCTCATCCGATAGGGTGGAAAATCACCATCCCCTTCAAGAGCATATATATATCCTGCCATCGAAATCCGCCTTACATTGCCCATGCAAATGGTGGAACGTGCCGATTCACGAGCTCTGCCCAGCACTGGCATGAGTATGCCCATCAACAAAGCGATGATAGAGATTACCACTAATAGCTCGATTAAAGTGAAGCCGACCTCCAGCAGTGCAGCTTTTAGGTAGG
>Ga0172365_10001346_pt1 | contig 17763 bp, 17 predicted proteins | sample LakKivSesite48cm_FD_114535 | JGI IMG/M metagenome (GOLD analysis project Ga0172365, IMG submission 114535) | Sediment microbial communities from Lake Kivu, Rwanda - Sediment site 48cm | ecosystem: Environmental > Aquatic > Freshwater > Lake > Sediment | place: Rwanda: Western Province, Lake... | reverse complement strand
CAAATTTGGTCTTTTTTGGAGATTTTAATGTTTTTTTTAATTTTAGTCGGTTTCTGGAGTTTTTTTATTGAACCCAGAATTATTCAAACGGAAAAAATTTATTTAGAAATTAAAAACTTGCCATCTCCTTTTAAAGAATTAAAAATCGTTCAGTTATCTGATTTACACTCCAAGAATTTTGGACCCAAAGAAAAAAAGGTATTAAAAGAAATTGCTAAATTAAATCCTGATTTTATTTTTATCACCGGAGATCTCGTTGATTGGGCGACCACTGATTTTGATTCTTGCCAAGAATTTTGGCAAAAGCTTTCTCAAAGCAGAAAAGGGAAAATTTTCGCTATTTATGGAAATCACGAGCATAGAAACAAAAAATTTAAAAATTTAAATAATATTTTAAAAGAAAGCGGTATCGAGGTTTTGAATAACGAAACGATAGAAATTGAAAAAAACGGAAAATTTATTTATCTGATTGGCGTTGATGATCCTCACTTAGGTTTTGATAATTTCCAAAAAGCAACTCAAGGATTAACGGAAAATAATCCTAAAATACTTTTGGCTCACTCACCAGAAATTTTTTCCAAAGTCAAAGGGAAAGTAGATTTAGTTTTGACTGGTCATACCCATGGCTGTCAAATTAATTTGCCTATTTTGTGTCGTTTTATTTTGCCCGTAGATTACTATAGTCAATACAAAAAAGGTCTTTTCCAAGAGGATTCAACCTATTTGTATGTTAATCGAGGTGTAGGCGAAACTTTTTTGCCTTTGAGATTTAATTCTTTTTCTGAGATAGCTCTGATCGAGTTGAAATAATTTTTACTTGACAAGGAAAAATAATCTGTTAAAGTAGAGAGGACGAATAAGTCGGAAATCTTAAATAAGTCTTTACCAAAAGTAGGGGCCTAAATAAGCAAATCCGTTAGAAATTAGACAGTCTTTAGTATCAGGTAAATCTCTAATAGCCTGTCTAAGTAAGAATATTTCTACACGGCTAGAGCGACTTAAGAGTCTAAAGGTCGCTTTTTATTTTTGAGTCAAAACCCCTTTAAAAGGGGTTAGGAAAATCTTTAAGGTTTTCCTCTCTAGTAAGTTTATATGGCATTCAAAAAATTCGATGCAAAAGATAATTTTGCATCTGGACCTCGTGAACCTCGACCAATGATCAAAGGAAACTGGAACTGTTCTGAATGTGGAAAGGAAATTACCGAATTACCTTTTGAACCTTCACCTGACAGACCAGTTTACTGCCGAGATTGTTGGGCAAAGAAAAGACAAGAGAGATTTAAACGCTAAAAGGCCCTAACAAAAAACCGCTTATTCAGCGGTTTTTTGTTATATAATGTATTAGATGAATTATTTCTTTAAGAAAAAAATTAAAAATCTACCAGCCTTTTTTCTTTTTTTATTTTTTTTAGTTTTTGTCTTTCTTTACTTTTTGTTTTTAGAATCTGAAAAACTGACCAACGAGGTTAATCAGATTTTTTCCAGTCAAATTTCTGGCAGTTATTTTTCAAAAGAAAAAGCTAACCAAATTGTTTTATTTTTTGTCGGTGATATTATGCTTGATCGAGGAGTTGAATATATGATTGAAAAATATGGGGAAAGTGATTATAAGTTTCCTTTTTTGAAGATAGCTGATTATTTAAAAAAAGCTGATGTTTTGTTCGGCAATTTAGAAGGACCAATTTCTGACAAAGGAGCTAAAGTTGGTAGTATTTATTCTTTTCGCCACCAAATTAAAGCCATTGAAGGTTTGGTTTTTGCTGGTTTTGATATTTTGTCAGTAGCCAACAATCATGTTTTTGATTATGGCCGCGAAGCCATGGAAGATAATTTTTTGAGACTAAGAGGAGCAGGGATTGATTATTTAGGGGGCGGATTTAATAAAAACCAAGCCCATTCAGCCGTGATAAAAAATATCAAAGGAATAAAAATTGCTTATTTGGGTTATAACAATTTAGGTTCTCCTTTTTGGTCAGCTGCTGAAAACAAATCAGGTATTGCCTGGCTAGAAAAAGAACAGTTAAAAGAAGATATTGCCAAAGCTAAGGCTGAAGCTGATTTGGTAATAATTTCATTTCATTTTGGCCAAGAATATCAAACCTTTCCTTCAGCCGAACAAAAATTCTTTGCCCAATTAGCCATTGATTACGGAGCTGATTTAGTAGTCGGTCATCATCCCCATGTGGTTCAGCCAATTGAAAAATACCAATCAGGTTATATTGCCTATTCTTTGGGAAATTTTATTTTCGACCAGGGCTTTTCAAAAGAAACAATGAGAGGAATTATTTTAAAAGTTATTATAAAAGGGAAAGAAATAAAAGAAGTAATCCCCGTTGATTTTGAAATGAATCAATATTTTCAACCAGAGAAAATTTCGCTGACTTTTGATAAGTTTTTTAATCTCTAGCTAATAAAAGCCACCTTTATTTTTAATTAGGATTCCAACTGATTAAGTTATTATTAATTTCAAATTTGCCATTTAAAAATTTTTCAATCAGCCGCATCTTGTTTTGGCAATGATTAGTTATTTTGGAAACTGTAACCTGTGATCGATTGTTGGCTAAAGCCAAATAGGGTAGAATTTGGTCTGCCAAATAGCTGTCCAAACAGGCTTCGTTCTTTTGCTCTTTTAATAATTCCAAGGCAGTTTCTTTGCCTAAGTCTTCGCTTCTTTTCCCTAATTTTCCTACTTCGTCTGTTCCCAAAAAAGTATTTTCAAATTTAGCCATTAAAAAAATTTGGCTACCCGGTCCTTGGGTCTGATAATATTCTACTCTTTCCTCAGTCTTTAGATTCAACTTTCCCAAAACTTCTCTTGTTCCAGCCAATTGTCTTTCAGCTACTTTTTTGTCTTTTAAGATATCAGAAGCTCCAGAAATTGCCAAAATTTCCAAAAACTGTCCTTTCTCAACTAAATTAAGCGCTTTAAATTTTGAAGGATAAGTTGTTACTTCAACCTTAGCTTTGCCCTGCGGCCAATAGCCGCGCTTTAAAATATTTAATTCGACTTTGGTCGTCATTTTTTCCAAAATTTTTAAAAAAACATAACGAAAATAATCAATAGTTGGTGCGAAAAAAGTATCAGTCGCTCCACCGTCAAAAGAAATCTTAATTGGCTTTGAGGCAAAAAAAGCCGGTAAAATCAAAGATTGTAAAATCAAAGGGATGCTTATGGCAGTTTCAATTTTGACCGAAACCATTTCTTGATAATCTTGGCCAGGCCAGAATTTAATTTCTTTTGAATAAAGCTCGTCTCCTTCTAGTTTGCCCTTCGTTAGTTGGGCTAGAGCTTGAATTGCCAACAAATGCTGGGTTATTAAACCGGATTTTTCTCTTTCTTTGCTAATATTAAAAATCCGGCAAGGCTTTTTAATTGTTGCTGATAAAGAAATTGCCAATTGGAGCAAAGAATCACTGTCTTCATAGCTTGAACAATCTAGCTCAAAAAAAGAATTATTTTCTTTCATGTTTGACTTTTTTTATAATCTTTCTTAGGCTAATTGTAGCACGGCTTTTAAAAAATGGGCAAAGACTAAAATTTTTAGTCAAGCAGGCTAAAGGGTTGACAGATTATCTTGGTATTCTAAAATGAGTTTAGCAAAAGAGACAAAAAACGCCCCACCTTTATTAATAAAAGAACTAGAAAGAATGTCGCTAAGAAATATCAAAGTTAAGTTTTCCCCAAATTATAACTGGTCATTCGCTTTGGCCGTGGCTGGTTTATTAATTGGAAAAACTTTGCGGCGCAGGGGGTAACAAAAATATCTCTAAAAAACAAACCAAAACCCCCTCAGACCCAAAAGGGGGTTTTTACCAAAATGGCTAACGAAAAAAAATTTTATCTAACTAAAGAAGGACTTGAAAGACTGAAGAAAGAATATAAAGAATTAAAAAAATTTAGACTCGCCAAAACAAAAGGAGAAGTTCCCAGGCTTTGGCATTCCGAAGATTTGAATCCGGAATATTTGTCTTTTCAAGAAGATTTAAATTTTTTGGAATCCAGAATTCAAGAGCTTGAGTATGTATTAAAGAATGCCGAATTAATTAAAAATCCGCTTAAAAACAGGCAGAACATTGTTGATTTAGGAGCGACAGTTACCTTGGAAGAACCGGATGGCCATATAAACGAGTTTATGGTGGTGGGAACTTTAGAAGCAAATCCCAGCGAAGGAAAGATATCTTCTGACTCACCAGTAGGAAAAACGCTTTTGGGCCATAGAGTGGGCGAAGAGGTTATTATTACTTCGCCGATAAAAGTAGTCTACAAAATCAAAAAAATTAGATATAACCTCTCTTGACACTAAGAAAAAATCGTTTTAATTTTAATTCAAATTATGATATACTCAGCTTAACTGAGTATATTTTTTATGAAAGAATCTCTTAATTTTTTAATTGAGACCCATAAACTCAAAAAAATGCCAAGAACTGGTTGGGTTTTGCGTGGCGTTGAAAATCCCGAGACCATCGGAGAGCACATTTTTAGAGTCGCTTTTTTAAGCTGGTTATTGGCTGATAAAAAAAAATTAAACACCAAAGAAGCTATTAAGATTGCTCTTTCTCATGATTTATGTGAGGTTTATGCTGGAGATGTTACTCCCTTTTTTTATTATTTAAATCTGCCCAAAGACCAAGAAAAAAAGAAAAAACTTTTAATGAAATGGGTTCGGCTTTCGAGAAAGGAAAAAGAAAAAAGAGGAAAGAAGAAACTGGAAATGGAGAAAAAGGCTTTTTTAAGATTATTAAAACCGCTTGACCAAAAAACAAAGCAGGAGCTTTTTTCAGCATGGTTTAATTACGAAAAAGGAGTGACCTATACGGGAAAATTCGTTAAACAATTGGATAAAATAGAAACATTAATTCAGGCCATAGAATATTTTGGCCCAGGCAAGACGCCAGCTATGGGTTGGTGGGAAGAAACCGAAGAATTGATTGAAGACCCATTGCTTTTAGATTTTCTAAAAGTAATCCAAAAAAGATTTTACGGGAAGAAAATAGCTAAAATTAAAGACCAAAAAGAATTAGAGAGCGTTTTAGATTTTATTTTAGAGATTGGCAAATTAAAAAGATTGCCTAGGCTGTACTGGAACTTAAGGGGAGTAAAAAATCCGGAAAGCGTGGCCGAGCACATTTTTACCCTTTTGCTTATGGCCTGGGTTTTTGGCAAGGAAAAGAAAAATCTTCATATGAATAAACTTTTGAAAATGGCTATTTGCCATGAGCTATCAGCTGTTTATACCGGCGATACTACTCCCTATGATCGCATTTTACCTGCGGACAATCAGCAAAGAGAGGAGGTTTTAAAAAAAATGCTTCGGCTTTCTAAAAAAGAAAAAAAATGGATTTTTTTCGCCGATTACAGAGAAGAAAAAAAAGCCATTGAAAAGTTGACCAAAAAACTAAGACCCTCTCTTAAAAAAGAAATACTTTTATTGTGGAGAGAATATAGAACAAAAAGCAGCCCCGAGGGTTATTTTTTAGCTCAACTTAATGCCTTGGCCGTTTTGCTTCAAGGTATTTTATATGAAAAGGAAGATAAAAAATTTTTCGTTTCTCCGATTTGGGAATGGACCTTTGAATTTTGCGATGACCCTGTTGCTGTTGAATTAATGGAAGAAATAAAGAAAAAATTCTATTAATCAGCAATGAAAAAAAATCAAAAAGTCATTTTCACTTTTTCTCTTTTACTGCTTTTGGCTTTTCTTTTTTGGCCAGTCAGTTTCCCCAAAAATCTTCAATTAAAAGAAACTCTCAACTCTTCGCCTTTTTCTCAAGTGGTTATTATTTTTAATTCTGGCGGTTTAGGTTATACGCCCTTGGAAAAAGCAACGGATTTTGCCCCAATTGTATTGGAAATTAAAAATACCCTACAGGAATGGGGCTATAATTCGCTGATTGTTTCTTATCAAAGAACCGAAAATAATTTTTGGGGAAAAATTTGGGGAATAAGAGAGGTTTTAAACTCTTTTAAAAATCAATCTCAAGAATTGGCTCGAGAAATTGAATGGTTAGTGAAAAATAACCCCCAAACCAAAATAATAATCACCGGACTATCAAATGGCGGAGCTTTTGTTGAAGAAACCTTTAAGGACTTAAGCCAAGAAGCCAAAAGCTCCGTTTATGTAATTGAAGCTGGCGTCCCTTTTTGGCAAAAAATTGATCAATCCAGTCAAAATATCCTTCGCCTAAACAATGGAGGCAAAGATTCTTTGGCAAAGGGAAAAATAAAAACTTTAATCTTTTCTTTTTTGAAAGCTCCTTTCAAGTTGTTAATTTCCAGTTTATCTAGAGAAAAAATTTCTTTTTCCGAAGCTATGAGAGTTCCAGGGCATGAATACCAATGGAAGGAGGTTAGTCCGGAAATAATATCTTTTCTTAAAGTTAATCTTTCCCAGTTTTAAGATTTATTAAAAAATTTCTTGAGGTCGTTTAGCCTCTTTTTCTTTTTGGGAATAAAGACAATATATTTTTGCAAGGCTTTTATTTTTGATAAAATCAGCTAAAATATAAATATTGATTTCCTATGAAAAAATCTGCCTTTTTTTTCGTTTTCTTTCTGGTCGGTTTTTTTATTTTAGCCTTAATAATAAACAAAATTGGCTCTCAAGAAATAATAAAAACCCTTACTCTGTTTAGGGGCCTGGATGGCATAAGAATTTTAGTCGTCACAATCTTGATTGTTTTGGTAGGTACTTGGAAATTGCAGTTTATTTTAAATTCTCAGGGCTTTAAACTCCCCTTTTTTAAGTTGAGAGAAATTTCTCTGGCTAGTTTTGCTGTAACCTATTTGTTTACTCCCACTGCCATTGTCGGCGGGGAAGGATTTAAGGCCTACATAACAAAGAAAGAATTTTCTGTCCCCTGGGAAAAAGCTTTGGCTTCAATCGCCATTGAAAAGATACTGAGCATTACTTTAATCTTACCAGTTTCTCTTTTAGGAATAATTCTTTTTGTCAAAACAACCAATATTTCTTTTGGCAATATCGCTCTTTTCGGAGCCACCATAATAGCTGCTTTAACTATTTTAATTTTAATTTTTTATTTTAAGAGTTTTAAGAAAGAAAGTATTATTAGTTGGTTTCTGAAAATTTTCGGCATAAAAAGAAAAGAAAATGAAGGTTGGTTTTCTGATTTTGAAAAAGAGATTTTTCAATTCTTTGAACCAAAAAAAAGAGTAATGTGGCAGGGCTTGCTAATCACTCTTTTTCAGTATTTTTTAATTTTACTTCGTTGTTGGCTGATAGTTTTCTCTCTAAAAGAGGTAGTTGGTTTTTTAATGATTTTAGTAATTTTTATTTTTACTTATGTAGCTTATCTCTTTCCTTTTCCAGCCGGTATGGGCAGCTTGGAAGCCATTCAGGCTTTTGTTTTCAAAACGTTGGGTTTGGGAGCGGCAACCGGCATCACTTTTAGCTTAATTTTAAGAGGAGCAGATCTCTTATCGTCTTTGTTTGGCATTTTGTTTTTAGCTAAATGGGGAACAAAATTACTGGAAACCAATTTTTAGTTTAAAAAATTGGTCTTAACCCGAAATTCGTCAATAAAAACCTAGAACGATTCTAAGTTTAGTTTTCGATATTAATTTGTTATGATTGAAAAATAATTTTTTCATTCCGCCTTTATACTCGTGGAAAAGAGAAATAATTGCTAAAATAAGATAATAATGAAAATTGGTATCAACAAAGTTATCAGAATTTTAATCTCCAGCGATTTTTTACTTCAGACTGGGTGGGGATTTATTGGTCCTATCTTTGCTATCTTTTTGGTCAAAAATATTGGAGGTGTTTCTTTGTCGATGATTGGTTTTACCGCCGCTATCTATTGGGTTACTAAATCGATTTTCCAGCCGTTTATTGCTTATTTTTTTGATGTCAAAACCGGAGAAAAAGATGATTTTTATTGTTTGATTGGTGGAATGTATTTAGCCAATTTAATCCCTCTGGGCTATTTATTTTCCAATCAAATCTGGCACATTCTTTTTTTGGAATTTATCAGGGGTTTAGCTATGGCTTTTGTCATTCCCAGTTGGTCAGCTATTTTTACTAGACATATTGACAAAGGCTGGGAGGCTTTTACTTGGAGCATTGAAAGTACCTCTATTGGTTTAGCTCTCGGGTTTTCAGCTGCTTTTGGCGGACTACTGGCTACTATTTTTGGATTTAATTTAGTTTTTATTTTGACTAGTCTTTTTGGGCTGGCTGCTTCCTCGCTTTTATTTTTGATTCGTCCTCAAATTCTTTCTAAAAACCACTTTGTTCCTCATCAGCCTTCGGAAAAAGGAATTTTTTAATTTAGAATATGCGAAATAAAGAAATAGCTAAGATTCTTTATCAAATCGCCGATTTTTTGGAAATGGAGGGGATAGCCTTTAAGCCTTATGCCTACCAAAAGGCAGCTCTGACTTTAGAAACTTTAGAAGAAGACGTAACCCAGATTTACAAAGAAGGAGGAGTCAAGGCTTTGGAAAATATTTCGGGAGTAGGAGAAAGCATTGCTTTAAAAATCGAAGAATATTTAAAAACCGGGAAAATAAAATACTACCAAGAGCTCAAAAGGAAAATGCCGATTGATTTAGGAGAAATAGTTGCCATAGAGGGCATGGGACCAAAAAAAGCAAAAATTTTGTATCAAAAATTAGGTATTAAGAACGTTCCAGAACTAGAGAAAGCAGCCAGACAGCACAAAATCGCTCCCTTGTTTGGCTTTGGAGAAAAAACAGAAAAGAATATTTTGGAAGGCATAGAATTTTTAAAAAGAAGCAAGGGAAGGTTCTTACTGGGAGAAATTTTACCAGTCGTAAAAGAAATAAGCCAAAAGCTGAAAAATCTAAAAGAGGTTCAAGAGGTCTTTCCGGCTGGTTCGGTTAGAAGAATGAAAGAAACTATTGGCGATGTAGATTTTTTAGTTATTTCTAAAAATCCGGAAAAAGTGATGGATTTTTTTGTTTCTTTGCCTGGTGTGACTAAGATTTGGGGCAAAGGAAAAACCAAGGCTTCGGTCAGAATGAAAGAAGGTTTTGATATGGATATCAGGGTGGTACCTCAAAGAGTTTTTGGCGCCGCTTTGCAATATTTTACTGGCTCAAAAGAACACAATATTGTTTTGAGAAAAATAGCTATCGACAAAGGTCTTAAACTTTCGGAATACGGTCTTTTTAAAGGGGCAAAGATGATTGCCGGGAAAACAGAAAAAGAAATTTACCAAACCCTTGGGCTTGAATTGATAGCACCCGAACTAAGAGAGGATCATGGCGAAATAGAAGCTTCTTTGGCTGGTAAATTACCGGAATTAATAGAAAAAAAAGACATTAAGGGAGACTTGCATTGTCATTCCCGATGGGATGGAGGGGCAAATACAATCAAAGAAATGATGAGAGCGGCCAAAGATATGGGTTATCAATATATTGGCATTGCTGATCACACAAAATTCCTGAGGATTGAGCACGGTTTAGATGAAAAAAAACTGGCCCTTCAAAGAAAAGAAATTGAAAAACTTAATAGCCAATTGGAAAAAGCTGGTTTAAATTTTAAAATTTTGCAAGGTTGCGAAGCCAATATTTTAAAAGATGGTTCATTGGATATTAAAGACCAAGCTCTCAAAAATTTAGATTATGTTATAGCTGGTATCCATTCAAATTTTAAAATGGAAAGAGCTGAAATGACCGAAAGAATGATAAAAGCCATGAAGAATCCTTATTTCAACATTATTTCTCACCCCACCGGTCGGATATTAAAAAGAAGAGATGAATACCAAATTGATTTCGACAAAATCTTGAGAGCGGCCAAAGAATACAAAATCATTTTAGAGATAAATTCTTTTCCCGAAAGACTTGATTTAAACGACCAAAACATTAGACGGGCTAAAGAGGCTGGAGTAAAAATGATAATTAATACCGATTCCCATCAAAAAGACCAGTTAAGATATATTGAGTTTGGTCTGGCTCAGGCCAAAAGAGGTTGGGCCGAAAAAAAAGATACTATCAATAGCCAACCAATAGAAAAATTAATAGAATATTTTAAAAAACATTAAAAAAATAATTTTTTAATTTTATGGAGAACCAAAACGGACATCTTTCAAAAACAAAACCTACACTAACTGGAATTTTTGATTTAATAAAAAAAAGTTGGCAGATTTATGCCAAAAACATTAAAAATTTTTCTATTTTAATCAGTATTCTTATTTTGCCTATTTTGTTTTCTTGGTTATTTGAATTTTTTTCAAAAAAATTCTTTTTGGGCACAGATTGCATTTATTTAAGCTGGATTTTACAAATAATTAATTTCTTAATTTCTTTGGCCGCATTAGTATTTACAATTTGGATTCAGCTTGGTTTGCTTTTTTTGATTAAAGAAAGAGAAAAGTTTCTGGATATAAAACAAATCTTAAAAATGAGCTGGTCCAAAATTATTCCTTTTTTATGGATTGTATTTTTGAGTAATTTTATTGCTGGTGGTGGATTTTTTCTTTTCATTGTACCCGGTATCTTTTTGGCTGTCTCTTTCAGCTTTTCTAATTATTTTTTAGTTTCAGAAAACCTTAAAGGAATGGAAGCTCTTTTGGCTAGCAAGCAATTAATAAAAGGTTATTGGTGGAAGATATTATGGAGAAACATGGTAAAAGGTTTTTTAACTTTAGTAATTTTTGGACTGGTTGCTTTAGTGATTGATATCTTAATCGGAAAAACCGCTGGTGATTTCTTAATGCCAATTGTTTCTTTTTATCTTATGCCTTTTCTTCTAATCTATGATTTTTTGATTTTCCAAGAGCTAAAACAAATTAAAGTCAATATTATTTCTGAAGCACCCAAAACCTCAACTAAGGTTAAATATATTTTAATTGGTCTAGTTGGATTAACTATTTCTTTAATTTTTGGTTCAATTTTATATAAATTCTTAAAAACGATTCCAACTCCTCCTTTTTAAAATTATGCCACTAGAAAAATCAGTCGGTGCTGTGATTTTCAAAAAAGAAAAAGAAATAGAATATTTGTTATTGCACTATCCTTCTTCGGTTAAATCAGTCAAAGATTATTGGGATTTTCCCAAGGGGCACATCGAAAAAGACGAAGAAGAATTGGATACTTTAAAAAGAGAAGTTGAAGAAGAAACAGGCTTGAAAGATATTAAAATTATTGAGGGGTTCAAGGAATTAATAAGATACTTTTTTAAGTTTCAAGGAAAAACTATTTTAAAGACAGTTGTTTTTTATTTAGCCGAAAGCCAAAGCAAAGGGATTAAAATTTCTACCGAGCACATCGGTTATCAATGGTTGCCTTTTGAAAAGGCCTTAGCGAAATTAAATTATGAAAACGCTAAAGAGATTCTTAAAAAAGCCAACAACTTTTTACTTTTCCCAAAAAAAATATAAAAAACCTCATACTTTTAAAGAAAAAGTTTTGGAAGTGGTAGCCAAAATTCCCAAGGGCAATTTTTTAACCTATCGAAAAGTAGCTCAGCTATCTGGTTTTCCTCAGGCTTGGCGAGCAGTAGGCAATGTTTTAAATAAGAATAAAAATAAAAAAATTCCTTGTCACAGGGTAATTCGTTCGGACGGAAAAGTTGGTGGATATCGAAAAGGAACGAAAAATAAAATAGCCCTTTTAGAAAAAGAAGGGCTAAAGATAAAAAAGAGAAGATTGATTAACTTTTAACTTTCTTTACGATTTTTTCAAAAATCTGAGGATGATTTTGAGCGATTTCAGCCAAAACTTTTCGGTCGAGTTCAATGCGTTTTTCTTTCAAGGCGTGAATAAATTTACTGTAAGAAATTCCCAGCGGTCGGCAAGCGGCATTAATCTGAACCTGCCAGAGTTGCCTTCTCTCTCTTTTTTTATTCTTTCTATCTCTAAAAGAATGAGTCCAGGCGTGAAGTAAAGCTTCTTTGGCTAAGCGATATTTTGATTTCCTTCCCCAACGAAAACCTTTGGTCTGTTTTAACAACCTTCTTCTTCTTTGTTGAGCTAATTTTCCTCTTTTGACTCTGGACATATTACTTCAAAAAATATTTTTTAATTATTTTAGCTTCTGACTTTGAAAGAGGAATCCATTTTCTGCTCTGTCTAATTTTTTTCCCAGATTTTTTAGCTCGGTAATGGTCAAGACCAACCGGTCTTCTTAAAATTTTGCCGTTTTTGGTAATTTTGAAACGTTTTAAAATTGATTTTTTTGTTTTAAGCATTTTTTTATCATCCACTAATTTGACTTAAAAATCAAGAGTATTTCATCTTGATTACCGAATAATCCGACGAATTAGTGAGATCCCGTAATCGTTATCGTAAATCCTCTCGGTTCTCTTTTAATTTCACCTTCTGTTTTAATTGGGATTTTATTTTTTAAGACTTCAACAAAACTTCTCATTTTTTCTTTAGCTACTTCCGACAATCCCTTTTCTCTTCCTCTTAAAATTATTGCTACCTTAACGCTATCTCCTTTTTTTAAAAATTTTTCAGCTTGGAGGGCTCGAGTTTCTAAATCATGAGGTGAGATATTGAAACTTAATCTTAATATTTTCATTTCTGGATTCTTTTTGGCGCCTTTTTCTTTCTTTTGCAAAGAGTAAAGGTATTTTCCGTGGTCCATTATTTTGCAAACCGGCGGTTCTACTTTTTCTGTTACCTGAATTAAATCTAAATTGCGCTCCCGAGCCAATCGGAGCGCTTCTAATAAATTAACAATTCCTAACTGCTTGCCCGTTTCGTCAATTAATCTAACTTTTTCAGCCCTTATTTGATTGTTGATAAAAGGTTTTTTTATCAAGTTTCCTGTGGAGGTGAAGGGGTTCGCACCCTTGTCCAGAAGTTTTACTTTCGATAGTTCTACAAGTTTAGCCTACCTTGTTGACAGCAGAAAATTTAGTAGGCAGAATTTTTCTGCTCAAAGGTCCATTTCTTTTCGATAGTTTTCCGGACCAAGAAACTACCTATCTCGATCATATAGCACCTGATTCCACCCATCGAGAAATCGGTGGGTCAGATGGCATTAGGCAAAAGCCAATGCTGGTCTTTGAAATAAGTTGGCACTTATTACTTTTCGAATTTTTGCAAGATTCAAAACTTGACTTGCCCATCTTGGTTTAACTTCTGTCGAAGCTATTGTCACCCCCAAATTATTATTAAATTATTAAAAATCTCCTTTTAAAGCTTTTTCTATATTTCTTTCCGCTTCTCTTTTTTTAATTAAATCTCTTTTATCGAACTTCTTTCTTCCTCGGGCTAAACCAAACTCAAGCTTTATTTTCCCGCCTTTAGTATAAACCTTTAATGCTATAATTGTCAACCCTTTTTGCCTTGTTTTACCAATTAAGTATTTTATCTCTTCTTTTTTTAACAATAACCTTCTTGATCTTTCCGGATCGTAGTTAGAAAGGGCATTTCCTGGTTGAAAGGGCGGGACATTAGCTCCTATCCAAAAAAACTCACTGTTTTTTAAAACGATAAAAGAACCAGCCAGACCTACCCCGTAGGTTTTAATCGATTTTACTTCTTGACCCATTAGAGAAATTCCAGCTTCGAATTTCTCCAAAATCTCGTAGTTAAAAAAGGCTTTTTTGTTTTCGGAAATTATTTTCACTCTTTAATTTTAGCAAGAAATTAGATAAACTCAAATAATAATTTTGAATTTATGCCAGCCAATTTACCGCCAGAATACTTTATTGTTGAAGCCAGATTAAAGGAGGCCAAAAATCCGGAAGAAAAAGTGGCTCTTTTGGAGAGATTGTTGGCTTTGACCCCAAAACATAAAGGCACTGAAAGAGTCCAAAAAGATTTAAAAACAAAAATTGCCAAATTCAAAAAAATTTCTGGTTCCAAAAAAGGAGGACAAAGAGAATCCTTTTATTATGTACCCAAAGAAGGAGCTGGACAAATAGTCATTACCGGACCGACCAACTCTGGCAAATCGAGCCTTTTGAATGCTTTGACCAACGCTCGGGCCAAGGTCGATTCTTATCCTTTTGTTACCAAAGTGCCTCAGCCGGCCATGATGCCTTTTGAAGATATTCTTATTCAGTTGGTTGATACGCCGTCTTTAACTAAAGAATTTTCTCCCCCTTGGCTGAGAGAAATTTTAGCTAGCAGCGATGGCCTGTTAGTAGTTTTTGATTTGGCCAAGCCCGAAGAAATCAGCCAATTTTTAGAGCTCTTGGCTAATCTTCAGTTAAAAGAAAAGAAAATGATTCTTTTGGCTAATAAAATAGATCTACCCGAAGCAAAAGAAAATTTTGAAAAAATTAAAGTAAGGCATAAAGAAAAAATAAGAGCAATTTCTTGTTTGAAAAAGCAGGGATTGGAGGATTTAAAACAAGAAATTTTCCAGATGTTAGAAATTGTCCGGGTTTACAGCAAAAAGCCAAACCGGCCGCCAGATTTTAGTCATCCTTTTACTTTTAAAAAAGGCACGACTTTATTAGAACTGGCTAGAGAAATCCATCATGATTTTGCTGTTCAGTTTAAATACGCTAGGCTTTATCGGAAAAATTTAAAAACCCCTTTGATTGTTGGCAAAAATTATTACCTAAAAGATGGCGACGTAATAGAGGTCCACAGCTAAAATAACTAAAAAGTTGAATTCTTAAAACTGGCAGTCGACCAGTTTTGTTTTACAAAATAGATTCAATAAGATAAACTTAAAAATAATGATAGCCGAGAAAATCCAAAATTTAATCGAAAAAGCGGCCAAAAAAACTTTCCCCCAAATCCAATTAGCTGAGATTCAAACGGAAGTACCGGAAGAAAAAAGTCACGGCCATTACACCACCAACCTTTCAATGATTTTAGCGAAAAAAATTGGCCAAAATCCCTTAGAGATAGCCGAAACCCTTAAGAAAGAAATTTTAAAAATAGAACCTGGTTTATTTGAAAAAATTGAAGTTCTATCTCCGGGATTTTTGAATTTTTTCCTGAAAAAAGAAGTTTTTATTTCAGAACTTAGAAAAATTTTAGCCGAAAAAGAAAAATACGGTTCAAAAAAGAAAAAAGAAGGGAAAACTATTATCATTGATTATTCTTCACCAAACATTGCCAAACCTTTTGGTATTGGTCATTTGAGGTCAACGATAATCGGCCAAGCTTTGGCTAATATTTATCGGGTGTTGGGTTTTAGAGTAGTTGGCGATAATCACCTTGGTGACTGGGGTACTCAATTCGGAAAATTAATTTTCGCCATTAAAGAATGGGGAAATCCAAAAGAAGTAGCCAAGAATCCGATTAAAGAATTAAATAATCTTTATGTCAAATTCCACCGGGAAGCCGAAAAAAAACCGGAGCTAGAAGAAAAAGGCAGGCAATGGTTTAAAAAATTAGAAGCAGGGGATGAAGAAGCAAAAAAAATTTGGCAAAAATGTGTTAAGTGGACCCTAGAAGAATTCGAGAGAATTTACAAATTACTGGAGATTAAAATTGATTTAGCTCTGGGAGAAAGTTTTTATCAGCCAATGGTTAAAGAGATTATAACAGAGGCTTTAAAAAAGAAGGTAGCCAAAGAGAGCCAGGGAGCTATAATCATTTCTTTCCCCAAAGATGCTTTGCCGCCTTTTATGATTAAAAAATCAGACGGCGCCACTCTTTATTCAACCAGAGATTTGGCGACAATTAAATATCGATTAAAAAGATTTAAACCCTTTAAAGTCATTTATGAGGTTGGGGCTGACCAAACTCTTCACTTTAAGCAACTATTTTGGGCAGTTGAACTTTTGGGTTGGGCAAAGAGAGAAAAATTTTTTCACGTTGCCCACGGTTTAATGAGACTGGAAAGTGGAAAGATGAAAACCAGAAAAGGCGAAACCATTCTTTTAGAAGATGTTTTGAAAGAAGTAATCAATCGAGCTAGAAAAATAGTTGAGGTCAAAAACCCAAATTTGAACCAAAAAGAAAAAGAAAGGATTTCTCAGGTTGTTGGAATCGGAGCCATAAAATATAGTGATTTATCACAGCATTATTCCAAAGACATTATCTTTGATTGGGGGAAAATTTTGAATTTAGAAGGAAACAGCGGACCTTATTTGCAATATGCCTTTGCCCGAAGCCGGGGAATTTTGAAAAAGGCCAGAATCAAAGAGTTAAAAAATGTCCAACTTTCTGATTTAAAAGATGAAAGAGAATTAGCTCTTTTGCGTTCTCTGTCTTGGTTTCCAGAGGTAATTGAAAAAGCGGGAAAGACTTATAGTCCCAACCTTATTGCCAACTTCCTTTTTAAATTAACCAAAAACTTCAATGTTTTTTACGAATCATTGCCAGTCCTAAAAGCTAAGGGCGAATTAAAAAAAGCGAGGCTGGCTTTGGTTTTGGCTACTGGTCAAGTAATCAAAAATGGTCTAAGTCTTCTGGGTATTAAAACCTTAGAGAAAATTTAGAGAGAATTTCAGAGACTAAAAATATGGAAATTGATTTTAAAAAATTAGAAAATAAAATTTTAAAATTCTGGCAAGAAAAAAATATTTTTGAAAGGAGCCTTAAGAAAAATAAGAAAGGAAAGCCTTTTGTTTTTTTCGAAGGTCCGCCTTCGGCTAACGCGCTGCCTCATTTAGGGCATGCCGAGACTAGAGTCTTGAAAGATCTGATTTTGCGCTACAAAACCATGCGAGGTTTTTATGTTCCTAGAAAAGCTGGTTGGGACACCCATGGTTTGCCTATTGAGGTTCAGGTTGAAAAAGAATTAGGCTTTAAAACAAAACAAGATATCGAAAGATACGGAGCAGCCAAATTCAATCAAAAATGTAAAAGCATTGTTTGGCGTTACAAAAAAGAATGGGAAGACTTTACCAGAAAAATTGGTTTTTGGATTGATATGGAGAATCCTTACATAACCTATACCTCTCAGTACATAGAAACGGTTTGGTGGGTTCTAAAAGAAATTTGGCAAAAAGGACTTTTATATCAAGGCTTTAAGGCCAGTCCTTATTGTCCAAGATGCGGGACAACTCTTTCTAGTCACGAGGTGGCCCAAGGTTATAAAAGCGTAAAAGAGCCGGCCGTTTTCCTAAAATTCAGAATATTAAATCCGGAATTCGAAAATTCTTATCTTCTGGTTTGGACAACTACTCCTTGGACCTTGCCTGGCAATGTGGCCATAGCCGTTAATCCAGAATTTCTATATGTCAAAATCAGAGAGGGCCAAGATGACTTAATTTTGGCCAAAGAAAGAATTAAAGATTTGGATTTAAATGGAGAAGTTTTAAAAGAATTCAAAGGTAAAGACTTGGTAAATTTAAGGTATCAGCCTCTTTATCCACCAGACGAAGAAGTAACCAAAAGAGCTTTTAAAGTTATTCCAGCCAACTTCATTTCTTTAAAAGAAGGAACAGGCCTCGTTCATATTGCTCCAGCTTTTGGCGAAGATGATATGGAAGCAGTCAAAGAAATTAACTCTCAAACTGAATCAGAAAAAGAAAAATTACCAATAATTTTGACAGTTAACCCTGAAGGAAAATATACTTTGGAGGTTAAAAAATGGGCTGGTCTTTTTGTCAAAGAAGCTGATCCTTTAATCATTCAAGACTTAAAAGAAAAAAATATCTTATTTAAAGAAGAACTATACCAACACGATTATCCTTTTTGCTGGCGCTGTCATACCCCCTTGCTTTATTACGCCAAGAAGAGTTGGTTTATCAATATGAGAAAAGTTAAAAATGATTTACTGGCCAACAATCAAAAAATAAATTGGATACCAACTCATTTAAAAAAGGGAAGATTCGGAGAATGGTTAAAAGAAGTCAAAGATTGGACGTTGTCTAGGGAAAGATACTGGGGGACGCCTTTACCGATTTGGCAGT
>Ga0172365_10001344_pt1 | contig 17772 bp, 37 predicted proteins | sample LakKivSesite48cm_FD_114535 | JGI IMG/M metagenome (GOLD analysis project Ga0172365, IMG submission 114535) | Sediment microbial communities from Lake Kivu, Rwanda - Sediment site 48cm | ecosystem: Environmental > Aquatic > Freshwater > Lake > Sediment | place: Rwanda: Western Province, Lake... | reverse complement strand
TTATTGAAATAGCAAAATTAATAAGAATTAATTATTATCTTGACAGAAATCGAACGAGATGATACAAAGGAGACATGATAGATAAAAAACTGATTACAAAAAACAAGAAAAAATAAATGTTGACAAAGCAATCGTACTATGATAGCTTATAGTTAATGAAAGGAAATAAACTATGATGGATGAAAAAAAGATATTAGATCAATATATAGCAGAATCAGAGAAACATAAGCTATTATCTGCTGTAGAAGAGGCTGGGTTGGCTGGTATTATGGCAAAATTTAAAACCGGAGACAAAAGGAAATGCGCAAGAGATATTCTAATTAATTCAAATTTAAGGCTTGTGGTTAAAATTGCCCATTATTACAAAAATAAAACCGACATATCAATTATGGATTTAATTGGTGCCGGTAATATAGGATTAATTACTGCGATTGATAGATTTGATCCGGTAAAATATAATGGAAGATTAAGTACCTATGCCTATGTATGGATTAAACAGTCTATTTTAAGATACGTCTATAACCATTATAATGCCATTCATGTTCCATCTAATGTTGCCCTAAGTGTTACAAGAAAAAATAAAATTGAAAATAGCGGAATTAATATAGACGAATCTGAATTGCTAAAAGAATTAAAAATCAATGAAGGTAATCTAAGAAGGGTGGAACAGGCAGAATATGAGATGATTAGTTTTGATGCTCCGGTTAAGGGCGCAACAATGGATTTTATTAAGGATAATGGGAACGAAATATTTTATAAGGATATGATTCAGGATTATCGTGAAGGTTCTTTGGATAAAATAGAGAAAAAAGATACTCTTAGATTTATTAAGGAAGTCATGTCATTTTTATCTGATTTTGATAGGGATATATTGGAGAAAAGATTTTTGGTGGATAATGAAAATTGTTATCACGAAATAGCAAAAGATTATAATTGTACAGGTGAATCCATAAGACAATCCATCAATAAGGCGCTCATAAAATTAAGATCAATATTAAAACATAAATATTCTGTTACCAATTCAATTATTTAAGGATAATATGGAACCCGAAGAAAACAAATATATGATCCCAGACTTAAATCCAATTGATGTGTTTTATAATGGAAATAATATTGTAAGTTATACCCTCGTCGCAAAAAAATATAATTTAACGAGAGAGAGAATACGACAAATATGTAAAAAATGCATTAAAAAAATTTGCAAATCAGTTAGAGTAGATGAAAGAGATAGAAAAATAAAAATAGGAGAAACAAAAAATGACAAAAGATACTATAATATTACAAAAAGTTGTGTCAGATATAATGAGTCCGAAGATTGAAATTAAAAATAAAAAAGATAAACATGGATTTATATCTATAAAATGTTGTTATTGTAATGAAAGGTTTGGGCTAGATTCGAATTTTGTTGACAGGTATTCTGAACTAAATTATTATTACACCTGCCCTTATTGTGGCTGTGCGGATAAAATAAAGGAATAATTTTTCCAAACATTGTATAATAAAATCAAGGAGAAAATATGAAAAAAAATAAAAAGAATCAGTGGCATTTGATTGATACAAAACTTCCGCCTTCTGATTGGTATGATACGGATACTAAAATGCTTCACGGGATGATGGAGCTTTGCGTTGATTTTGTTGAAAAGGAATCTACCGGGGAATACATGCCATTTTCATTATCAAATAATAAAAACAGAAATAAAAATATAAAAAAAGAATGGAAAAAAATAGATAATGTAAAAGATCCACATCTTAAAAAAATGGAAAAGAGTATTTTTGAATCACAAATCAAATCAGATAACGAGATTATGAAAATTTATAAATGGTGGAAAGATTATCCAAGACGAAGGAGAGAAATTGATAATGCCATTACTTATTGGTATACCTTTTGTATGAAATTTAAAAAGAAAGACTCGTTATTCCCATTTCCAAATACAAAGGTAATGAATAAAAAAGAAATAAGAGATGAAAAAGCATTAAGGAGAATCACGCATATATTAGAAGCAAAGTTGGCAAAAGAAGAAACGGAATACCTAATTCGATTGGTAAAAGTAAGAAAATATATGTGGACTTGATGAAAAAAGACCCATACGTTGTTAGAATATTAAAAAATCTTTTGAGCTTGACAAAAGATGAGTCAGGCACTATAGTCGATAATAGAGAGTGGAAAGAGCTAAAGAAGTTTACAGGTGAAAGGATTATTTACGAAGATGAACCATGCAGAATAGAACATAAGAACATCGGAAAAAATAAGGTAAAAATGTGGGTGAAAGGGGATGACAATGAAAGAAATAAAAAACCTATACGGAATAAAGCTAATAACGGATGATAAAGAGCCGGTAGTTATTGATTCAAAACATTTGTCGGTTATTATTGGACAAAATGAGATTAAAAATAAACTAGAATTTTTTATTAATTCCCATACGCAACAGACACCATTTCCAACCATGCTTTTTTCTGGTTCTCAGGGATTAGGAAAAAGTTATACGGCAGAAGCAATTTCAAAATCACTGGATACTGAACTTATTACGGTAAATTGTGGAACCTGTTTGACCTCTGAAGATTTCATAAATTCTGTTTTGTTTGGAAAAGTAGCAGGAAGTCAACATAAAACCATATTTTTTGATGAAGCCCACAAACTTACTTCTGAATTAACAACGATTTTATTAACCCTTTTAAATCCAAACAAATCCAACATCAATTATTTAGGTTATCAAAACGTCAAGGTTGAATATGACATGACGAAGATTAATGTTATATTTGCCACTACTGATGCGTATATGGTGTTTAAGCCGTTATTAAATAGATGTGAAATGATTTATTTTAGACTATATAACGAAACAGAACTCTTTGATATCTTGGAGTCTTATGTAGGAGATATTGATATTACTTGTGACAAAGAAGAAATAGCACAGGCTTGTAGAGGTAGGGCTAGAGATGCGTTCATATTATCTCAGAACATTAGAAGATATTCTATTATGAATAAGACTCCTTGTTTTGACAATAATGCGTGGACTGTATTTAAGAATATTTTCGGAATTCACAAAATGGGGCTTAGATCAGAAGAAATTAAGCTATTACAGATTGTTAAAGATAATTCTCCGATATCTTGTGCGAACTTAGCTGCTATTGTTGGGGTTAATGAGGATAATATTCATTCGGAATTGGAAATAAGACTACAAGAGTTGGGATTTATTAAGAATGGAGCCAGAGGAAGATTTATAACAGAAACAGGAATAAGATATCTTGAAAATAAAGTTGTTTAACCTGGTAAAGAAATCCTCTCCCTTCAGGGAGGGGTAAGGTATAAAAAATAATTAAAAATAAAAGAAGGAATTCTATAATTGCAAACGATTTATTGGAAAAATATCCGGATTGTGGCGCTGAATGGTGGGAAACGGAACTGGTGTTTTTATCAAGAGAAGAAGGCGAAGAATACGGTAAAGAACATGAATATAATTACAAGGATGGTTGGAGAGTTTATTGTGTCCCGTGTCAGGGATTGCTTGAAGAATTAATTTGCACTTGATAATATTAACCAGAACTGTATAATATCAGTATGAAAAATTTGAAAACGTTTTATGTAAGCGATGAGTCAAATGAAAGAAAGATTGAGGCGGAAAACTCAACAAAAGCCGCTCAATTATTTTGCGAGGAAATTATAAAAGAAATATTGACTTCTATAAAATCATGTAAAACGGAAGATGATTTAAATAGCATAAGAAATAAAATGGTGCTTGGAGAATATATTTATACTTCAGAAAAAGAATACTTTGCCAGATCGAAAAGAATTGAAAAATTTAACGCCTATGTTTCCGTAACCCTATTAAGAAGTATTGGTCAAAAAACAATGGCAGAAATAATGGATGCAAACATAAACGAAATTGAATCTTATGAAAAACTAAAGCAAGTCATTAGCCCAGATCAAAAAGACTATCTTGAAAAATGTATTGGTAAGCTCAATAAAGATAAAGAAATAAAAAACATATTAAAATAAGGAGAGAAAAATGATAAGAGTAAATGATGCACCGCTATGGAGAGAACAGTATGACACAATGCTACACTCAGATAAGGAACATGGATTTGAAAAACATATTTGTCCAAACTGTAATAAGCTTCGTTGGTTCGATAATCAGGTAAAAGATGTGAAAAATGGAGAGTACCTGGTTTGTACCTATTGTATTACAGGACATTATAAGAAAGATTTAAACGATTAAACGGTTAAACGATTGAATATAAGTTTCAAAAATATAAATTTATTTCTATTTAGATTTTTGTTATTCATAAATGCAATACTAAATGTATATTCAATTTATGTATTATTTTTTGTTTATTTTGGAGATATATAGTGTCTTTTTATATTGATACAAATTTGAAGTTTCTATTGGCGGACTTATATGTTTCAAAAGAAGTGAGTATTTCTGGTATTGTGAATGGCGCAGAAAAAAATGATATGGGAGAAGTGAAAAAAGAATATCTGAATTATATGAAAAAAGATAGATTGTATGAGCTTGGATTGGTTATGCTTTTGGATGGAAAATTAACAGATTGGGATTGGAAATGGGCTTCGGATAATGGACATCTATGCAACAAAGATTTTGAATGGTATAAAGAAGACTTGGAAAAACATAATATAAAAAGAACTTGACATTGAAGCATTAGTCTGCTAGGATACATAACACTGGAGCAAAAATGGACATTATAAAAATAGAAGAATCTTTAATGCTTGGCAAAAAACCTGATGTAATAATGAATAGTGCAAATATATTCATTATGGGCGGAGCAATACGATCTTGGTTTACCGGCACAGAAAAAACAAGAGATATTGATGTGTTTGCAGATACAGAAATTATGCTTGAAAAATTTAAAGCCGATAATAAATTAGAAACATTAATTAACCAAAATAAAAACGCCGATACCTATAAAAAGGGAAAAGACATAATCCAACTCATTAAGATTTATAAAGACTCTGTGTATAAGTTTTTTGATGGATTTGATTTCACGCTTTGTCAGTTTGCTTGGGATGGAATCAATATATATTCAACGCCAAATGCTATAATTGATGTTGGAAGAAAAAGATTGTCAGTACATAAAATACAAAAAGATTATGAATTGGACTCATTAAGACGTGCTTTCAAATATCAAAGAAAAGGGTATGTTCCATGTTCTGGTACTATATCTGAAATAGCAAAATCATTATCAGGTATGGAGGCACAAGAAATTATAAAACAAACTGAAATATCTCCGGGTGGTGGAAAAAGAACAATAAGAATGGATTAAAATATGTGGCTTTTTTATATATTTGCACTAATTCCAGCGTTTATCGGTCTTATATTATTCCTATTTAATAAAAAAATTACGTGGAAAGAATGGATTGGTGGAACTATAGGCGGATTTATTATCGCAGCACTAATGAACTTGTTTGCAGTATTAGGTATGACTTCGGATATAGAAACTTGGAGCGATAAGGTCAATAAAGCTGTATTTTACCCGACTTGGATTGAAGAATATAAGGTGGCTATTTATAGAACCGAAACCTATTATACTGGATCTGGCAAAAATAGAACCATGCATACCAGACAGGTTTTTTCCCATTATGAAACCAGACATAGAACCCATAATGAATATTGGAATTGTGAAACTCCATTATTTAACACTAATATTGAAAAAACCAGATTTGATGATATTGCTAAGTGTTTTGGAGGAATTGTAACAGAAACTCCACATAAGTCAGGATTTGATGGTGGCGATCCTAATATTTACGTTTCTTATAATAAAACCGGTTATATTTATCCTGTTACTACATTAAAACATTGGGCAAACAAGATTAAGGCTGCTCCAACGGTATTTTCATTTCCAAAGATACCAACTAATGTATTGGTTTATGATTGGCCGGAAAACAAGAACGTATTTGAATCACAAAGACTTATTAATGAACCAAGAATTAATTTAAGGATTTTTGATCAAATGAATGCTGTGGTTGGTCCAAAAAAGAAATGCAATGTAATAATGATAAATTTTGGAAATCAAGACTCTTCAATATCAAAATGGCAAGAGGCTAAGTATCTGGGCGGCAAAAAAAATGACTTGGTATTATGTTATGGGCAATTAGATACCAATAATATTCCAGCATGGTCTTATGTATTTAGTTGGAGTAAAAAGGAAATGTGCAAGAAAAATATACAATCTATTCTCTTGACATCGCCTATTAATGATGATATTATACCGAAAATACAACAAGAGATTGAGTCTGGGTTTGTAAAAAGAGATTGGTCGGATTTTGATTATATTGGAATTGAACCTCCATTATGGTCTTATATTGTCTATTTTATATTGATGTTTGTATTTCAGATTGGGTATGGAATATGGTGTAATTTTAATGAGTTTGAAAAGGAAAGATGAAAAAAGATCCAAAAATAATAAGAGTCGGAGATACTGTTAAAATAATCAATCCTGAATTATTTGTAAGATGCGGCTACCCATTATCAAGAAATGATTGTGTTGGTATGATTAAAAAACAATATGAGTCGGACATAATAGACCTTATTCATTGTGTTTATCAGGGAATTGATTTTATTAAACGCGATGCTGACGGTAAATTTCCAGACAGTTCTTTTGTCCTAAAAAATGACGTTTTTTCGGACAAATTTCGTGATAATGCTTGTCTTTCTTCAGTACATCGCGAAATTATTGATCGTCTTGCTTATGCTAAACTTAATTCCCTTAAATTTGGTGGAAATGAAAGAAAAATATTAACCGAGAAAAAAGAAGAATTCAGAAATAAAGTAGCGAAAGTTGTCGGAATAAGATTTGTGAAAACTGGAATATATGATGCGGGATATCAAATTGCAGACGATGATTGGTGTCAGTCTGGTTTGTCTGATGAAAAAACTCATAAAATATTAGAATTAACCGCACTGGGAGAAAACCGGTATAATAAATGGACGGTCTATGGTCAAAATATAAGCATAGAATCAATTCATGTTGAAAAAATCTTTGAAACAGAAAATAAAGAAGTATAATAAGAAAAAGGAGTAAAAAATGAAATGTGTTAAAAAAGAGACAGAAATTAAGAAGGTAGATGATTCAGTTGCAGTTATAATGGTTAAGGATGGATGGAAATATTGTCCTAAATCAGAATTCAAAAAACTTAATGTAAAAACCAAGAAAGAAGTAAAAAAAGCAAAGACTGTGAAAGAAGTAAAAGCGCCTAAAACCGATAAAAAAGCCGATGAAGAAGCTATTGATAAGGTAATGAAGAGCGAATTTTCTAAAAAGGATTATGATGAAAGAAGAAATCAAAGAAAACGAAGTAAGTAATATCATTACTGCTTTTTTCGAAAATATTCATACATTCAGAATACAATGGTGGAGAACGACAAGGCTAGATAAGGCATATTTAGCCCTTTCTGAAGATAAAAAAAATGAAATATCAAGAAAAATTATCGGCGAATTACTTGAAAAAACAAAAATAACAATATCCAGGGTTAAATCATTTGAAAAATCTAATCTTCCAAAAATTCAATCCATATTAAATGAAATAAAATGTTGGTATGGGGAAAGGTTGGAGATATTGATTTTTTAACCCAAATTATTAATGATGAATATAAGCCATTTTATTTAGCCAAAATCAATAAAAGAATAGCTGGAATCATAATCTTAAAAATAAACGAAAAAACAATAAGAATAGAATATATTGCCGTAGATAGAAAATTTAGGAACATAGGAGTAGGAAGACAGCTACTCGAATTTATTAAGAAATATTGTGTTGACAACCATTATGAAAAGATATATGTTCAAACCAGGCATTTAGCTCGTTGTAGGCGTTTTTATAGGAAATTAGGATTTGCATTAATAAAGTGCGATAATAAGGAAGGATATAGTGAATATACATGGAAAAGCTAACAAAAATACCTATAATCTATAACATAATGATGATTTTAAGCGTGGTGGGAAAGCAAATTATGTTTGGCATTATGGTTAGTATGTCTATTTCTTATTATTTTGGTTTTTATAATGAAAATGCAATATTTTTTATGATATGTTCTCTTTTTTCTTCGGTTGTAATTTCTGCAGTACTCCTTCAAATATGCGCCGAAATAAAACATAAAAACGAAACAAAAATAAATAAAATTCGAGAAAAAAAAGTGAAAGAAGAAATTGAACAAATATTAAAATTCGCCGATAAAATTAAAGAAAAGCCCGATGAGTCTGATTAAGCATTTCACAAACATTTTATCATTAATTTTGTTGTTCTTTTTGTTTGCAATTATTTTGGTTTGCTTTATAATACTGATGTTGGTTGGAATGTTGGTTAAATACATAATAAGGAGAAAGATATGCAGAATATGGTTGAAGCAAGATATGCGAGCGTGGTGCCGTTTGCTCTTGGGTTTTTGCTTGGGTTTTTGCTGGCATTGTCTCTGTTATGTAACAGTCCTATCGCTAAGGTGGATGAAAATCGCGTGAAGGAAACGGTCATTCCAGCATCGAATACAGTTGTAAACTATACGGTGGCTGATCTGCCCGAGGGGTGGAAGCTGTACGAGAATCAGGACCAGTACAGACTAAAAGACCCGACTGGAACAAATCGGTTTCCCCTGATGTGGTTTGATGGTGAACGGCGGGAATATAGAGGTAATTTTACATCTATTCATAAAGCGGTCTCAGACGCTATCGAGCATCAGTCGCAAGATGATTTGAAGAATGACAAAAAATGGGAACCCGTTTCTGCGCCAAAAGAACCGTCTTCATGGATGCCTGAAAACGTACGGTATCCTGACTGGTCTAAGATCGCGTTCAGTTCCGTTTTTGAATTAGAAAGGTGCTGTGACGCTATATATTCAAGCGGGAAATCATCGAATGAAGTCTATACGTTTTACACCAATCAGTTAAGAATGATGCGCGAGCAAAACAACGGTCGTGTTCGACTGTGGTGAAACGACACGCGAGCGATGAAGGCGGATGATTTGAGGAATCCAAAAAACTGGAAACTTAAGAACTGAAATACATAATAAGGAGATAGATATGAATAAATTAGTGGTTGGATTACTGGCGTTTGTTGGGCTTGGATTTCTTATGATTGCAATTATTACGGGTATGTTTATTTCATATTCAAATCAAGAAGCAATATTAAGAACAACCATAGAAGCAAAACAAAAGGATAATACTTCTGAATTTGATAATATGTTTAAAAAGATTTCACAAGTAGCCCAAGTAAGTGAAAAACAATTATCGGTATTAAAAGACATTTTGGTTTCTTATGCTGATGCTAGAACTACAAAAAGCGAGAATCAAATTATGACATGGGTTACTGAAAGTGTGCCCAATGTTGATACTTCCACTATGAATAACCTTCAGAACATTATCGTAAGCTCAAGGGATAGCTGGACAATGAGACAGAAGGAATTATTAGACCTTAGTAGAGAGCATACAAAGCTATTAAGGGTATTTCCTAGTAGCTTCGTATTGAGCATATTGGGAAGAAAGCCAATTGATATTACGATTGTTACTTCGGGTCGTACTGAAAAGGCATTTGAAACCGGTAAGGACGATGATACAGATGTGTTTTCTAAAAAAGTGGAAAAGTGAGATGGTGGCTTTAGCAGGTTATATTTATGATACCGGTATGTCTAATATATTAAAAAACAATAAAGATGTTAAGGTAATTTTTGAGGGATAATATGCATTGGAACTACAGAATAATAAAAACCTCTTATAAGACAAAAGATAGCAAGGGGAAAAACATAAAAGAATATGAATACGGAATACATGAGGTTTTTTATAATTCCAAAAATAAACCAAATGCTTATACCGCAGACATGGTTTATCCTTATGGCGAAACATTAGAAGAATTCAAAAAGATGTTGGGATATTATGTTCGGGCGTTAAAGAAACCGGTATTAAAAGAATCAGATTTCAAAAAGGCAAAAAAGAAGAAAAATGCAGAAAGCAAAAAATAATTGTAAACATAATTCAAACACACAATGAAACCAACATACATAGACGGAGATGTAAGAGAACCTATAGGGGGCGGTAATAAAATAATCATACATTGCTGCAACGATATTTTTGTATTTGGCGCTGGAGTAGCATTGTCTATAAAAAATAAATGGCCGGAAGCATGTATAAAATATAAAGAATGGGGAGTAAAATCAGATGTAAAATTGGGCGATGTTCAGTTTGTTATGGTTGAAAAAGATATTGCGGTTGGAAATATGATCGCCCAACATGGAATTTATAATCAAGGAAATATACCGCCTATAAGATATGAAGCACTAAATACAGCATTAATTAAAGTACATAATAAGGCTAAAAAACATAATGCGTCGATACATTTGCCCTATAAAATGTGTTGTGGATTGGCTGGAGGAGATTGGGCTATAGTTGAGGATTTAATTATGAAAAATTTGTGTGATAAGGAAATTGAAGTCAAAATATACAGATTCAAAGGGTAAAATGAGAAAAGACAGATCCGATACAGGGCAAAAAAATGAATATGGAACCCAAAAATGCCCAAGATGCGGAAAGCCAGTAACAAAGGCGGGCTATGGATTTCATTCTCATTTAAAGGCATGTTTGAAAAGACCGGTAATACTTAATGGAAAAACATATCCTGCAGTGAAAGATGAATAATCCAATTGATTTTATTTGCCCGATTTGTAAAAGAATAACCCCGGAAGAACACCAAGAATACCATCATCTTATACCCAGAACATTAAGACATAGAAATAAATACGCAAAAAAGCTAGAAGAAGATAATAATACCGTACTTTTATGTAGAAATTGCGCCGATCAAATTCATAAATTATTTGACGAAAAAGAATTGGCTAATAATTATGATACATTGGAAAAACTATTAAATAATCCAGATATTCAAAAATGGGCGGACTGGATACATAATAGGAATGATTTTTCTGTATGTATGAAGTCTAAGAAAAGAAGGTTTTAACTGCTTATGAAAATACACCAATGAGGATATGCAGAAGATTGTGGATGCAAATGAAAAATTAGTTAAGGATTTGAAAGATGCCAAAGATTGAACTGATACAAGGTGATTGCTTGGAGAAGATGAAAGATATTCCTGATGGGAGTATTGATATGATTCTCTGTGATTTGCCTTATGGGATTACTCAAAATAAATGGGATTCTGTTATCAATTTGCCTTTATTGTGGCAGGAGTATAACAGGATATTAAAAAATACAGGGGCTTGCGTTTTGTTTTGTGCCCAACCCTTTACAAGTGTTTTAATTGCATCAAACATTAACAATTTCAAGTATGATTGGTGTTGGAAAAAACCCAAAGGGACAGGGCACCTAAACGCTAAAAAACAACCCATGCGAGATAAAGAAGAAATCGCCGTTTTTTATAGAGAACAGTGTACCTATAATCCGCAAATGACAGAAGGCTCCCCATATAAAGATAAGGCAGGGAAAGATTATTCAAGCACTTCGTCTATGACTGGTAGTTATGGGGCATACACAAACTATCGAGAAGAAAACACTGGTTTCCGTTACCCAAAACAGGTTATAGCGTTTGGAGTAGTTGAGCGTGGCATACTACACCCAACCCAAAAACCTGTAGCTCTGCTTGAATATCTTATCAAAACATACACCAACGAAGGCGAAACTGTATTAGATAACTGTATGGGTTCAGGTTCAACAGGTGTTGCTTGTAAAAACCTCAACCGAAACTTTATAGGCATTGAACTTGACCAAGAGTATTTCAAAATAGCAGAGAAGCGAGTAAATGAAAATCTATAAAATCACCGAATCTATATTAAGAATAAGGGAGATAAGGAGTTTAGGCGATTTTGTAATACTGAAATAAAACTAAGAAATCCTAGAATTGCTAAATATCTTCTCAAAATGATTTTTCTGTATGTATGAAGTCTAAGAAAAGAAGGCTATAGACATGATTGAAGAATTGGTTGAATATTTCATACGCATTGGTTATGATGAAGATTTGGCTGATGAAATTCACACCGTTTTTTATCATGGAAGAATGGATGGAATTATTGAACACTTTTCTAAAAAATGGTGTATTGAGGAGCATGATCATATAGAGGAGATAATTTATGATGTTAAAAACTGGGAAAAGGAAGTCGGGGGAGATTAAACATGCCTATTGAAGATATGGTCTTTCATTATGTTTTTCCTGATTATTTTGAGTGTGCATTAGACAAAGAAGGCATTATCTATATTAAGAATAAGGGAGATAAGGAGTTTGGGCGATTTTGTATGAGGTTTTGTTATACTGAAATAAAACTAAGAAATCCTAGAATTGCTAAATATGTTCTCAATAAGTCCTGCGAAATACAAAATAGTGATGCGATTACAAAAAGGGCTGAAGGATATGAATAATATGTACATGGAAGATGTTATTACAATTTCTTTGAAGGCTTTTAAGGAAATTGAAGACGGACTTAAATTATATGGGATTACATTAACTCCAGAACAAGAAGATGAAATTTATGTTCCTATGTTGAATAAACTTGAAATGTTAAGCAATTGCAATTATAGGCACGAACACTAAATATTGATTTTTACATCCACGCTTGATTTTCCACCGACATCTTCTTTCTTAATTTCTTCGTCCATGGGCTTAAACGTTGGAAGATATCTGTAATAAACCTCTAGCATTAATGTACAAAGTGTAGTATTATAAACGTAAGCCTTGCAATGTGAATCCATACCCTCCCAATATCCTATATCTTTTCCATCTATTCCTGCACCTTTCATTACAATTTGATTTTTAACGGTTTGTACTGAAAATTGCCTGTTCCATTGATTCCAAGTATCTCCTCCAACATGAAATTTAGCTTGGGTTAAATAATACCAATAATAAATAGGATTTGAACCCCATTTATTTTGCCAATCACAAGTAGCGGTTTGATTTAACAGGTCCATTGCTGATTTTACTTCTGCGCATTTTCCTTCTCCTATTAATTGTAGAGAAAGAACTCCAACTGAGCTTAATCCAGAATGTCCACCACCTTCTTTCATTACATATTTGAACATTTGGTTTACATACATTGCCTTAAATCCTGCTCCTGCTTTCTTTAAATAAGCATCCCCTTCGTTTTCAGATACAATTCCTGCCATTTTAGCGGCTTTTAGGGCTTGCAAACACCATCCTGAATAAGAAATGTCGTTTCTATCCTCTGCATCACAATTATAGTTCCATATTCCGCATCCATGTTGACCTTTTATAATTACATCTGTGGCCTTCTTAGCTGCGTCCATGATCATTGGTACTTGGGTCATTCCGTAAGCTTCACAAAGGGCATAAGAAGCAATAGGATGCCCATAAGAATTACCGTCTCCATTTCTACCATCTTTAAATCTTCCATCTGCCTGAACTTGATCTACCAACCAACGTATAGCCATTTCTACTGTTCCTCCAAATTCTTCAGAGGCAGGGGTTTCTCCATGTGCCAAATAGGTTAATAAAGCTAATCCGGTCATTGCTACAGAAGCGGAATAATGGTCTGATGGTCCTCCTCCCGATTTAGTATCCCAATGTCCGTCTGTTTCTTGGTATTTTTTAAGCCAACGTAGAGCTTTTAGTACTGCATCTTCGGTTCCGCTTCCACCACCTGCACCTCCTCCTGTTAATTTACCTATCATTCCTGGATTTCTTGTTCCATAAATTCCCTTAAAAATTATTGGGCTTTTTGTTATGGCTACTGAATCGATTTTAGATGGCATAGGAGAAAAATTATCGGGAGGTCCTGGAGTTGCATTAGGACCGGAGTATTCTGATGGCATTTCTGAGACAATATCTGATATTTCTGGTTTATCTGGTTTAATTACTTCTTCTATAACTTCTTGGATGGGTTCTAATTCTTTCATTTTTTCTGGTTCCATGACGGTTATTTCTATAGGTGCTCTTATGGGTTCTTGTCCTCCTGAAAGTAACATTATGAATAAAAGTGCTAATATAGGAACAACAACTGCGGAAAAAGGTGCCCAAAGTCTTAAAATTTGATATTTAGCCCATTTATATTCTCCGGTATCTGTTGGAAATTTTATTCCTTCAAGTACCTTAGACCATTTTTCCACAAAACTCATTTCATCGAACAAATCCATAATATTGTAATCTGAATATGTTTTTTCTATATTTTCTGTACTCATAATTAAATTCTCCTTTATAATAAGAACGTTTTTAGACTGTTAAATATTAGATTGTTTTTCAGTTGACAGTCGTGTATAATAGATGATAACGTACAGAAAAATAAGGAGAGTTATGGAAAACAAATGGATTAATGGGTAGTTTATAACTATGGAAGGAAATTGATATGGATAAATTAGGCGATAGACAGAAGATGTATGAAGGGTATGAATCCGATAGAAGATTTATGCCATTACTTCCTATTTGTGCGAGACTTGATGGCAAAAACTTTTCAAGATTCACAAAAGGATTGGATCGTCCTTATGATAAGCAATTTTCTTCACTAATGGTTGAAACTACTCGATTTTTAGTAGAAGAAACCTGTGCATGCATCGGTTATACTCAATCTGATGAAATTTCTTTGATTTATTATAGTACAGACATAAAAAGCCAAGTATTTTTTGATGGCAGAATACAAAAAATGACTTCTGTATTAGCCGCGATGTGTTCAATTAAATTTTATACTGAATTACAAAAATTAAATCAAGAGGATAAGTGGAGTGAAAAGGCTAAAAAAATGCCGGTTTTTGATTGTAGAGTTTGGACTGTTCCCACAAAAGAAGAAGCCTGTAACGTATTGATATGGAGGGAGTTAGATGCAACTAAAAATGCGATAACAATGGCGTCTCAAGAGTATTATTCCGATAAAGAACTATTTAAGAAGAATGGTAATGAAAAACAAGAACTATTATTTCAAAAAGGTATAAATTTCAATGATTACCCTAATTTTTTTAAGAGAGGAACTTATATCCAAAGAAGAAGAGTAGACAAGAAATTCACTACAGAAGAAATTGAAAAACTACCATTAAAACATGAAGCGAGACTTAATCCGGACTTGATGGTAAATAGAACCGAAGTTGTTATTCTAGATCTTCCGCCTATAACCAAAATAATTAATAGACAAGGCGTGGTTTTTAATGGAGAAAATCCTGAAATAATAAATGAATAATCCAACCATATTATTTAGAATGGATTTAGAAAACGAAGCAGAATTTGAAATAGCAAAATCTTCGTTTAATACAGTTCAATATAGATCTGAAATTCCTAAAGATTCTATTATTATTCCTCGATATTCTGCACTTCCATTTTTTAAGGAATTGGAGCATGATATTATAAATCTTGGTTCTTCTCTAATAAATTCAAAAGAACAGTTTGATTGGATTGCGAATTTTGAATATTATGAGTTAATAAAAAATTTAACCTTCAAGACTTATTTTGATGCACAATCTTTACCGGATAAAAAATTTGTTGTTAAGGGAAAGACAAACTCAAGAAAACATCAATGGAATAAGATGTTTTTTGCGGATTCAAGAAGAAAAGCAATAGAAATAGCTTGTGATCTAAAACAGGATGCATTAATCGGCGAACAGGATATTATTTTTAGAGAATTTGAAGAATTACTGACTTTTGAAACCTTATTGAATGGATTGCCGGTTACGAATGAATTTAGATTTTTCTTTTATAAGGATATTGAATTGTGCCACGGATATTATTGGTCCTGTGCAGAAAATCCAGAAAAAGGAAAATTAGATGATGACGCATTAAAATTAGTCAAAACTGTTTCTAATAAGGTTAAGGATTTTAATAATTTTTATACTGTTGATATTGCACAAAAGAAAAATTTGGATTGGATTGTAGTGGAATTAAATAGCGGCGAAATGTCTGGATTGTCTTTATGTGACCCAAAAATTCTGTATAATAATCTAAGAAAAAACTTGACATATGTACTGAATGATGTATGATATGGATAATGAAAGGAAGATTATGAACAGAAACAAAATGACCGTGGTGTTTACTGTTAAAGATAGAAAAGCTATGGAAGAAATGCATAAGGCACATCTTAATGGAACCTTAATATGTGGAATGTCTCCGGATATACTTTCTTGGGGAGATCAAATTACAACTCCTTCTGAAATTATTGATGGGCTATTAGAACTTGATGCCATATTTCCAAACAATAAAGATTTACTCGAATTAATTGAAAAAGCAGAAAAACATATAGAAGAGGCATAATAATGAAAATACTGAAAAAGGGCAATAAACTTAAAATGTTAACTGGGACATGTGATGAATGCGGATGTAAAATTGAATGTTCTCTAAAGGAAACAAATATATTTAATGACAATACACAAAATGGACAGGATAATCGGTATGTTAGATGTCCGCAATGTTATAATAAATATCTTTGGGTGAAATAATAAAAATGAACAAAATAGTGAAAACCCTTAAGAAAGTAGTTCAGGATTGGGATATAGGTTGTATTATATTAGCCGCGTTATTTATTCCGTTAACCTTTATTTATATTGGAATTAGATTTATACAGGAGTGGGGATAATGAATGAACAAAAAATAATTGAGGTTAATGCAAGATGTACTAGAGCTATTATTCGGGCTATTGGAATGCTTGCTGAAAATCAAAGGAAAACACATCAAGGTTATTCCGTGTCTTATTTTGAAAAGGATTTTTTGAATTTAATTGATGATGAGGGAATAGGGCATAATCAAGTTATAACAGAATTATATAACTCATGAATGAAATCTATAAATATATTGTTGTTGGAAATTATTCGCGTACAATATGTGTTCATTCTGATTTAAATTATTTTGAATTTTTAGATTATATTTTTGATCATAAAAAACAATTGGCAAAAGATAGCAACGAATATTATCTTAAGTTTGGAAAAATAAGAATTGTTCAGCCTAAAATATATATTAAGGGCGATTTTGTTAGTTTTTGTCCAGAAATAATTTGCACAAAAAAAGATCAATATCCCGATAATACTTATGTTATTGTTGATAAGGAAAACAGAACCCATGTCGTAAAAACCGATTTATACCTTAATGAATTGAATGATTATATTAAAAAAAATAAAATGATGTCGATATTGGTGAGAGAATTTAAAAAACCAGAAGCTTATGAAATTGATACTTTTATGGATCTTAAAAAGTTTTCCTATAAATTGATAATAAAATGAAAATTCAAGGATTTTATATAATAACTGAAGATTGTAACGGAGAAGAAACCTGGCCGGGAGGTTGGTCTGGTCCGGTTAAAAAGGGAACTCCGGTGGCATTAACGTATTTTGATGAACAAGGTATGGAATTTACAGATGGAACGGTTGATGGAGAAGGATTAAGAGATTTTAGACTGATGAAACCATGTCCGGTTATTGCGGCTGCTTCTTGTCAATATTGTGGAAAAATTGTACCGACTATAGAACTTGAAAAACATATTGAAACCGATGATAATTGCATTAATGTTAGGGAAATTGAATGGAAAAAAATTAAAAAGAAACATGGATATGAAGATGTAAAAATTAAATGTCAAAAATGCAAGGGAAATAACGTCGGGCTTGATTTTGAAGATTATTATAACCCAAAAATGAAATGTAAAGATTGTGGATATGAATGGCTGGTTGATAATTAATAAGTCTTGACACGCACTGAATGATAATGTAATGTACTTATAACAAAGGAAAACAATGAAAGCTGAAAAAACACCAAGAGGATTTGTAATAGTAACCCATAAGAAATATACAGAACCCAATAAAAATGAACGTGTGATTCAAGAAAGTAGTGCGATTGGGGATTACGAAAATAGC
>Ga0172365_10001337_pt1 | contig 17787 bp, 14 predicted proteins | sample LakKivSesite48cm_FD_114535 | JGI IMG/M metagenome (GOLD analysis project Ga0172365, IMG submission 114535) | Sediment microbial communities from Lake Kivu, Rwanda - Sediment site 48cm | ecosystem: Environmental > Aquatic > Freshwater > Lake > Sediment | place: Rwanda: Western Province, Lake... | reverse complement strand
TTGAATAGTTACTTAAAACTGCCTTCTGTTTATTTCAGTATGCTTGAGTTTCAATTGCGCAATTCATCTTTTCTGTTATCATAAAAAAAGTAAAAATAAAGGAACATGATATGGATAAATTAAGAACACCGGAAGAAGAACATTCTATCACTCCAAACAAAGAGCCCATCCTGTCAGGCATTGAAAATGAGTATCAGGGGGCAGGTTTAAATGAGGCTGAGGTCCAGCTCAGAAGAGAGCAGTATGGTTACAACGAGATTCCAGAAAAAAAGGTAGGACCTGTCAGGGGAACCCTTAAAAGACTGTGGGCGCCTGTTCCCTGGATGCTCGAGGCAGCGATGTTGTTTGAATTGTTCCTTGGCAAAAGCACACAGGCTGCAGTTGTTTTTCTGATGCTGCTTTTTTCTGCGATTACCGGTGAAGTTCAGGAAAGGCGGGCCAAAACGGCTGTCGGGTATCTCCGGCAACAACTGCGGATTGGTGTCCGGACCTTAAGGAACGGGATGTGGCAGACAGTACTCTCCCGAGAACTGGTTCCTGGAGACATTGTGCACATCAGGCTGGGAGATGTGGTGCCGGCTGATATGCAAATTATCACGGGAACCGTGAGTGTTGACGAGTCGGCGCTTACCGGCGAATCTTTTAGTGTTACCAGAGGAGGCGGCGAGAAAATTTTTGCCGGGACGACTGTCGATCATGGAGAGGCTATTGCCGCGGTAACTGCAATCGGGACTAAAACTTCATGGGGCAAAACCGTGGAGCTGGTTCGTACCGCTGAAGCCCCGGGACGGCTGCAATTACTTCTTTTCAACATTATTCGCTATCTTGCTTATCTGGATATAGTCCTGGCTGTTATTTTGGTGGTGGCTGCCTTCGTTAAAGGCACTCCCTGGCATGAGCTATTGCCATTCGTGGTTATTTTATTTATAGCCACGATTCCGGTATCGATGCCGGCGAGTTTTACGGTAGCCAATTCGTTGGAAGCTAAGGAATTAGCGAAAGAAAATGTACTGGTAACCGGATTGACGGCCATTCAGGAAGCGGCCGGCTTGGATATTTTGCTTATAGATAAAACAGGGACATTAACCTATAACCGCCCGGAAATATCCGAGCTGGTTCCTTTTGACCGGCAGGATAAAGCCGGATTATTAAGGCTGGCGGCGGCAACCTGCGATGAAACCTCCACCGATCCTGTGAGCGTCGCAATTCTCAAAGCTTTCCAGAAGCAAAATCAGACGTTCCTGGAACGAACCTCTTTTACCCCTTTTGATCCGGCCCATAAAGTATCCAGAGCTCAAATCAGACAGAATGGGAGGGAACTGCGCGTGATCCTGGGGTCCCCGGCGGTGGTTTCGGAGATGTCTAAGGTTCCTGATAAATTCGTGGATCAGGTTAATCTTCTGAGCTCCAAAGGTTACCGGGTTTTAGCGTTGGCTTCTGGGGAAAGTGATGAGAACCTGGCGGTTGAAGGACTTGTTGCCCTGGCAGATACGGCCCGGGAAGATGCCAGAGAATCGATTTCAAAGATTAAAGAACAAGGTGTCCGGGTGGTTATGTTAACCGGGGATATGCCTGTAACCGCTAAGGCAATTGCTGAAGAAGTGGGAATTGGTGACCGCATTGGCACTTTAGAGGATACCCTGCACCGTCCTCTGGAGTTCGACGGATTTGCCAATGTTTACCCTGAAGACAAGTACAGGATCGCTCAAGCTATCCAGAAAAAGAGGATGGTTGTGGGAATGACCGGGGATGGAATTAATGATGCCCCGGCCTTGAAGCAGGCGGATGTGGGTATTGCAGTCAATACGGCTACCGACGTGGCCAAGTTAGCAGCCAAAGTCGTTTTAACCAGGCCCGGGCTATCTGACATCACCAGGGTGATTGATGCCGGCCATCGAGTTTACCGCAGGATGATGACCTGGACTATTACCAAGCTGGCGCGAACAGCGGTGCTGGCTGCACTCTTGACCTTTGGATTTATCTTTGCCGGATTTTTTCCGCTTTCCTTAACCCTGATTGTGTTTATCGTTGTTATGAATGATCTGGTTACCCTGACCTTAGCTACCGACAGAACCTGGCCAACAAAAGTGCCAGAAAAATGGAATATATCTCAGATAGCCAGGATATCGGCCGTTTTTACCGCTGGCTGGCTGCTGCTGGGATCGGCCCTGCTCTGGTTTTACCTTAAAATTCAGAATTTGCCCGCAGGGCAGATTAACTCCTTAATGTTCCTTTTCCTCATGTATTCAGCCATGGAAACTATCCTGATGACCCGGACCTGCGGTCATTTCTGGTTACTGGCTCCGAGCAGATGGGTCGGCTGGGTGATTGGCATTAATATCGTTCTTGCCACACTGATGGCCGCCTTTGGCTGGTTTATGGCTTCGGTTCCAGTCACCTCGATTGCCTTATTATTTATTATCACCTTCCTGGCTATGATGATCCTGGACATCCTGAAGGTATGGTACTATAGAACTACCGGCTTTCTTCTGGCGGAAAAACGGGGGACACAATACTCATTCCCCAATTTTTTTAGTTAATGAAGCTTGTTTATTAGAGCTGAGAAATTTGAAAAAGCGGTGACATAATACGCATTCACCGATTTCTTGCTTAGAAGCCGGCGACACAATGTACATTCCACCGAGAAACTGGAGAGACAAGAAACTGTAACATTTGACAAGAAACTGGTGACACTATACTCTTTTACCAACTCTTTAATTTAAAGAGTTTGCTTCTTGAGGCTGATCAAATAGGCGAGCCGAGACCAGAAGTAATTTTTGTCTAAAATAGTCCAGATAAAATTGAGCAAAGGAACTCGCCTTAGACTTTTTTTGTTTTGTCCCCAGTTTCATAGCATAAAAAATTCTAAGGGCAAAGCAAGTCAATAACTGAATATAAACTCGCTTATTCAGGAAATTGCTGACAGGGCATTATATCCCTTGTCTCACCTTCGATTTTGATTTTGAGACTGGAACGTTTTATTCCAGCGGCGGGACTTTCCGGCGCCAGCAGCCTAAAGATATCCTTCTTTAATAAGATCTGTTATCACGCGGCGCAGGGTCTTTTTTTCGATGTCCGGGAAATGCCGGTCCAGGTCCTGGCGGCCAAACTCATCATAAAGGGGACACTTATTTGTGTCCCCATTTTGAGGATTTGACATCCCGCAAGCTGCGGCTTATACTCTCCGCTTATTATGCAAGGGGAGAAATTGTCACAAAAAGATCCACTCAATCAGCCAGCTCAGGAAAGGAAATTTTCCTTAAAAGCTGAGAATAATGTGCCCGTGTGCCCGGTCTCCGGACCGGAGTCCAGGCCGTCCCTACATCCCTGGCGGACCCTCCTCATCATCCTGGCGCTGCAGGGCGGTCTCGTCTATCTGTTCGGATTTAGCCTTCAGGCCATCCTTAAAAAACCTTTTGATATGAGCAAGCCGACCTCGCTGACGGTTGTGCTGGCGTTCACGCTGAGCGAAATCCTGGCCTACCTTTTTGCTCCCTATCTCCTGAATGTTCCGGTCGCGCGCCGGTCGTTCCGGGAATATCTGACCGATATCCGGCTGAACCGCTTCCGACCGTTCTGGAAACTCCTGACACTCACGATTACTTGTCTTATCGTCCTTATCCTGTGCCAGGGTGGAGGATCAGTTATCTATCAGTTAACACTGGGGCGGCCTGTGACCTCCGGCTTTTTGTCGGAGGTTTTCGATCTCGGCCAGGTCCTGCCGCCGCGGTCGTTCCTGATTTTGGCCTTCCTTTATACAATGCTTGAGGAAGTTGTTTTCCGAGGCGTCCTGCTGCAAATGCTCTTAAGACGGCACCCTGTGCGGCGGGCCATTCTCTATTCTGCGCTGGCCTTCGGCCTGGCCCACCTGCCGGCCGCCATCGCAGGTCGGTCGCTCGTCTCGACCGGAGGACAGGTCGTCTGGGCGACACTGTTCGGACTGTTCTATGCTACCCTTGTTATCGAAACTGATAGCCTTGTGCCGGCCATGTCCATCCATTGGCTGATCAACGTGTTCCAGAATAGTCTGACCGCTTCCTGGCAATCAATGCCGGCTGGCCTCCGGGCACTCTATGGGATCGTTTTCGGCTACGGGCTGGCCGCGCTGGTCCTTATTCCGTGGATCCGGTTCTTTGCCAGGAAGTGGCTGCCGGGTCGTCGAACCGAGCAATTGATGGAATGATGAGAAGCAGACTTTAAAGATGGCCGATACCAAAGTGGCATCAAGATAAAAGTGCGCTCGTCTGTCAAAATTGTGATGATAAAGGAAAGAAACCGTTGACAAAAAAGAGCACTCCTTTATGATATTTCTGCAAGCACGGAAAGGCGATAGCTTTACTTTGGCAGATTTTTTTCCTTCGGACCCTGGGCAGCGGTAATTCTTTTCTGCAGCTCCTCTAACGAAAATTTCAAGAATAGTTCAGGCCTCTGCCTTATGGCCAGAAACTTTGCCAGGTCAGGTTTAACGTCTTGGCGAGGGTGAATAATGTAATAACCTGTAGATCGCATAAATAGCGATCTCTCCAGGCCAGGGGGGAGAGGAGGAGCGGGGTATTTAATGGTTGCATAATTTCCTATTTCTGGCATGACAAAATAATCGCCATCTGCCTGGAGCAGAAGTTGCTTAATATCCCGACCGTTATGATCACTGGCCTCTTGGGGTGAAATTAAAGCAATGTTTACTTCACAGTCTGCAGAATAATCGACAGCCGCATAATCTATCATCCAGAAGAAAGTTCCGCCCTGCAAACGGATTGTCAGACTGTCACCAGTAATTCCTTCAAGCGGGAGGACCATGATATCATCCTCTATACCGAAAGGTCCTGTTGGATAAAAAAAGCCGGCATCCTGCCAGGCTTCATTTCGCAGCACCTGGACCTTAAGCCCGATTCCCTGGTCGCTCATAAATTTCTCAGCCTTTTCGCGAATGGCTGGGTCAGCTTCTCTTTCCCTTTGCCAGGATTGCATGGCATTACCCATCAAACCAATAAATTGGCCAAAGCTATAATCAGCCCAATAAGTGTTGCCAATTCGAACAACCAGCTTGGCCTCTTTAGCAGACGGGGGTTTGGGAAAATTCAGAACTAACCCTGACCTCCAGTGATCCGGATTTTCCGGATCTTTGCCCACGGGGTTGGAACTCCACATCTTTCCGTCAACGGCTGAGACTGAGGCCGTGAAATCCTGGCCGTCGAAATCTTTGGCTAAGATAGGGGTTAGAGGTGAGCGAATTGTGTGAACTACGCCATCAGAACCAATATAGGCTGAGACTTCCTTTGGGTGGTCCACAGCCACCAGAGTCAGTTCGTCAGTATGCTGGGTTTCGTCAGCTTCATTGGCTATTTTGAAAAGATATCCACCCTCTTGGGCTGTGGCTGAATGCAGTTTGAGGAAATCACGGCGTTCGATCCCTTTGAATATGGCTCCACTGTATAATTCACCCTCTAATTGAAATTCCATCCCATCACTGGCATAAAGGAACGGACAGGATTCTTTAGTCAAGGCTACTATCAACATTAGGATGCCAAAAGCTCCAACGGTAACCCCGGCAACAAGCAGAACTGTACCAAACGCATCAGTTTCTCTGGTCCAGACCATCGAGACCTCGGATAGGGGCATTGACTGGGTCGGATTCAAAAAGAGTTTGTACGTGTCTCCTTTCTTTATAAATCTGATAGCTTCATGAATCTGCCCGTCTGCGGTCTTAAAGACAAAAATATTTTTTTCCGCTGATACGGTTGTGCCTTTAGCCGGGATGATAAACGGAGTATTGAAAAATACCTTGCTATCTGATAAATAACCTGGACCATCTTTATCAAGCTCAATGAATTCACCCGAGGTCTTGAGAATTCGAACAACTTTGTAGGTCTTATTTGACTTGAGCATCGAAGGAGCTCTCTCCCTGGTAGTCACGCAGGAAGTAATTGACTGAATAAAAGCCACCAGGACAAGAATTGAAATAGCTTTTCTTAAGTTCATAGATTCCCTCCTTCCCTTTTTAATTTGATGTGTTTATTGATTGAGTCAAGCAATTAATAAACCCCAATTTGTCGCTTCTTAGTTAATATTTTTTTTCGAAAGGGTCAAGGTGCTTGATGATTTTCACTTTGTAACCCCCTTCCGGGTTTATTGTCTCATGTCCTTGATCCGACCCTCTGAGGAATAGCTAACTTTCTTCAAGGATTTGATGTAATCGCGAACCAGCTTGTATTCAAAAAGCCCGGTATCCAACTTAGCCTCACTCAGCGCACCGCCGGTCATGGCATTGAAAAAGTTAAAAACCTGCTCATTCATGGCCACGGCATAGAGTTTGCCCGGGTTAGGCGCAACCAGCTCCCCGTTCACCGCGACAGACGTCAATTCCAGCCTGGTGGGCGTCGAGCCCAGCGGCGCTGCTGGCCGGCTGGAATCATAGCAGTAGGTGAGTCCTGAGGCCTGCACAGCTATGTCAGTGGTAAAATCCATCGTCCCGGCAGCATATTCCAGGCCGCCAAGCAGAAGTTCTCCTGGCAGATACACAATGACCACCTTAAACCCCAGCCCTGAGACCGGGTCATAGCCATAAGGCACCGAGCGCAGGATGTCGTTGCCAACTATTTTGCCGGCCGTAAGCTCGGCGCCGATATACCCCAATACGGTCAGAGAGCAGTCGGGGGCGAACCCCGCCTTTTTCAGTCCGGACATATAGGCGTCCGCTACCAGATTGCCCATCGGGACATCTCTGTTCTGGCTGCCTTCAGGCCAGGACTTGGTGATGTTTTTCAGCGCAATACCAACTGTCTGGGTGTAAACAGGTCCAAACCTCGGGTCGCTGACAACACCGTCTCTTATCTGATTTACAGCCTTCTTGGTTGCCGGGTCTTCGGGAACCAGACTGTCAAGTTTGTGCATTTTATAGCTGATAAGCCCAACATTCCCGTTGTTGATAGCCAGGTTCATTTCCCCTAAGTATTCGCCAAAAGCTCCAGCCTGAACAATGATTTTTCCGTTCCTGAGTTCTGGGGTTTTAATAAGGTCATGGCTGTGCCCGCCGACGATAACATCGATATAAGGAACATTTTCAGCCAGGATGTGATCCAGGCTTAGCCCCAGATGCGAAAGGCAGATAACCACATCGCATTTTTCCGCAAGTTTCAATTGCCCGGCAATCTGAGCGGCATAATACCACAGAGTCTGCTCAAGCGAAGGGGCTTCGTAGGGATAGGGGAAACGGTTGTTGACCTCATCTGAGTAATTCTGGGGCTCCTGAGTAACCAGCCCAAAAATCCCGACCTTTACTCCACCAACAGTCTTGATGATTGATGGCTGAATAAGGCCCTGAAGAGCTGTTCCAGAAGCATCCAGGTTAGCGCAGAGCATGGGCAGATTGACCGGGGCTCCGCCTGCTATCTGGCCGCTCAAAATCCCGGCCAGCGTATTAATGCCCAGATCGAACTCATGATTGCCAAGCTCCATAGCGTCATAAAGATTTTCCATGATCTTCAGTTCGGGATAGCCAAGATACTTGTTGAACTCAAAGGTGCCGACGAAGACATCCCCGCTGTGAAGAACGAGAGTATCAGGTTTGAGCTTTTTGATCTTTTTGATGAGATAGGCCATCCGGGCAATGCCGGCATGGCTTCCGCCGGGAAAACAGAATTGAGGCTTGAATGTTTCAGGCTTATCCCAGTTCATCTTGCTTGACATAATCCAAGGTGGCATCCACGGGTTGTCCTGAAGTGGGACCATCACCGAATGTGTGTCATTGGTATGCAGGATGGTCAGTTTTTTCTCCTGCGCGAAACAAGCCAGGGATAGCCCCATAGCCAGGGCCACCAGGACCAGAAGACTCAAGCCCTTCCTTTTCATGATTTACCTCCTCTGGCCGGACGATTTTGATTGCCCGGCCTGAAAATCCGGGAGCTTTAAGCTTCCCTTTCATCTCTTAAATGGTAATTTTTCTGGTGGCCCGAGTTGTCAAAAAGTTGTCAAGAATTTGTCAAAAGATAGTCAAATTGGGTTTTTGATGGGGTAAAGTACTATTTGACAAAAAGATATATTTTTTTTAACCTGAAAAACAGCGGGAAGGGCAATAAATTGAAAATCACCAGGTCCTTTCTCATTTTTGTCGCCGGTCTTATTATCCTGATTTTGAGCATCTACGGTTTTTCTCTTACTGCTCGCCGGCCCAACCTTCCTCGCTATATCAACCCCGGCGCGGTTGTCAGGATAGATAACTTTGATATCAAGCATCCCAGGGAAGTCACCTTTGCCCTGGCGGGCAAGTCCTCCGGCGAAACAGCCAGGGTATTCTGGCGGATGCCCGATGGGAAAATCGAGGAAGCTGAGGTCAGGCTTGTCAATTATTATGCTCGGAAATCATATCCTTTAATTTATTTGATAGTCGGGCTGATGAGTTTCATCCTTGGCCTGGCTGTTTTTCTGCTTGGCCCCCGGGACACCAGGAGCCACCTTTTTTACTGGCTCGCTCTCTGTTTTGGCGCGGCGGTTATGATCAACGGGGAACTTTACTGTCTGCAAAAATCTCGATTATCCATCCTGCCCGGCGTCATCTATCTTGCCTGTTACACGCTTATTTTCCCCCTGTTCCTTCATTTTTGTCTGACCTTTGTCAGAAAAAGGATAAGCTGGGAAAAGATTCCCATATATCTGTCAGCTCTGGTCTTTATCGTTCCGTTTGAATTCTATTTCCTGTATTCCATATTCAACAGCACCATTCAACCCTATCGCCTTTACATGTCCAGCTTCTCCCTTTACAGGCTTTACGTCATAGCGATGATTCTGCTGTCTGTTACTTTTCTTATCATCGGCTTCCGAAGGTCCACTTCGACGGCCGAAAAAGCCCGGATAAGCTGGATTCTTTACGGGCTGTTTCTGGGAGTGATACCGTTTCTGGTCTTTTATCAGCTGCCTGAAATTCTAAAACTCAAGCCCTGGCTTTCTGAAGAATCATCCGGACTTTTTTTCATTTTTGTGCCGGTGTCTCTGGCCGTGGCCATTATGAAATACCGGCTGTTTGACATCCACCTGATTGTCAAACGAAGCCTGGCTTATTCTCTCCTCAGCATTCTTGTCATTTCAGTCTATTTTTTCATCGTTGAAGTCACCCGGTTGGTGTTTTCAAGATTTGTTCCTGTAAATAAAACCTGGCTTTCTATAATCGGCCTTCTGACTGCTGCCGCTGTCTTTCATCCGATGCGAGAAAAAATTCAGCAACTGGTGGATAAAACTTTCTACCGCACCAGCTATGATTATAAAAAAATAACACTTGAGTTTTCCCGGAAGGCAGGAGAGGTCTTAAATTGTGAAGAACTGACCGACCTTTTATACCGGACAGTAAAAGATTTTCTGCCAGTTGAAAAATTGAATGTTTCCCTGATCCGGGTAGATGAAAAGATCCCTAATACCTGGCTGAAGGAAATCCATCGGGGGGACCCGGTTGATGAACTCCTGCCGCACCTGTCCGACAAACTTACAGCTTTTCATTTTCTGGCAGAAAGAAGCACAGTTCAGACTGACGAACGGCTCGATTTTTCACAGGAGGAGGTACTGGCTGGCCAGGGCTGGGCTCTGGTCTTAATTCTCCCGCTCGGGTCAGGCGATTGGGCAGGGCTTCTGGCTCTGGGCCCGAAAAAATCTGGAAAACGGTTCAGCGGTGCGGATACAGAATTTCTGATGATGCTGGCAGAAGCTTTTATCCTCAGTCTGGAAAAAATCAGACTTCAGGGAGAAGTCATTCATGAACGGGCTTCCAGAGAAAAGCTCGATGAGCTCAACAGACTCAAGACTGAATTTATAGCCACCGTTTCCCATGAGCTCCGGACTCCCTTGAGTTCCATTCAGGGCCTGGCTGAGATTTTGCATTCAGGAAAGGTCAGGGAGGCTAAGAAGAAGGCCGAGATCCTTGCGCTGATGGAAGAAGAAAGCCAGAGGTTATCCAATCTCCTTCACAACATTCTTGATTTCGGCCGCATGGAGCGGGGGACAAAAGCCTATCTTTTGAAGCCAACGCATCTCCAGCCCATTCTTGAACATATGGCCAGCCTTTTCAGCTACCGCCTCCAGAGCGAAGGATTTGTTTTCAGGCTGGAACAGCCCGAAGAGCCAGTTTATCTGGAAGCGGACGCTGAAGCCCTGGAGCAGGCGTTGATAAATCTGATCGATAATGCTATTAAATATTCACAGGTGACCAGAGAAATTCACCTGAGATTGAAGGAGGATAAGTCCGAAATCAGGATCCAAGTCGAGGACAGGGGAATGGGCATGCCTGCGGAAGAAAAGGGAAAAATTTTTGATGGTTTTTACCGCGGTCAGGAAGCCTTTGAGGTTAATCCCGGCGGAGTCGGTTTAGGACTTAAAATAGTCCGGCATATCGTGGAACTTCACCGGGGAAGGATTGAGGTGATAAGTCAGCCGGGCCAGGGCAGCACATTTTCTTTAGTTTTCCCGAGGCCATGAAAAAAATTTTAATCATAGAGGACGATCAGTCTTTGTTAGAGACCCTCACTCTGGCCTTGCAGACCGAGGGCTATGAAGTTCTGCAGGCAACAGATGGGGAAAAGGGGTTCAATTTAGCCTGTCAGGCAAAAGTTGACCTGGTGGCAATTGACTTAGTTCTCCCTTCCATGAGCGGTCTTGATATCTGCCGGAAACTGCGGGAGAAAGGCCTGGAGATGCCCATCCTGATGCTTTCCGGGAAGAAAAAGCAGGAAATCGATAAGGTGCTTGGCCTGGAACTTGGCGCTGATGACTATCTGATAAAACCATTCGGTATAAAAGAGTTTATCGCCCGCATCCATGCCCTGCTGCGGCGAGCCAGTGGGCTGGTCAAAGAAATCGAAGAATATACCTTCGACGATGTGCGCCTGGATTTCAAGTGCCTGGTTGGTTATAAAGGCAAAAAGAAACTCAAACTGACGCCCAAGGAATTTACCCTGCTTAAATTCCTGATTAGCCGTGAGGGTGAAGTCGTTTCCAGGGAAACCTTGCTGAATGAAGTCTGGGGATACGAAAGGTATCCAACGACCAGAACCATTGATACATTCATCTGCGCCTTAAGGAAAAAAATTGAAAAGGACCCTGACCATCCGGTTCATCTTATCACCGTACCCTGGGCCGGCTATAAATTCCAGAAATAAAGAAAAGGAATAAACTTGGGCTGATAAAAAGGCCGGGAAACGGGCGAAGGATTATAAACCTGCGTGTTCGCGGCCGGCCTGCTCAGATTTAATTAGGGAGGGATGGGATGGAGATGAGGTGGAAGGAAGGCCTGGCGTTTGCGGTTTTTTTAATCTCCCTATTTATTTTTTGCTTTTCTGTCATGGCCGCGGCGGACAATATTCCCGATAAATCCTACAGGTCCTTCAGCCCGCTGCCGATTCTGATGTATGATAACGACATCGGTCTGGGCTACGGGGGAAAAGTTAAATTTGTTGATTATCTGAAGAAAAAAGAGTCATTTGACCTGATTCTTTTTAATTCCAGCAAAGGCGAGCGCTGGTATGTTTTTACTTTTTCCATTCCTGATTTTGAAATCCGGCAGAACAGGACTTATCCCGTTTCTCTTGATTTTAAAATTGAGTATGACAAATTCCTGAAATACACATTTTACGGCCTCGGCCCTGATTCTACAGAAGATGACAGGACTGTCCTGACCCATGAAACAATGAACATCGCTCTTACCTTAGGCCGCGGTTTTTTGCCCACGCTGGTTGTGGAAGCAACCTACAATGCCCGCTGGCTGAAATATTCAAATCCGCAGGAGGGACCGTATCAGGATGTGATTGAAGAGCTGGCCGGCCAGGGGCGGAAGTTCGCGCCGTTTTTGAGCCTGCTTTTGCGCTATGACACCTCCAACAGTCAGATCCATCCCACCCGCGGAGTCAGACTTATCTTCAGGGATGATCTGGCGGGAAAGCTTATCGGGAGCTCGGGTTATTCCTTTAACCGCTTGACGGGCGATTTCCGATTTTATAAAGCGATTTTCGGAGCCACAGACGTTCTGGCTGGAAGAGCGCTTATCCAGTACATAAGCGGAAGCGATATCCCTCTTTTTGATTATTCGGCGCTCGGCGGTGGAAATACTATGGCTGCCATGCGGGGCTATCCGCTGAACAGGTTCCTGGATAAGGGGAAATTTCTGATGAATGTGGAGTACAGATTTCCCATCATCTGGCGTCTGGGCGGCAATATTTTTATCGATGCCGGAACTGTCTGGCCCTCGCTCGGAGAGGTCAGGCTCAGCCGGGTCAGGTGTGATGGCGGCATAGGCTTGCGTTTTTACCTGGCTGATTTCTGCGCCCGGGTGGATGTCGGTTTCAGCAGGGAAGGCACCGGAATTTATTTCGAATTCGGCCACATTTTTTAGCGGGCACTTATTGTGTCACCTTAGCAAAGAGGCTCAGTCTCCGGCGGTCTCTTCAAGGCGCAGAAGAGGCAAAGATCAGGCAGTGAGTGAGAGGGAGGACAGATGTGGATTATCTCTTTCCCGCGATTTATCCTCTCCGAGGGCCATCAGGGGAAAAAATTGTCACCGAAAGGCTTGCTCAGCCGGCCAACCCCAAAAAGGAAGTGATTATCCTTCCCGCGAGAAGCGATAGCGAGAACGGCGCCCTTTCCGGCGAACTCCATGGCTAAAGCCCGGCCGATTCCCGAGGAACCGCCGATGATAAAAACCCTTTTCCCCTTGATTTCAGCCACTTAGAGCGCCCCTTGACGGAATGACCGAGCCGATGGTTATAGGCAGGAATATCGTATCTTTCGATTCGCCTTGATCTGTTGTGGCGCGGGCGAGGATGTTGCCACTTCCAAATCTTGAAAACAAGAAACGATCCGGCAGCCAGGCATACGGCGTTGACACTGATATTAAGAACAGATTCTGCGAGGCCCAGGAGATAGATACCCTGCCGGATGTTAAAGGAGATATCGAGCAAAGCCAGGAAAATAAGCGAAGCACCGGCCATCAGCGAAAAAACAGTTCCAAAGGCCGTTTTTCGCAGCAGCCCCACACTGCCAAAAATGAGGCAAAGAACGAGGAAGAAATCGGCGGCCGGAAAAGCGGATTCAAAGGCCAGGTAGATTTCTTTTAAGCGGGGATCAGTGATACCGACCAGTTTCGTGGAAAAAAACGCCGTCCAGAAGGCCACGATTCCGGCGGCGATGGTCAATTCCATAAGCGCGACGATTTTTATAGATTTCCGAGAGCTGGAACTCATGGTCATCTTTTCGTGCTGGTGCCGGTGGCCTGGGCTTCCGAGGTTCCCTTGCTTATCTTTCTCCTCAAAGCGATGTTACGGCTTCCGATTTTTTTGAGGAGGGGAAGGAGAAGGAAAAAAAGACTCGGAAAAGCCATGGCTGTTCGGCACAGAAACCCCATGCCAGCAGGAATCAAGACTTCCCGCTTCTTTTTGTTCACGGCCTTCAGAATTCCGCGGGCGACTTTCTCCGGCTTGAGCGGAATGCCGATAAAAGACATCACGGCCTCGTCGTGCCTGAGTTCATAGGCGAGCTGCGGTGTGTCGACGGAATCGGGCAGGACGACGCCAATATCGATCGGAGTGTCCTGGAGTTCGGCGGCGAGCGAGAGCGAATAGCCCCGAATTCCGAACTTGGTGGCGCAATAAACAGCTTCCCCGGGCATGGGAACGATGCCTCCCAGCGATGCCACATTGACGATCTTACCGAAGTTTTGAGATTTCATGACCCGCAGGGCGGCCCGGCAGCCGTAGATCGTGCCCAAAAGATTGACGTCGAGTTGTTGCTCGATCTTTTCCAGGGAAATATCCCAAGCTGCGGCTGGCTGAACCACTCCCGCGTTATTGATCAGAATATCGATTTTGCCGAACGCCTTGAGAACTTTACTCAAGAGGACCGTCCAGGATTCAGGCCGGCGGACATCATGTTCCACAATCCTGACGTCGACTCCCTCTGTCTTGATCGCCTTCGCCGATTCTTCGAGCTTGTCGGTCCTGATGTCCGTGAGAACCAGACGAGGTTGTTGGCCAGCCAGGAGGGCGGCGAGCTTTTCGCCGATGCCTCCGGCTGCGCCGGTGATGACAACGACTTTATTTTTGAGCATCAGAGGACCACCTCTCTTCCAATCTCCAGGAGCCTCCCGATATAAGCTTCAGGATTTGAGCCGGCTTCCTGGGCGATATTCCGAATCAAAGCCGTGTTGAAAGGAATCAGTTTATCGCCCTTTTTAAGGCTCACGGCTTTGCCCTCGATGACTTCGCCAACGGCGACAGGAACCCAGCCGGCCCTGCTCGACGCTTCGACGAAGTCTCTTTCTTGATCCGGCCGTAGGCAAAAACAGAGCTCGAATTCTCCGTGAATGGCGGCCAGGGTCAGCCAAGGCGGAAGATTTTGGGCTTTACAGATCTCCAAAGCCATCGGATGAAGAATTTTCTCCCACTGGTCCCGGATGATGAATTGGCAGCGGTTGAGCCGCATCAGGGTATCCAGCGTGTGGAGAAGCCCGTCGCTCGTATCCATGCAGCAGGAGGCAAATTGCCTGACCAGCTGTCCTTCTCGGATTCTCGCCACAGGCTGGAAATAGGAATTTGGCAATTTTCCAGCATGACCGGTCATCTTCAAAAAAGCATAGACGCTGCCCAAACCGGCAGGGCCGGACAGGTAGACCTTATCGCCCGGCTTCGCTCCGATTCTCGTCATAAATGACTTTTTGGGCACGAGTCCGACGGCGCATCCGGAGAGAAAAACGGCCTCCGCCTGGTTCGTATCGCCGCCCAGGACGAACGTGGCGAGTCTCTGGCAAGCTTCTGAAATCCCCTCAGCCAGTTTTGTTACATATGGCTCATCTTGAGAGGACGGATAGCTCATCGTCACGAGCAACCCCAGCGGGTCCGCGCCAACGGCCGCCAGGTCGGAGAAATTGGCCATAGCTAACATCCAGCCGATTAGGGACGGATCATCATAGAGCCCGCTTGATATTTCTTCGACCAAGGCATCGGTGGTAACAGCCAGATAATTTTCCGAGCTTCCGCCCATGTCCACGAGTTCCGCATCTGCTTCGTGGATGGCGTTGACCCGGTGCGGGGCATTGAGGAAGTGGCGGGCGATGAGGTCAATCCTGCGGTTTTCCAAAATTTGTTCCATCATTGACACACCCTCAAATATCCCTGAAGCAACTGGACCTTGATGTCCCGGGCCAGACAGATTTCTCCGTCCAGCTCCAAGGCCGTGAGAGAAGACGGCTGAATCCCCAAGGACTTCACTTTCCAGCTTTTCGTTTTCGGGAGTCCCTGAAATTTCGACCGTGCCAGGGAGAAAAGTGTCCTGAGCCTTTCGGCGATTCCCATCCGTTCGCAAAGGGCGACGCCGAGAACGTCGCTCTGCGGATTGACATCGAGGTCATAGCTGAAATTTCCGCTGACATGGGGATTGATGACGACGCTCAAAGTTGTCACTTCTGTCGAGCAGAGGGAATCTTCAATGATAATCTTGGCCGGGATGTTCGGAGCGGAGACGATGGTCCTTACGGCCGCATAGTAAATGGCGGCCGGGACGAAACGAGGCTTCAGCCAGTTGAGAAGCCGATCTCCGGAATTAAAAAAGTAATTGGCCTGGGCGATGACGCCGATGCTGCAATTGATCATGAAAAACTTTCTCTGGCGGGCTCCCCGTTCATCCACATAATCGACCCGGCCGATGTTGTGGGCGAGGGCGTTCCTATCGTCGAGCTTGACAGGGATATGGCCCTTGAGCTGATGATTACCAGGCGCCGGCTTGTGAAAATCATTGCTCGAGCCAAGGCCGATGGCACCGATGATCACGCGCCGGCGGTGTTTTTCCTCCAGCTTCATCAGTTTATTGAGGAGGAAGTTCACAGTGCCGTCTCCCCCAGCCGCTACGACTGTGCATTCTCGCCGGTCCAATTCCTGCCGGAGATACTTGACCAGGTCTTCGGCGTCATAGATGAGCTCGTAGTCGTGGCCCAGATATTTGTCTTCGAGCTCCGGCCGGACGGCTTCCCATTTGTGAAGCGCTTTCCCGTTGTTGGAAGATCTATTTAAAAGAATGATCATGGTTACACCTGCCTTTGTTCTGGCCTCAGCGCCAGGATGATCTCAAAACAGGCATAAAAAATGGGCAGGCCGAGGAACCAGCCCGACTTCGAGCAGAGGATGATAGCTGCGGCGTAGAGGATGAAAGCCCGGACCACGTCGGCAATCGGGCCGTGAGCCCGGTTCTCGTCTTTGGTCCGGTGGATTCCGATTTGAGCGCGGAGATTAACGAGGAGGGCTCCGATAAAAACTCCCACGGTGGGAATCGGAACGTATGGGAATGACGAGATTGCCAAAAAAGTCGAAACCGCGGCGGTCAGGGCGAACAGATCGCTGACGAATGCCGCCCGTTGCCAGCCGAAGACCACGGGGAAGGTCCGATAGCCCGTTTCCACATCGGCCGAAATATCCTTGAAATAGCCCATCAAAACGAAATTGGCGTAGCCAAAGAAAATAGTCAGGACAGCCCAGCCGAATCCTCTGACGGTCGGATTCTCTGAGCCGAATATTTGGATCAGCCGGATATCTTTTTGGACGAGGCGGCCCATGATCGGAAGGAGGGCGACAATCCAGGAATTCCAGAAGGGGCCACCCCACCATTTCCGTTTGAGCGTCGTATAGCTGAGCAAGCCGGCGACGGCCAGGACGCCCGGGACCAGGATTTCAGTGTTCAAGATGGCCAGGATCAAGATTGCGGCCGCCAAACCGGTTAGGCTGACGAGAAAAACGTGTTGGCGGGAAATGATCCCGCGGATGAGAGGCCGGTAGGGTGACGAGAGAGCATCGGTGTCCATCTGAAAGCAGTCCGTCATGGCTTGTCCCAGCCCGTAGGACAAAAAAAGAGGGATGAAAGCCAGGATGAGTCGAGAATAATCGGGAGTTTGAATAAAGGCCATCCCGACCAGGCTGGCTGCTCCGGAAATAAAAAAGAGGTAAGGTCTCATGGTTGTCCAGAAGGACTTCCAGAAAACTAGGCTGAGTAAGGTTGCCGAGCAGCTTCCCGTTGAAGCGCCGGCCGGTCCGGTGTCTCTGCTCATTGTTGTCTCCGCTCTTAATCTAGTGCGATACAAAAAGGAAGTTGTCAGGAAGATGTCAAAATTTTGTAAATAATTTGCCAAGAGTGACTGGCGAAAAGGAGCATCAGGCGCCGGAGCCTTCCGCGCTTTTCTTGAGTCGGCAAGATTACGCGAGTTCATCTTCGATGTCATCGGCTATGGCGAGAGTCGCCCTGTGGCCTCAAACGAGACCGAAGAGGGCAGAGCAAAGAACCGCCGAGTTGTCATCCTCGTTGTACCCCGGTAGCCGGGAGGGGAAACGGCATTCCTCTTTTTGATTATTCGGCGCTCGGCGGTGGAAATACTATGGCTGCCATGCGGGGCTATCCGCTGAATAGGTTCCTGGATAAGGGAAAATTCCTGATGAATGCGGAGTACAGGTTCCCCATCATCTGGCGCCTGGGCGGCAATATTTTTATCGATGCCGGAACGGTCTGGCCCTCGCTCGGAGAGGTCAGGCTCAGCCGGGTCAGGTGTCATTTTTTAAATGGGGACACTTAAATGGGGACACAATACTCATTTCCCATTTTATGGCCTGGAAAAACGGGGACATGAAAAACTGGGGACACAAAAACTGGGGACACAAAAAACTGGGGACACAATACTCATTTCCTGATTTTTTCAAATCAGCGCGGTTCTTAATTCCAGAGTAAAGGCAGATTATAAAAAAGCTCAATTGCTGCTGATTGTCATTCATCCCATCCGAA
>Ga0172365_10001336_pt1 | contig 17791 bp, 19 predicted proteins | sample LakKivSesite48cm_FD_114535 | JGI IMG/M metagenome (GOLD analysis project Ga0172365, IMG submission 114535) | Sediment microbial communities from Lake Kivu, Rwanda - Sediment site 48cm | ecosystem: Environmental > Aquatic > Freshwater > Lake > Sediment | place: Rwanda: Western Province, Lake... | reverse complement strand
CGATCTTATAAATTTATCTCTAGTAAATAGAATACTAACCTCTATTTGCTCATCAGTCTTTAGTTGTTGTAGAACCTTTTTGATTATCTCCCTTATCTTCCGCTGATTTATCTTTATTATCTTCTGCTGATTTTTTATCAGAATTTCCATTCTTTTTTTTCTTTTCTTTTAATTTTTTTATTAAATCTTCATCTGGATATTCTACCCTGCTATGAAACATTCCGGTAAGTATCCGGGAAAAACTATCTCCAATTTTATCTAAGTCTCTTAAAGTTAAATCACATTCTTCTAATTGACCATTCTCTAAATTTTTCTGAATAATTTCTTTTACTAAACTTTTGATCCTGCTTGGTGTGGGATTAGTTAAAGTTCTGGTAGTAGCTTCTAATGAATCTGCCAATAAAATAATGCCCGCTTCTTTAGTTTGGGGTTTTGGTCCAGAATAACGATAATTTTCTTCCGCGACTTCGTCCACACTTGCTCCATTTTCTTGTAAAGCCCTATGGAAGAAATAGGTTATTAGTCCAGTCCCATGGTGTTGAGTTATTATATTAATTATATCTTTAGGAAGTTTATTTTTTTTAGCTAGTTCCATTCCTTCTTTAACATGAGACGCAATCACCAAAGCGCTTAAACTGGGCTCCATATCATCATGAATGTTCTTATATGCTTCTTGATTTTCGGTAAAGAAATAAGGTCTTTTTATTTTACCTATATCGTGATAAAGGGAACCAACCCGAGCTAATAACCCATTACCGTCAATCTCTTCAGAAGCAGTTTCAGAAAGATTACCCACTACTATACTGTGATGATAGGTACCTGGTGCATCTACTATTAATTTTTTTAATAAAGGTTGATTGGGATTAGATAGTTCCATCAGTTTAAAAGATGTGGTAATATCAAAAAAACTTTCTAAAAAAGGTAAAATACCAATAGTTAGAATAACAGCTAAAAAGCCATTTAAAACCCCCCACAAATTATCTTTTAAAATTAAATAATAACCTTCGTTATTGATTAAACCTAAAGATGATATAGTAATTATATTAACTCCCGCGATCATTAATCCTGCTCTGGTTAAACTAGACCTTTGAGTAGCTTTACGAATACTATATATTGATACAATTCCACCAATTATTGCCACCAAAATATAATTTATTTCCCCGCCAATAATAAAACTCATTAAAAAGCTTAAAATCACTGTGACTAACATTGCAATTTTTGGACCTAAAGAAATGGCAATTAACATTGAAGCAGCGGCAATAGGTATTAAATATCCTGATATTTGGTTAATCATTTTGGCAACTAAAACTATAAAAATACAAATGATACTCAATAAAATTAATTTACTCATATCTTCATAGATATCAGAATGAAAGTAAATCAAATAGAAAACAACTAACAGGAGGAAAATTGTGGTAATTAGTATTATTCCGATAATATTGAAATAATTAAATTTTGGATTCTGCAATCCTAATACATTAAGTATTATAATATTTTCTGCAGTTACAATTTCTCCTTTTCTTATAATTATCTGTCCCTTTTGAATTATTTTTTTAATTTCCTCTACCGAGGAGACTGCTTCTTGACGTCTTTTTTCTGTTTCTTCTTTATTTAAAACCAAACTTGGCCGAATCAACACATTACCCATCTCACTGGCAATCAAGGCATCATAATGATCAATGGAAATCTCACTAATTTCTCTAACTAATTGTTTTTTAGCATTTTTTAAATCATCTTCTTTAATCCCTTGTTCCATAATCATTCTTACAGAATTTTTAATATCTCGGTTTATTTTATCCAAGGATAAGTCATCAAGCCGAAAACAGTTTGTTATAACATTTTCATTAATGTTCAATCCTAAATTTTCGTTGATTTCTGTAGCCATTTCCTTAAAATCTTCATCTGTTAATTTTTCTACATTTCCCATATTAATATTGGTATTGGTATCGCTCGAAGATTTACTTAGAGTTTTTCTGTATTCTTTTATTTTTAGAAAAATACTATCTATTTGCTTTTCTACGTTTTCAATACTTGCCAAGTTTAAATCATAGACTTCTTTTATAGATTTTGCAGCTACTTCTTTTAGATTTTGTGTTGCTTCTAAATCTATAAATTCAACAGTCCGTGGTGATAGAATATCTTTGGAGCAAATCTGTCCTTCTTTTAAGAAAATTTTATCCGGGAAAAAATTAATAGATAAAACAACGACAATAGCAATTAAGGTAATTAAAAATATTATTATTTTTTGTAATAACACTTTTTGCATCCATTTGTTCTTTTGAGCATTTTTATCTACTATTTTATCTTTACTTTTCCATTTCTTCCATTTTTCATAGAGTTTCATAAAATAAATTACTCCATTTTCCGGTTTCGTGAATCTTCCCTTTCGTAAGCACGGATAATCTCCTGAACCAATCTGTGCCTTACCACATCCTGGTCATTAAGATATACAAATTCGATACCTTCTATATTTTTTAGTATTTTTGCAACTTTTACCAATCCAGAATGTTCTTTCTGTGGTAAATCTATTTGAGTAATGTCTCCATTAATTATAATTTTAGAACCAAAACCAAAGCGAGTTAAAAACATTTTCATCTGACCTAAAGTAGTATTTTGAGCATCATCTAAGATGATAAAGGAATCATTCAAGGTTCTTCCTCTCATATAGGCTAAAGGAGCTATTTCTATTATTCCTCTTTCCATATATTTCTGGAATTTTTCTGAAGGCATCATTTCATACATTGCATCATATAAGGGACGAAAATAGGGGTCAATCTTCTCTAACAGATCTCCCGGTAAATATCCTAAACTCTCTCCAGCTTCTACTGCTGGCCTTACTAAAATTATTCTATTCACTTTTTTATTTTTTAACGCAGAAAGAGCTAGAGCCACAGCTAAATATGTCTTTCCTGTACCAGCAGGTCCTATAACGAAGACTATATCATTCTTTCTAACTGTATCAATAAATTTCTTTTGGCCTAAAGTTTTAGGTCTAACTTCTTTCTCTTTTTTAAAAACGTAAATTATATCATTATATAATAATTTCCAATCCACAGATTGTTTATTCTTAGACATTTCAATATGATATTTTACTTCTGATAAAGAAAGAAGATGTCCCTCTCTAATTATCGAGAGAAATCCTTCAATTATTTTTGCAGATTTATTAACCTCACTATTTATCCCTGAAACCACTAACTTGCTATCATTTTGAGTGGATATTTTTACCGAAAAATATTGATTGATAAGTTTAATATTTTCATCATATTTACCGAATAATTCCCTCAATTCATCTTTACTATTAATTAATATATTTTTTTTAATAATACCTTTTACTTCTATAACATAACCCTACTTTCATAAAACGTAATTAAATTATTTAAATAAATTATATTTATGGTTTATTTTACTTTATTTTATCATCAAACAAATCTATTTTTTTTCTTAAACTTATAAGGTTTTACTGCTCTGGGTGGAGCAATTATTTCTGATAAAATTATTCCATTTACTAATATATTGTAAGACGAATGCTCGCTTAATTCACTTTCTTCACTAAAAATAACTTCTTCTTTATCCATTGCCCGTGGTTTATTTGTTAAATTCTTATTTTCTTTCTGTTCATAAAATTCTTTAACTTCGTCATCTATTATAATTTTCTTATCTTTTTCTACATTATTAGCATCTTTAATAGTATTACTATACTCTGGCAAGCTTATATTATCCTGGTTTACATAAGTGCTATTGATAGATTTTTCTTTCTGATTCAAAATATGAGTTTTTTTCACTTGATTTTGTATCCAACTGAATAAAATTATCAGAATATATAAAATAAATATAAACAAACCTATTGACATTATTTATCCTATCCTTTTTTAAAAAAATAATCTTATTTTATTTGTTTTCTCTCTTCTTTGGTATATCAGAGATACTATCCCGCATAGCAGTATCAGCAGCGATATTCTTCAAATTATAATAATCCATTACTCCTAATTTTCCAGTTCTTAATGCTTCTGCCATAGCCTTAGGAACTTCTGCTTCTGCTTCTACCACCTTTGCTCTCATTTCTTGGACTCTGGCTTTCATTTCCTGCTCCTGAGCTACCGCTAATGCTCTTCTCTGTTCAGCCCTGGCCTGAGCAATCTTCTTATCCGCTTCTGCCTGATCAGTTTGCAACATGGCACCAATATTTTTACCTACATCTACATCAGCAATATCGATAGATAATATTTCAAAAGCTGTCCCCGCATCTAAACCTTTTTTCAATACAGTCTTAGAAATATTATCTGGGTTTTCTAAGACATTTTTATGGGTTTCTGCTGAACCAATAGTAGTAACAATCCCCTCTCCTACTCTAGCTATAATGGTTTCCTCGCCAGCTCCTCCAACTAACCGTTCAATATTTGCTCTTACCGTCACTCTTGCAGTGGCCATAACTTGAATACCATTTTTGGCTACCGCCGCTACTATCGGTGTTTTTATTACTTTCGGGTTTACACTCATTTGTACAGCCTCTAAGACATCTCTTCCAGCTAAATCAATAGCGGTACCCTTTTCAAAAGATAAAGGAATACCCGCTCTTGCTGCAGCAATCAAGGCATTAATCACTCGATCAACATTTCCTCCAGCCAAGTAATGTGCTTCCAATTTATCAATAGAAATGGTCAAACCAGCTTTAGTGGCCTTTATTAAAGCATTAACAATCTGATGGGGAGGCACCCTTCTAAGTCTCATACCCACCAAAGTAAAAATCCCCACCTTTACTCCTGCAGCCATAGCTGAAATCCATAATCCTACTGGTATAAATTGAAAGAAAATATAGATTATAAAAATAACTACAATAATTGGTATCAATGGAATCAATAAACTACTCACTTTTACCTCCTTATTTTAAAAATAATATTTAAACTATCAAGAAACATCGACTGCTTCTACTACTATCTTATTACCCTCAATACTTATTACTTTAATTTTGGTATTAGAATCAACATATTCCCCTCGAGTAATGACATTTAGTTTTTTGTCATTCACCTCTGCTATACCAGAGGGACGTAAAGGTGTAATGGCTATGCCTTCTTTGCCTATTAGTCGTTTAAACTCTTTCGTCCCTACTGTATATCCTAATTCCTTTTCCTGTTGAGTAAAAAGGATAAATTTTCTCCAGGTTCGAGTGGAAGGAATATATCGAATTAATATAAAGAATCCAACTATAGATAAACTGACGGCGATTAAGATAGAATAAGTAGCCTGTATAATATTTCCATAAGTAAGAAATATGCTGGTTAAAATAGCAATAATTCCACCTATTCCAGCCAGACCAAACCCAGGAATTAAAAATATTTCTGCTAAGAGTAAGGAAAAACCAACTAAAAAAAGGATAATTGCTTCCCACCCAGCTAAGCCAACAATGGTATGCCCGCCAAAAAATAAAGACAGAGAAATTATTCCTATCGTCCCGGCAATCCCCCAGCCCAAGGTCCAAAATTCGATTATAAGTCCTAAAAATCCTATAGATAATAATAATGAACTGACTATGGGGTTAGTAACAAATCGGCTTACATTCTCTGCCCAATTAGGAGAAATATATTTTATTTTTACATCTTTGAGATTTAGAAAATTTAAAATTTCTTCAATATTTAAAACAATGCCATCTACAAAATTTAATTTTATAGCTTGTTCAGCATTTAAAGTTAATATTTTGTCTTTTTCTATTATATTTTCAATTTCTATATCTTTATCTACCATAGCGGCAGCTATCTTTTCTGATCGCCCTCTGCTCTGAGCGGTAGAAGAAAATTCAGCCCTTAAGGCTGAAATATTTTTTTCATCTGCAGGTTGTGGTTCTGCTGCACCAATACTGGCACTTTTATCCATTAGAATATACTTTGCAGATAAAGCAATTAGAGCTCCTGCAGACCAAGCTCTATTTTTAATAAAGGCTACACTTGGGATATTTAAGTTAATTATTTTGTCTCTTATCTGAGTTGCAGCATCAACTCTTCCACCAAATGTATCAATTTCCAAAATAACCGCTTTCGCCTTATTTAAGATCGCTTCCTCTAAAGCTCGCTGAATATAGGAAGACAAGCCTAAGTCAATCGTTCCTTTAATAGAGACTACGTATACCTCATCGGTTTCATTGGAATAGGTGTTTAGAATAATTAAACTAATAATTGTAAATAGCGTTATAAAAATAACAAATATCTTACGATTCTTGTTTAAACTCTCTTTAAATATCAAATAATCTACGCTCCATTGTCCAATAAGTCCCTTACTATATTATTAACTAATTTTCCATCTGCTTTCCCTTTTAACTGGGGCATAATTTCTCTCATAGCAGGGCCTATGTCTTTAAGAGATATAAAATTAGATTTGGTAATTGTTTCTTTAACTATTTTTCTAATCTCTTCCTCAGACAACTGTTCAGGAAGATATTCCTTCATTATTTCAATTTCATTTTTTGCTTTATCGGCAAGATCTGGTCTTTGACCTTTGATAAAAATATCCAAAGATTCTTCAACTTTCTTTAAATTTCTACTTATTAAAGCAATAATTTCATCTTCGGTGAGTTTTTCTCTTTTAGATATTTCAGCATTTTTCATTGCCGCCCTAATCATTCGTAAAGTTGATAGTCTTAATTTTTCTTTATTTTTTAGTGCCTTTTTCATATCATTGAAAATAATTTCATCTAACGACAATTCTTTTGACATTAAAACCTACCTCTTTTATTTTGTTTCCTTTGAGCAGCAAGTAACTTCTTTTTCCTTCTCACGCTTGGTTTTTCATAGTATTCATGACGCCGTATATCAGAAATTATTCCACTTTTTTGGCATTCTTTTTTAAATCTTCTAAGAGCGTGATCAAATTCTTCATTATCTTTTACTTTTATTTTAGCCACGTTTACACCTCCCATCTAATCTATATTAAAGCTAACAAAATGATAGCGTTATGGGGCAAATTATACTATCATCATTCTGTTTCTTAATTTTTAAATTAAAATTACTATTAAAATTACTATTGAGATATCTAAATTTCTTACATATTATATAATACCGCTATTAAATTTTCAAGGAAATTTAAAACCATTTAAAAATAAAACCCATAAAATAATATTTTTTGCTTAAATTATTTATCAAGTTCTTTCCCTTTTATATTTATTGCTTCCTCCGATAATATTTTTCTATAAATTAAATGCCTTGAAATCGAGTTTATATTCTACAATAATTTGACAAAACATATCAACAATATTATATTATAAAAAATAAAATAAATAATAAAGGAGATTTTAGATAAATTATGCTGCGAACATTAAGAAAAAAAATGAAACCGATTTTAATTATAATAATAGTTTTTTTCGGAATATCTATTTTTTATGGCTTAGGCCAATACAGGTCTTCTCAAGAAAGAAAATTATATATTGCAGAAGTAAACGGAGTAGGAATCACATATAACCAATGGCAAAATACTTTTTTAAATGCAATCTCTCGATATGATGATAAAACTCTATCCAGTATGGATCAATCTTTAATTAATTCTTTTAAAAAAAATATTTTAGAACAAATAATTAATTATGAATTATTATTCCAACAGGCAGAAAAAGAAAAAGTTAAAATTTCCCAAAGCAATATTAATTTAGAAATAGATAAAATTAAAGATAATTTCTCTACCCCTGAAGAGTTCAACGAAGTTTTAAAAGCAAATAAAATAACCTTAACCCAGCTCAAAGATGATATAAAAAGGCAATTAATGATAAAATATATTTTGGAAGAAGCTGTGAGTAAAATAAATATCACTGATGACAATTTAATAGAATATTATAATAAAAACCAGGAGAGTTTTTTTGAACCAGAAAAAGTTCACGCTCGACATATATTGGTGGAAACTGAAGAAGAAGCGAAAAATATTATCTACCAACTCAAAGAAGGCATAATTGATTTTGCAGAATTAGCCAAAGAAAAATCGATATGTCCTTCTGCAGAAAAGGGAGGAGACCTGGGATTCTTCGCCAGAGGCCAGATGGTAAAAGAATTTGAAGATGCTGCTTTTTCCTTAAAGCCTGGTGAAATTAGTGAAATTGTGAAAACAGAATTTGGATACCATATTATAAAATGTGAAGAAAAAAAAGAAGAACATTCTCCCTCCTTTGAAGAAGTAAAAGATCAAATAAATAACACTTTAAGCTATCAAAGAGAAAATGAAGAGACATTAGCTTTAATCTCAAAATTAAAAGCAGAAGCCAATATTGTTATCAATTATGATTTTGAGAGCGAGAATATATCTAATCAATCTTCACCAGAAGATAACCAAACTTCCAGCCCTCCAGAAGAAATAACTTCTGAAGAAACAACAGAAACTGACGAGGTTAAAGATACTTTAAAGGAAAATTAATATTTTACGTTTATAATTAAAAATAGATAAAATAATTATAAAAGGAGCTAAACTTTAGCCCTTTTTTGATCTATTTTAATTTAATTTTCACTATTTATTATTTTAGCTCAAATCGAATTTTTCTGATTTCTCACTTCGGTCTTTTTTTAAATTTTCACTATTAAAACTTTTTTTATCAATTCTCTTTAACTATCATCGGTACACTTTGGTAGGTATCCTCTGCTAAAAATTCTATCTTCTCTACTCCATTTTTTCTAATAATTCGGTAGGTTTTAATCTGATAACCAGGTACCCCTTCCTGGATTACTAATTCTTGATGAGGTTTTAAGCTGGGGTCCTTCTCTTTAATTATTTCATAATCGACTATTTTTTTATCTTTGCTAATAATTTCCACTTCTGGTTTATCTTCATTTCTGCCAAGGATATCAACCTGCAATATATCTCCAATAACTTTCGCAAAAATTACTATCTCATAATCTAAATTATTTTCAAATCTTAAATCTTTATACCCATAGAATATTGCCGCATCCCTTCCTAAAGGAACGTATTTAGTTACATCTCCATATATGGAATGGTTATGCCTCTCCACAATTGGTAAATTAGCTAAAAGAGCTGTATTATAAATAGTACTTGATACTTGACAAACACCACCACCATAACCATTTTCAAATTTGCCATTGGCAATTATAGTACTTTCTTTAAATCCATCTTCTTTTTCGGCTGGTCCTACATATTTGTTAAAAGAAAAAAATTCTTGTGGTTTTACTAATATACCGTTTATCATCTGGGAGGCCAATTTTATATTATATATAGTATTCTCTTCTTTATTCTCTAACGAGGTAGAATATGTTCCTAATTCCTGATAAATAGCTAATTTTGTTAATACATTCTGGGTAGTATATTTTGGAGCAATGGTAATCACAGGCATGCTAAAAATATATTTTTCTTCGTCTAAACATTTTAATGTTTTTACTATTTCTTCAGTAAATTTTGTTAAATCAAGCTTTACCCCTCCTTTACTTTCAATAATTCTATTATCTTCTACATAAGCATCACTGGGCATGCGATTTATTAAAGAACTTATCTTATTTTGAAAATCTTCTAATTTTTGTGGGTTAAATTTAGCTTGAAAAGGTACTTCATATCCCTTTCTCCAAAGTATAATTCTTTCTTTTATCCGTTTAAAAACATTACCAGTACGAGCGATACTATAAGTTTTTTCGATTACTTGAGGCAAATTAATAGAAGCATCCAGCTCAGTATGGGGAATAAATTTCATTTCTTTATCTTCAAATATTAATATACGAGGAGAATCAATTATTTTCAAGGCAATTGGCTGAAGAGTTCTTTGAACTTCCTCCCTCTTTAATCCTCCCAATGGAATACCAAAAGCAGACACTCCGGGGAATATTTTATTTCTGTTTACATATAAATCAACAGCTTCTACCAAACTTACTATAATAATTATTATTATTAAAAATAAAAATATTTTTCTGATTTTATGGTTTTTTTTATTCTTGGAATAGTATTTCAATAAACTACACTCCATCTCTCTTTTCTAGGTATATTCCGGTTATAAATAAGTTGATAATTTAACCATATTTAGGTATAATATCAAATGCAAATATTTGACGCCTTTGACCTATCTCTTTTTTAAAAATTTATACATTGGGTAGGCGGGAATAGCTCAGATGGTAGAGCGTTGGCTTCCCAAGCCAAAGGTCGCGGGTTCGAGACCCGTTTCCCGCTCCATAAATTCTACCTACTGCCAACCATATTTACCCACTAAGGGTACAAAAATACAACCACCATAATTTTCTATTTTTAATTTACCTTTTACTTTTCTCCCTAACAAAAGGTCTTGAGAAAAAGAATTGCCAACTGGTATAACAATTTTTCCGTTTTCTTTTAACTGGTCCAATAAACTTCTTGGTATTTCGGGTGCTCCAGCGGTAACTATAATACAATCATAAGGAGAATATTCCTTTAACCCATTGGTCCCATCTCCTATTATTACTTTAACGTTTTTTATTTCCAATTCTTCAAATATTTTTAAGGCTCTATCTGCCAGAGCTTTAAAACGTTCTATAGTATAAACCATCTTTGATATTTTAGACAGAATTGCTGCCTGATAACCTGAACCAGTTCCCACTTCTAAAACATGTTCTAAGCCCGTAAGATAAAGACATTGAGTCATTAAGGCAACCATATAAGGCTGAGAGATAGTCTGCCCCATCCCTATGGGTAAAGGACAATCCAGGTAAGCATCTCTTTCATTTTCTTTTAAGACAAATTTCTCTCGAGGCACGACGCTCATTGCCCAAAGAACTTTTTTATCTTTGATGCCTCTTCCCTTTATTTGATATTTTATCATCTCTTCTCGTGCTTTCTCAAAATCCATAAAAGTCACTTCAATTTCTTAATTTATTAATACCCTATTCTAAACCTTAAAAAAATTATTTCAAAACATTATGCCCCTTGATTGCTTCTATTATAATATAAATAGTCATAGCTATTAAAAAACCCAGTAACATCCTAAAATAAAAAATTGCCGTTTTAGCTCTGGGATAATTGGTTTTATAAAGCCTGACTATAAATTTGGAAAGTAATACAATTACAAAAATTAATATTAAAATTAAATATATCTGTTCATTCATTTTCTTGTTAATCCCGGCGTATATTTATTTATCTCTTTTATATATCACCCATCTTTCTGTTTATATTAAATCCCACTTTTTTACCCAATCTTTAATTTTAGGCATAATATTGTAATTAGTTAAATCTAAAGAAAGAGGAGTTATAGAAACTTTACGGTTATAAATTGCCTTAAAATCAGTATCAGGTTCAATCTTCCCTTCGGGCAAATCCCCTCCCAGCCAATAATGAATATCTCCTTGAGGGTCGTGTATTTTTTTTAATTCGTCTTGATACACTCTTTTCCCATGTCTTGTTATCTCAATCCCTTTTAATTCCTTATAATCAATGTTGGGGAAATTAATATTTAATACTAAATTCTCGGGTAAATTATTTTTTATTAAATGGGATATTATTTTTTTAGTGAACAAGGCTGCGGATTCAAATTTAAAATTTTCATACGCAGCAATTGAAATAGCTAAAGAAGGTATATTTCTCATCCCTCCTTCCATTGCGGCTGAAACTGTCCCTGAATAGATAATATCATCACCCAGGTTTGGACCACGGTTAATTCCTGATACAATTAGATCAGGCTTTTCATTCTTCATAATCTCCAATAATCCAATAACAATGCAATCTGTCGGTGTCCCATTTACCGCATATCCCTCAGAACCTCCATTCACTTTAACTTGTCTAATTCTTAAAGGTTTATGTAGAGTCATAGCATGACCAACAGTACTTCTTTCTCGATCAGGAGCAATTACTATAACCTCCGCTATATTATCTAATTGATTTTTTAAAGTTTGAATTCCTTCTGAATATATCCCATCATCATTGGTTAAAAGTATTTTCATATCTTACCTATCCTTATTCCTCCTCTTTAATATTTCGTCAGCTACTATAATTCCTGAGGTAGAGGCTTGAATAAGCCCACGTGTAATTCCAGCACCATCACCAGCTGCAAATAAATTATTAATTTCAGTTTCTAAACATTCCGAAAGCTCTAACCTTGAAGAATAAAATTTAACTTCTACTCCATATAAAAGAGTGTGCTTTGAATAAACTCCTGGAGCAATTTTATCCATAGCTTTTAGCATTTCGATAATATCTGTAAGAATTCTATAGGGCAAAACAAAGCTGAGGTCTCCAGGGGTAGCTTCTTTTAAGGTGGGAATAACTATTGAACGATTAATCCTCTCTTGTGTAGATCTTCTACCTAATTCTAAATCTCCTAACCTTTGTACGATGACTCCCCCACTTAGAATATTTGCTAAACGAGCAATATACTTGCCGTAAGCAATTGGTTCCTTAAAGGGTTCGGTAAAAGCAGTACTTACCAATAAGGCAAAGTTAGTATTATCAGTCCGATGTTCTTGATAACTATGTCCATTGACTGAGGTAATACTATCACTAAATTCAATAACCACTTCTCCGTAAGGACACATACAAAAGGTACGGACTCTATCATCGAATAATTGTGTATAATACACTAATTTTGATTCATATATAATATCAGTCAAACGTTTCATTGTAATAGCAGGAACTTCTACTCTTACTCCTACATCTACAGGATTATTAGATATTTTTATATTTAGATCATCTGCTTGCCTTTTAAGCCACTCAGACCCAGCCCTACCTGGTGAAGCTATGATAAAGTCTCCCTTTATTATTTCACCTTCGGTAGTCTCAATTCCTATTGCTTTTCCTTTATCAATTAATATTCTTTTAACTTCGGTATCGGTTTGAATGGTAATTTTATTTTTTAAATAATGGTACATTTTCTTTAATATTTTAGTACATTTTTCAGTACCTAAATGCCTAATTTTTGATGGTATCAATTCTAAACTTGCTAATGAAGCTTCTCTTTTAATAATATCTATTTCTTCTTTATTGATACCATAAATAGTTTTATCCGCTCCAAATTCAAGGTAAATATCATCTGTATATTTAATTAAACTATTTACTTTATCTTTATCTATATAATTATCTAATTGCCCACCAATCTCGGTTGATAAATTTATTTTACCATCCCTAAAGCCCCCGGCCCCCCCCCACCCGGCAAATAGTAACCGGGAAGAAAAATAAAACCACCCCCCTTTTTACTCCTCATTTGGCACACTCTCTGGTCGAGTTCTTTTCCTTTTTCTAATATCAATATACTCATATTATTTTTTTTCGACAATTCAAGGGCAGTAAAAATGCCTGCTGGTCCTGCCCCTACGATAATAACTTCATACTCTTTCTTTTTCATCTTATCCAACCTTTAAAATATTTTATTCGCACGTATTAATTTTATAGTATTTTTATATATAAGACAACCAAAACTTAACAATTTTATGAAAAATAAAAAAATCTCGTCCTTTTTATAACGAGAGTTAGACTTTCAAAATAAATCTCCATATTTTCTATAATAAATTTATAAGTAATTAATATTAAAATTATCTAAATTCGCTTCCCCATGATATAATAAGGAATATTTTCCCCTAATAAATATCGTAGGAAAGAGTATTCCCTGGTAAATAATAAGTTAAAATTCAACTTTAAAAAAAATTTTTTTGCGCTTTCTGACATTACCCCAAAATGAATTCCCCGGATATTTTTTCTCTTTAGAAAATCCAGAAAATAATCGACTAGCAAAGAACCAATATTTTGTCTTCTATATTCCTCTGTAATATTTATATGTAAAGTGGCAGGATATTCTTTGGAATAGTCAGGGGAAATAAACTCTCCTTTTAAATAACTGGATATAATATTTTTTAATAATATTAGATTATTTCTGTGTAAAAGCTGACGACGATATAAAGCTTTATATATTAATCTTGGAATAATTTTATATTTCATTATTCTACGCATCTTTTGAACATCCTGAGTTCCCATAATATAACCAATCACCTGATTATCTTTTACTGCAACAAAGCGGGATAAAGATTCATAATCAGTAAAATATATAGTCAAGATGTCAGCCAGTATTTCATCATCAAAGATAGAAGCCCTGTTTTCTCCTAAAAATATACTCTCAAGACTGATTTTTCGAATAATATCTCTATCTTCTATCTGATAGTTGCGAATTTTTATACTCGTTACTTCCATATTGATTAATCCTATTCCCCCTGTGCGTTGAAACCCTCATAAACACTAGAAGACCATATCGTATTCTTTTCTGTTTATCTGGGTAGTGGTTATAGTTAATCAGGGTAACTTTCAACAGCAAATAGTTCATTTTCCCGAATAAATGACTCTATTAATTTTTTTAGCAAGGGATTTTTTAATTGACTTTGATAAGATTTCAGTGCTTTTTGCTTTAAATTTTTTGTCTCTTCCGATAACATCAATCTTTCCCATCCTCCATCAAAAGTAATTAAACGAATTGGCATTAGTGTGTATAAGTCAGGAGCGTATTTTTTGGGGTGAGGATACAGATTGTGATGAACTAAGTATTTATAAGCAATCTTTTTACTCGTAGATTGTTCTAATATTTTTTCTACAATATTGCCGATGGTAATATGATCTTTATGATTATCACTAGGATGGGGGTAAAGGATAATATCTGGATTGTGAATATCTATTTGATTTTGGAAAATTTTTTCTATTTCTGCCTGACTTTGTTGGGCAAGCTTACCGTCTGGATAATTTAAGAAAATTAAATTATTAACCGGCACTCCCAAAACACTAGTGGCGGTTTTAAATTCTGAGTATCGCAAATCTTTTAAACTATGTTTATCACCATCAGTAACTAAAACAATTTTAACCTCAGCTCCTCTTTGTACTGATTCGATAATATAGCCGCCGCAGGCAATGGTTTCATCATCAGGGTGAGGTGAAAAAACCAAAACTTTTTGTCCATTTTCCGGCAGTTTTACATCATTTAAAAAATATATTGTCAACTGCGGCATAACCGGATTTGTTTTAATATACCAAAAAATTCCAGCACTAATAATTAAAGCAATAGTTAAAATAAAGGCTTTGATTTTACGGCTATTTTTGATTTTCCTTAATAACTTTCTCATAAACCTCTTCTACTTTTTCAAAACTTTTCGAAATTTGATGATCTGAAATGATCTCGAGCGATCTCTTTTTCATTTTTTCAATTAATTTTTCATCACTCAATATTGTAATAATATCTTTCGCCATTAAATCGGAATCTCCAGGTTTGAATAAATAACCGTTTTCGCCATTTTTTACTAATTCAGGTAAAGCTCCTCCATTCGCAGCAACTACCGGAAGACCAGCGGCCATTGCTTCAAGGGTAACGATGCTCTGTGTTTCAATAGCAGAGGGAATCGCAAAGACTGTTGAAATTTGATAAATTTCTTCAAGATCACTTGAATTGTGATCAACTCTACCTAAAAAATGAATTACCTGCTCCATACCCATTTCTTCAGCCATTTTTTTTATTTTGGGCAATTCGTCCCCTAATCCGACAATAACAAAATGAGCATTTGTTTCTTTAATTACTTTTGGTATCGCGTTCATCAGCACTTCAATACTTTTATCTTTATCAATTCTACCCAGATAAAGCACAATCGGGTTCATAGGCAATTGAAATTTTAATCTAATGGAAACTGGTGAAGAGTAAGAAAAAAAACGCTCCAAATCCACGCCATTAGATATTGCAGTTATTGGTGTTTTTATGCTCCATTTAGAAAGCTCTTGTTTTACTGTTTCGGTTGGGCAAATTACCTCGTCGCAAGAGTTATAAAATTTAACTAAATATGCAGTCAAAATTTTTTTAATTATTGGATGAATCGGTTTTAAACATCTTAAGTAAGAAATTACATAATCTAAGCTGAAATGATTGATAATAACCAAAGGAATTTTTTTTCTTTTGGCAATTGCTTTTAATGCCGAGCAGATTGAAGTCGGATCTTGAAGATGAATTATATCCGGCTTAATTTTCTCAACTGCTTTAGCAATATCTTTTTTTGACAAAGCAGCTACCCTAAAACCTTTGCGGAAAGGGTTTGGTATGGATTTGAGTCTTAATATTCGAAAATTTTTATATTTTTCCCAATCAGTTTTGTAGGTTTCACTTGGCGAAAAAACATATATTTCATGACCTAATTTGGATAAATTTTCGGCTAAGAGCTCGGTACTAATCGCAACTCCGGAGATGTTCGGAGTAAAAGATTCACTGCCAATTATTATTCTCATATTATTAATATAATATAAAATACTAAACATTACAAGATATCTTAGATGAGGAACAGCTTTTCTTTTCTCTTTCTCCGGACAATTTGTGGTAAACTGTATGATTAAAACTTATTCTTAATGGCTTACTCCTTGATTATTACCATAACCTAATAGTTATTTTAGGCCAAAGATGAACGCCTGACCCTATTGCTATGGCTAAAGTTTATGATTTTGGCTAATTTATAGTAAGAGTAAAGGCTTATATTATAAGGGTTTCATAGGCAGATTGCGAAATAACGCTTATACGAGCAAATTTTTAACCGAGCTATGGTTTTACCCTCAAAAATGACTCTTTTTTAGATAAATTTTTACCCCTTCAAAATTTGAAAGTGGCTATTTATAGGGGTTTTATGATTTTAAGGAGGCAAAAATACCCCAAAATTGGGGTACTAAATTGCCGATTTTTCGAAAATTGATGCCTCAAAAAAGGCACTCTCCGTGCGTTTTAAGGGCATTCCTGAAGGGGTAATTTCTTACATATATAAAAATGCTAAAACCCTGAAGATCTAATAGAAATTTTAAATGAATTAAACCCTTTAAATATTGCTACTAGATATCTGACTGACAATTAGATATAGTTAAAGAATTAGACTTTGATTATTCCTGTAAACTACTTGAAAATACAAGGAGATTACTTAAATGGTTAAAGACAAAGCTATAATAATAAATAAAATTAAAAAATATATTAAAGCCTTAGAAAAAAAATTTCCAATACATAAAGTAATTCTTTATGGTTCATAGGCAAATGGAAAACCAGACGAATTTAACGATATAGATTTGGCTATTTTTTCTCCTGAATTTAGCAAACATAAACTAAAAGAACTACAATTGCTTTCAAAATTATCCTGGGAAATTGATGAATCAATAGAATTTTGGGGTTGGGTCAAGTATTAATTTAATTTCTTTAGGCTCTGCAGATATAATATTAGTATTTTTAAATATGATTCTGTCGGCAATATTTTTTATGGCCACTGCTTATTTGCTGGAAAACAAACTGTATTTTTACTGCTATAGTATTTCCATAGCTTTCTCAATTGCAAATTTCAATCTCTCCGCACAAGCATAATCATGAACTCTGTCAAAATATTCTTTTAAACCTTCTTTAGTTTTTAAATCTAGACCGGTGAGCTGTCTACAGTTTACTGCTTTAAATCTATCTTTAAAGACACTAATATATCTATTCATCATATCCCACGCTGCTTGAGGATTTTCTTCTTTAGAACTCCTTCCGAATTTAAGACCTATTGCCATTGCTACACCTGAGATAGAACCACAGAGAAACCCATTCAGACTAACTCCCGCACCTATTGCTGTACCAATTTTAGGAATCAGTTCAGAGTCTATTTCCAGGTACTCTGCTAAAGTCAGAAGAACACTTTCACAACAGTTATAAGGTCGTCCGATAGGGAAATTGCTGGGTTTATCACAAAAATATCCCACTACTTTTTGCTTCATTTTCTCAATTATCTCTGGTCTTTCTCCCAACATTTTTTTCACCTCCTTCTTATTATTTGCGAAAATAACACCATGGTTCTTTACTATCAATATGTTTGGGAAATATAAGTTATTAAATAATTGAAACTAT
>Ga0172365_10001335_pt1 | contig 17796 bp, 11 predicted proteins | sample LakKivSesite48cm_FD_114535 | JGI IMG/M metagenome (GOLD analysis project Ga0172365, IMG submission 114535) | Sediment microbial communities from Lake Kivu, Rwanda - Sediment site 48cm | ecosystem: Environmental > Aquatic > Freshwater > Lake > Sediment | place: Rwanda: Western Province, Lake... | reverse complement strand
GAGACTGCGTGCAAACCTCCGCTCTGGAATGTCTAGACTCTCTCCCTCGCCGAACCTCTTTCTGTTTGTCTACCTCCCCCTCTTTTTCCGTTCATGTTCTTTACCCAGAACAGTAGACCTGAGGCCACACCGAGTGTAAGGGCGCGTCCTCCTTTGTCTGTTGATTGGAAAGAATGGCAATCCAACCGTCTCACCCTGAGTCATACGGCAGACGCCATCGACGGGAATCTCTCAGAAAGGTCTAAGCTGAACCAATCTCCTACTTACGCGGGGATTGGCGATGTATTGCCCGAAATGTGGAGCACAGAACCTCGACAATAGGAAATTCTGCGGCGATTGCGGTGCTCAGCTGGCGATTCCCGAGATCAAGCCTGCGGAGCACTGTCCTTCTTGTGGAGCCGTGAACGCTGATGGTAAGAAGTTCTGTGCCGACTGCGGTGCAATTCTTCAACCGCAAGTCATGAAACCAATAGAGCATGTCAATCAGACTCTACCGACCCAGGCTGCCGGTCCACGATCTATGCCCCATGAAGAAGCCGAGATGGGGAGGTTGACTACGTATGAGCTCGGCAAACGACTCGAAGAGATGGCTGCGACCATCTTCAGAAGCATGGGGTACGCAGTTGAGGTAAGAAAGAAAGTTCCCACGCGGTCGGGATCAGTATGCGAGTTCGACGTCTTTCTGCAGCGCGGCCCTAGGAAGATGGCCGTGGAATGCAAGAACTATGATGTATCCAGGTCTGTGGGGGTCCAGGAACTCCACGTGTTCAAAGACAAGCTGGCGGAATCCGGAGTGTATTCCGGCGTCTTTGTCACGAACACCACCTTCTCAGATGACGCGTCAAAGCTCGCGTCCTCGACTAGCATCGACCTTTGGGATGGGTATGAGCTACGTGAGAGATTCATGGCTACGCATCTTGGAAGAATGGGAACAGGACTAGACCAGCATACGATTCTACCTCTTGCGACGAGCTTCGCTGCCGCCACTTATCTGCCACTGCGGAATCGGGATGCTGTACATCTGTTCAACCCCACCCTGATCTATCATCCATACATCCAAGTCAGCTACCGATTGCAGGCTCGAAGAAAGGATGCCGCGAAGAAGAGTCACCGATTCAGCGACACCGGAACCTACTTTGTCGATGCTTTGGACGGTGACATCATCAACCGCGATAGAGGTGTGATAACTGGCATCGGAGATCTCTTCAAGGGGAAGGAGGCACGACTGGCAGGAAGAGAGAACGCGATGGTGGCTGAGGATTTGAATGGCATTGTCCCCGTGATCCAGCCTGTGGCCGCGACTTCGGAGTACAAGGCGGTAGTGGAGAAGCCAGTTATCGCCATTGAGGAAGCTGCTGAGACTGTTCGAACCTATGCTATTAAGAAGAATACCCAGGAAGTCAGATACCAGGTCAAAGTGAAAGGAGAGATGGTGAACCGCGCATTCAAGTTCATTCCAGAAGCCGGCGAAGTGTCTATCTACGGGCTGAAGCTGGTCCATGTTCCACAATGGGACATGAGCTTTGAGGCTGGGCAATCGATATTCACAAGGAGGATCCTAGCTTCGTCTAACAGAGTGATATCTGATGGTCTGGCGCAGTGCAGCTGGTGCGGCATGATGAGGAAGCCTAGCATCGTGGTTTGCGAGGTGTGCGGTCGGCCGCTCTGTGAGAAGCATTCGTACTCGGAGGGAAGATGGTTGTGTCTGGACCATGCGTCAAGCGCATTGCGCGAGCAGGTCAAGAGTCAGAGTCTCTTCGGGCGTCTCAAATCCGGACTTGGGCAGCTAAAGCAACAGTAAAGTTCAGACTGGAACGCTGGCGAACGACCGAAGAAATCAGCTGGATTTTCCCAAGAATCTGAATATCTTCACACGCGGTTCGCATCCGGCTGAATGCAGTCGCTGACATTCAAAAGCCACATAGATCAGGTTTGCATGCCTTCACAACGTTGATAAGCAGGCTGGCGAATCCTTAGCGTGAATCTCATGAGCAGAGGGCGTGCATCCTTCAAAGTCCAGGTCAAACCAAGTGTCATGGCCTGGGCACTATCTTCCTCCGGATGGAAGGCCGAAGACATCAGCCAGCGTCTTGGCGTGGAGCCCAAAGAGATCAAGAATTGGATCTCAGGGAAGTCCAGCCCCTCCCTCAAGCAACTGCAGGAGACGGCCAAGATTGTGAAGAGGCCTCTTGCAGTTTTCTTCCTCTCAGAACCGCCAGCTGAGCCTCCATTGCCGAAGGATTATCGGGTTAATCCAGACAGGAGTGGAGAATTCGACAAGGAGACCCTGTTGGCAATAAGGAGAGCCAGAAGACTCCAGAAAGTGAGCAGGGATTTGATTGAGGACCAGAAAGGGTCCGTCGACCCAGCCGTTGACTCTGTCTCGATTGGCGAGGATCCCAGGAAATGTGCGGCCAGGCAGAGGGCTCGTTTCGCGATGGACAAGGATTTCTACAAGGGATTGCGTGATTCATATGATGCATTCAACTCTCTCAGGATGCTGGTGGAAGGCAGCAACGTCTTCGTCTTTCAGATGCGCATGCCCACCGAGGACGCACGGGGATTTGTCCTCACGGATGCCTTCCCAGCTGTGATTGTCGTCAATTCCTCGGATCAGATCGAAGCTAGGATCTTCACACTCGTGCACGAGCTCGGTCACGTAATCCTCAGGAAGACGGGCATAGACAATCCTGAAATGGCTCTTGGAATGTCAAGACTTGACCAGGTTGAGAGATGGTGCAACGAGTTTGCAGCGGAATTCCTTCTACCAACCGAATTGGCCAAAGAGGTCTTCCAGCTTGACAGGAACACGCTTCTTGAAGAAGAGACGATGATCCGCCTGTCAAAGAAGCTCAAGGTAAGCAAATCAATGCTCCTTGTTAGGATGAAGGATCTGAGATTCATAGAGCCTGGCGAGCTCAACACGGCATTAAGTGACCTGAGATCGAGAGGCATACGCCATAAGGAGGAAGGTTTCGGCGGGGAGACAGTCGACAAGAGAGTGATCAGGGAACGAGGACGAAAGTTCGTTGAGCTCGTTGCCCGCAATGTCGAACGGGGCTCTCTTGACTACGCGGACGCCATTGATTTCCTGTCTATCAAGTTGCGAGATTTTGACAGAGTGATGGCAAAGGCTTCTCAATGACAATCCAGACCACATACATTGTCGATTCCTGTTCGCTCATCGACCTGATGCGAATGAATCCGATCGACGTCTATGAAAGTGTTTGGGCGCGGATCCATGTAAGTGTCAAACGCGGACTCATCATTTCGCATCAAGAGGTGATGAATGAGCTTGCGGGAAAAGATGACGAATTGACTGCCTGGGCCAAGAAGAACGCCAAGATGTTCAAGCGACTCAACGTCTACCAGGCTCAGAAGGTGATTGAAATCCAGAAGTCTTTTCCGACACTAGTCGACTCGCAGAAGGAGACTCCGGATGCGGATCCTTTCATCATCGCTCTGGCCCTCGAGGACGACACCCAGCGCACGATTGTGCCGACGGAGCGAAAGCGAGTCGTTGTTACTGAGGAGAAGCCAAGGAGAAACAAGGTGAACATACCGTTTGTGTGCGACAAGTATCGAATCGAATGCATTCCCATCTTGGAGATGTTCCGAAGAGAAGGCTGGAAGTTCTAACCTGACTGTCTCTGTCGTTCTCGATTTCTCGTAGCCACGGCGCGAATAGTACAGAATGCCTACTTCTTCTCTTTGAACAGCTTTCGTGCCTCTCGGTAGAACTCTTTCTGGGCGCCGCTGAGTTTGAACTCCTTTGAGTCTGAACAGGTTAGTATCTTCCAATCTCGCAGACCGACTGTGACATCCCGTGAACAGCGGCGGCGAAGGTTGATTAGGGACTTGACTTGATGTATTGGTGCAGGTAAGTCCCGGACGGTATATGTGTACCGGACGGTGCACGATGCAACAATCGGTTCGGGGTCTGCACTTCACATTTCATTCACCGGAACACTCCACTCGATGGCCGTAATTGAGCAACGCTAGAGCCCGCCGACGCAACTCCTATTTGAGGGTTCTCCTGACTCGAGAACGCGCCGGAACCGCCCCGCCCAAAAGGCATAAGAACACTCGCTCGCAAGCTGTTCGCGGGGGTAGTATGGCTACTTCAATCGAGCAAATCACACCGTGTACGGGATGCGGACAGACGCTCATCACGGGTGAGAAGGTCTGCCCGCATTGCGGCAAAGACCTCGCGGAGGCTCAGAAGGAGCCTGTGGCGGCAGCGAGGAAGCCGGCGAAGGCGAACACGATCCCGTGTCCGTTCTGCGGCGAGATGGTCACCAGAAGGCACAGGAAATGTCCCGCCTGCAGGTCGGCACTCCCGTGGGCGGCAAAGAAGAGCACGTCGAGCAAGGCGGCAGAGAAAGTGGCTGCAGACGTCGAACAGCCCGCTCTGAGCACATCCGCCCAGATCCCGCCTGTCGTGGAGTCTTCATCCCACGCGGAACCCGTGTACGCTGAGCCAGTCAAATCGCCTCCGACGGCATGCGCGAGCGTTCCGACCCAGCCCATAGACTCTGACGATCCCTCTGGCGCGAAGACCGGGCCCAAAGAGGTAGAGGAGACCAAGCTGGAGGCGGCTCCGACAATCGAGCCACCGCCCGTGCCTGAGCCCATCCTGGAATTGGGGCCGCAACTGAGCGTTCCCGAGCCTCCCGCAGAGCAGTCTCTAGCCGAGGCCGTTCTCGCCGAATCCGTGGCCGTTGGACTGTTGGTCAAAGAGCAGAAGCTCGCGGAAGAACCGGTGCGAGTCGGCGGAGAGGCGAAGATGGTCGTCGACGAGGCGGTCTCAGCCGGGTTCATGACCACCAAGGAGCCCTCGACCTCAGAGAGCGCTGTCGTCCAGACGCCCGAGGTAATCGCCTCAGCCCCTTCAATCCCGCAGGGTGCTCCCATCTGCGCCCTCGCGGAGGTCCAGAACCGCTTCGGATTCCCCATGTGCGATTCCGTCGTCCCGTGGACCCCTCAGGACACCCGGGCATGGCTTTCGGAGCACTTCGGGACCCCTCCAGTCGACCGGACACCCGTTCCAGCAGAGCGCTCTCCAGGCACCCCTCAAGGAGCGTCCGCGGCCTCCGTTCCAGACGACCAGAAGCGTACGAAGGTCATCCGCAAACGGAGACTGAAGCTGAAGGTTGCAGGCCTCCAGTCGGACCATCCCCGCCTCGAAAAGAACATAGCATAGGAAACCAATGATAACCAGCAGATAGGTGGCGAAAGGGTGGGTGCAGGGCTCTTGGGCAGGGGTGCGGCGTATCCGGTCGTTCTGATCGCAGTCGTGACTTCGGCCGTTCTCTTACTCGCATCGACAGCATCAGCCGCGGCAACTCACTCCAAGGCCGTGAACGGCTACATCTACGGCAACGACGGGAAGCCGCTCGTCGGAGCGGGGGTGACCGTCAATATCGATGGCAACGCGAAGGCCGCCACCACCGACGCCACCGGGTTCTACGCCGTGAACTTCCCGAAGAACCAATGGACGGTGGGAAGCATGATCTACGTCAATGCGACCTTCAACTCCGTCCTAGCCACGAACAGCACCTTAGCAGACGACAGCTCCCCGCAACGCGTGGATGTGCACTTCATGTACGAGATACCTCAGTTCGGAGGATATCCCCAGCTGCTCCTTGCCGGCGGGGTCCTGGGAGCGATCTCGGTATTCTTCCTCGTCCGCAGGGGCCGAACGAGTCCCCGCGGCTCGGAGACGGTCCCAAACGCCAAGTCCTAGAGACCCCCGAGAGAGGTCTTCCGGGAAGAGACCCTTGACTTCTCAGAACCAGTGCCCTTCCGGACCCCGCCAAACACTTGTCGTTTCTTTTCTCTTCTCTCATCTGCGGCTGATCGTCGGCGCGCTTGTCCGGTCTAGCCTCGTCCGGGCCGAGCCTCCGCGACTTTCGATCTGCAGAATTCGTACAGTGCGTCGTACATCGGCCACTGCTTCGCCATGTTGTCGTAGTCGTCCGCCGAGATGATCCGGAATCCCGTGGCTATCGAGTCGAGCCCGGCCGCCTCGGGCGCGAGCTCGGGCCGACGAGTGTCCGCACCACGGACTATCTCCGCGAGCGCAAGGAGCGCAGGGTCGGTCAGACCGTACTTCTTGACTATTGCGTCGAAGCTGCAGAACTCGCCGTGGTGCCCCAGCTCCACGCCTTTGGCATCGAACGGTATGGCGTCCGCCTGCTGTGCCATCTCCAGGACCTTGTCTCCGGGCACGAACAAGAACTCCGCGTCCGGGTCCACGAACCGCTTGATCAGCCAAGGGCAAGCGATCCTGTCGACATGGGCCTTTTCCCGTGTGATCCACTTCACGAAATCACCGAGGCTCTTGAAAGAGCCGGGCCCCCATACATCTTTTCCCAAGCGCCCGGAGGAGACGCCACTCCCAAGAGCGAACTACCGGCCGGAGAGGGTCGGTGGGTAGGACTGTCCCTCCAATTCGCACCGCATGCTGCTAGCGGCTGCTGGCGGCACCAGCACTCGCGGCCATCGCCATGTCCCACTCAAGGTTGATCTGGAACCATCCGAGGATGAGGAGAATCGGCAGGTCGCGAACCCTCGCTGCATCAGGTTCGAGGGTGACATCCGCCTGGCGTCTCAGGAAGCCCGATGCCTTAGTGAACGTGCAGAGCTTCGGGCCGTCCTCGAGGTGGAACGACCACTTGGTGTTCAAGATCCCGGCACGCTTGAACAGGAACCGACGGCCGTCAGCGAGCTCAAGGTCGCAACTCCCTCCAAGCCTCATCCGCATGCGCCCGATCTCCTGGTCATAGGGGTCCTTCTTGATGGTCACGTACGGATGCAGGAATCCGCCGCGGTCGAGGGAGTAGCTGCCGTCAACAGTCCTTGCGATCGCGACATAAGTGAAGACCCCCTTCCACTCAAGGGTCGCGTAACACCCATCGGGACCGACGAGCTCGAAATACCTCCGCGCGCGGGAGGGCTGGGCCCATCTCAGTGTGCCTCCTCCGTAGCTCTCAAACGGGCGCAGAACGGTGCCTTCGGTCAAGGGTCTCGCAGCTGGAAGGAGATACCCGTTTACAGCACTTTCGACGGCCTCCCGGAGAGAAAAGGCGCGTCAGATGATGGACAGCCTCAGTCCTCGGTCTTGGTCTATGTCCTCGGGGCCTTCACGTGCTCACAGTAACATCCATAGGAGGGGAACGACGATGCTGGTGAGGGAATGGAATGAGGTGCCCTGACTGCGGAGCGGAATCGGGAGGCGACTACAAGTTCTGTCCGAGATGCGGATATCCGTTCGACCCGTACGTGAGGAAACCGAGCCCGACCTACGCACCCACGAGGCGCGGCTCGGAATCGAGCCTCATCATCGTCATCGTTGTCATAGTCGTAGCTGCCATGGTAGCGGGCCCCCTCTTGCTCTATCTAATGGTCCTGGGGTCCGGATCAGTCGATCGGATGACCCCTGATGTGGGCTACGGCCAGGTGCGTCTCGAAGGTGGCCTCAAGATCACGATCGTGGCAATCACGAATGAGAACGTGCCGTGGGACGACGTCAGAGTGCGGATCGAAGATGGGGGCTATTACGCGGAATGGGAGCTGAGGTCACAAGGGCTTGACGGCGGCGCCCTCAGCTCGGCGACATACAGCGTCGAGTTCTTGGCCACTCGTGTGCTGAACCTGACCGTCACAGACCTGAGAGGCGACGGCCTCGTGAGCGGAATGGATTACTTCGTTGTGACCTCGGACCCCTTCTTCTCCCCCTCGAGTGCCTACACCGCATACCTGATCTACGAGCCCACGGGTGGCAGGATGGGCGCCGGGATCACGTTCACAGGGTAGACACCTGATTGCCCCAGAACGGAGTTTCCTCTGCGCCATCTTCGATGGATTCCCCTGACAAGGGATCTCCAAAAAGAGGAGATTGAAAGGAGTCTCTCAGTGAGGGGATTCACGGTGGAGCGAGGTCGGCGGCCACGACATCAAACTCGAAGCCGCTGTAGATCCCGAAATACACGCTCTTGTCCATGAACTCGAAGTTCGCCCACCAGATCGTGTCGTCCCACGTGCTGTGGAAGGCGTACAGTCTGGCGCAGCCGATCTGGCAGTAGCCGATGACCGCCACGATATGGTCCATCCTGTGATCGCCGTTGATGTCCACGATGAAGGCCATCGGATTCTGTGCCGTCACCATGTCCTTCAGGTACCCCCAGGACAGGGAGGTCGATGTGTCCTCCTTGGCGACTCCCGTGTACATGTCAATCTCGGTCCCTTCCACATGCGGCGACGCGTAAGCGACGTACCCGGTGAAGCCGCCGATCACTCTGGTGTTCAAGCTCTGGCCCCAGGCGCACTGGTCCTGACTTCTGCTCGTGTGCATGAAGTCCGCGATGCAGTCATCGCTGTGGGTCGCTTGGTTACCAGGATACGACGCATCCCTGATCAGATTGCCAGGACTATCCTTGCAGACCGTCGTCTGGCCTGTGACGGGGTCTGTGTACACGTCCACACCGTATGGATAGAACGCATAGTCGTGGATGTGCCCGGAGCTCGCAATCATAGAGTTGGCAGCATCGCCCTGCACCGACACATCCCCTTCGACGAGGTCCCCGAACCGCATGCTGTCCCAGTAACCGACCATCATCCCCACCACAGTTGGACCGCATCCGTGATACCACAGGTAGCTCGGGACACCCTCTATCAGCACCTGGTTGGCGAGCATCGCGGTGATCAGGTTGGCCAGACAGGTGAGGTCCCATCCCTCCCCGGGACTTATCTTTCCGACCACGGTGTAAGTCGCGACCACGGTGTCGAACACCTGCAAGACAGCAGCCGCGCCTTCATAGCCGTGGCTCTTGCGCGCATCGATGTCCTGAGCACCGTGTGACTTCCGAGCCTCGATCAGTTGGGCGGCCTGTATCGCCTTGTCTTTCAGGGCCTCTTTCGTCTCCACGGAGGTGCTGGTAGTCGCATCTATTGCTGCTATGAGCTCGACCACACTCGCCTCGACCGTCTGGCCGGTGCCAACCAACTCCGTGGCAGAGCCGGTCAGCCCGAACTCGTCAGCGACCGTCAGGGAGGCGTTGTACCAGATGTCCGGGCGGGCATACTCATGAACCACCGTCACACCGATGCCCGTGGCGCCGTCCCCGAAATCCCATACGTAGCCTGCGACGTATCCGTCAGAATCCCACGATGCTGACGCATCAAACGAGACAGTCATGTGGTCAGCAGTCTGCTCGATTATCTGCAGAGTGAACAAAGCCACCGGAGGAGCATCCTCTCTCCACATGACCGCGTGTTGCAGATTGTCGCCGGTCCCGTAGAGAGGAGCGCTCCAACCGACAATCTGCCCGGCATCGTTGATGGAAAGGGCAGTCGCATTTGCCCCCGGCGTCCCCTGAAGGGTCCCGAGGTCCGTCATCACATACGTCTCGGGATAGACGAGAGGGTCCCACACGCAGCCATGCAAGCCAGCCAGACTCCAGACATTTCCGCAAATCTGGCCGACCTCGTTGATGTCTTCCGGAGATCCGTCGCCGAGGAAGGTGAAGGTATCATATGGAGGTGCAGACGCGAAGGAGCCGCCATATGTTCCCCCTATGATTACGCCATCCGAATTCACTCCCCGGATGCTAGTCATAGGAAGTGTCTGTATCATGATCGAGTTACTCGTGTCGAAAACGAACGCCCCCCAGTCCATCGCATTCCTATCATAGCTGCCGGTCAAATACTGGCCTGCCATATGTTCGGCTCTGCTCCAAACACCGGATGGCAGCAACGCCCCGACGTCCGTCAGCAAGGGATAGTGATAGTCTCGATAGAACGCGTGGCGGTATCCATCTGCGGCGTAGGCCTCCCCATAGACATAGCCGCTCGCCGACACGCCCATTGTGAAGCTCTGGTCGCCCCCCGGGAGCGTTCCAAGGTCTTCGGGCGTCGTCCCATAGGATCCGTAGCCCCAGGTGCAAGCGTGAGTGAAGCCGTCGGAGGTGACACTCACCCCGGCGACGAGGCCGATATCGCTTATGCCTTTAGCCTCCGTTGGCCCGCTTGCCAGATTGCCAAGCTTCTGCATCACTCTCGTGACGGGATCCCAGATGAAGCCTGCACTCGTCCCACCTCCGGATGGCAGGCATGTGCCGACGATCACGCCCTGGTAGTTCATGTCGGCAGGAAGAGTCCAATCGTATCCGCTCAGCACCCCGATGTCGACCATCCCCGAGTCCTTGTCCCAGTAGAAGCCCGTCCAAGAGAGGCCCCCCATGACCTGTCCGTTCTCGTTGATTTCGTAGGCCCCAGCATCGGCGCCCAGGTCGATACATATCCGTTCGGCTTTCGCTGGGTTCGTGAACACGAAGACCGTCAGCAGCATCATCGCCGCCGTGATCACGACTCCGGACATCTTCCAGATCCCCCTGCGCGCAGATAGGTTGGCTTCCTCAGACTCACTTCGCATACATACCCCCTCTTCCGAGATCGATATCTGATGTGGCCTGCTCCTCTGAATCCACACTGGGGAGGAGCTCCCCTCATCCCCTGGATCGCGCTCCTCCGTCGAACGCACCTAGTTGACGCTAGGCCCGTGGGGAAAGCGACAAGGGAAATGATATGCGCTAGCCAAAGCGAGGATTGCGAATTGAACTGCGGCGGGCCGTAATTTGTCTATTCTGTCAAGCACCGCGTGACATAACGGGAATTGAGTCTCGCTCCAGTGGCTTCTGCGTGAGACATGTTCGTTGGCGAGACCGACCTCGAAAAGGCAATAGGGACGAATGACAATCACTTCCCGTCTGGATGAAATGCCCGATGAGCCGGTAACTGGCACCTCATTGGAGAGCCGCGCGACCGAAGAGGAAAGACGGTGGAACTGGTTGGACGCCGCCGAGACCTACGAGAAGGCCCTGAGGGTGGTGCCCGACGGAGATCATCAGCAGATCGGGGACCTCCTCGAGCGGAAGGCATACGCTTTTCACAGGGCAGCACTGCAGGCCAACACGGATGCCCAGTTCGAGAAGCTTGTCGGAAAGGCCCTCGAGAACTGCTCCAGGGCGAAGGAGGCGTACGAGAGGGCGCAAGGCAAAGCAGCTTCGGGCCGCAGGCAGCGCTGCGACGCGATGAGCTCGTACCTCGGATACTGGTTGGCCACGGACTCGGCGGAGAAGAGGAGGCTGATCAACCAGGCATGGAAGGACACGAAGTCGGCCCTCGTGATCCTCGAAGCCGCGGGCGCATCCAGGGATTTCGCGACGACCTTCAATCGGCTGGCGTATGCCGCCGCGTTCTCCTACGACTACGAGGACGAGGCGGAGAGCCGCGAGAACTTGCTCAGGGAGACCCTGAGCTACGCTGAGAAATCCATCAGGTCCCTGTCCGATCTCGATGACAGAGAGGGACTCGCGAGGGCGCATGCGAAGGCCGCGGGGTTGCTCGTGGCCATTGAGGTGGACTTCGCGACCTTCGCCGACAAGGACAAGGTCGATCTCGACGCCCTCGGGCACTGGGCGAAGGCAAGGGAACTGTCCGAGGAGGCCGCGCTCGAAGAGATTCCATACCTCGTCGTCCTGCAATCATGGCCTGCAGCATGCAGCACCGAGGACCGCACGCTCTTCTATGTGCGAGGGCGGGAGGTCGCCGAGAAGGCAAAGGACCACTTCGTGATAGGCGGCGTGCTCGACGGGATGGCCCAGAGGAACTTCCTCATGGCCATGGCCGCCGACGACTCGGTCCAGAAGGAGACGCTTTCGAGAGAGGGCTTCGAGACAGCCAAGGCCTCGAGAGAGAACCTCGAGGCGGTCCGCTTCGTGTCTCCGAACTTCATATGCGTGTGGACCCAGGTCCCGGAGGCCGGGTACTACTTTTCCCTGGCCACGGACGAGAAGGACCCAAAGGCGAAGAGGGAGCTCCTCTACAAGGCCCAGCAGCCCTCAGTCGAGCAGCTCAGATTGGCCCAGGAGTCCGGGTATCCGGACATCCGATGCGCCGCCCACTTCACCCTCGGCTCAGTGCTGAAGGAGCTGGGCAAGACGGAGTCGGCCATCGACATGAAGAGATCGTACCTCGACCAGGCCGTCGAGTATCTGAGCAAGGCAATCACCGAGGACATGCAGATCCATCCGACGGAGTACCTCCCGCAGGGATGGGACCTGCTCAGCCTTGCGGAGGCCCATTTCGAGATCGCCCGCATCACCACGAACACCGAGAAGAAAACGAGCATCCTCCGGGAAGCCATCAAGAAGAAGCAGGAGGCGTTGGCTCTCTGCGAGAAAGAGCTCAACGCCACTCAGGACAACAACCCGGAGATCAGCAGCGAGATCGCAGCCGGATACCACTCGGCTGGAAACTGGGTGAGGGAGCTGTGCGGAATATCCGAGGACACGAGCTGCCTCGGAGTTGTGACGGAGCTGCTGGACAAGGCGGTCGTCTGGTATTCGAAGGCCGGCCTCTCGAGCCAGAGCGCGGAGACCAACTGGGAGGCCGCGCAGGCCTATGACATGCTCGGAGAGTATCTCATGGCAGCTGGAAGATTCGATCTCGCTGCCGAGGACTATCAGAATGCCGCCGTGCACAACCCGCGCCTCGACGAGTTCTACGCTGACCACGCGATCTACATGCGAGCGTGGGGCGAGATCGAACGCGCGAGATATCATCACATGAGGCAAGAACCCGCTCTGGCGAAAGAGTGCTACGAGAAGGCCTCCGCCATGCACAGGTCCTCGCGGCGGTGGAGCTATCTTGCCACGAACTACTCAGCGTGGGCACAGGTCGAACACGCAGAGGGCTTGAGCAGAAACGAGAACCACCCGGAAGCCGTGAAGACCTTCGAGGATGCGGCCCGTCTGTTCCAGGAATCCAAGAAGAGCCTGCACGACCAGCTTCAGAGGATGGAGGACCCCACGGAGATGTACTCGACGAGGGACCTCGAACGGGCCGCCAGCACGAGGAGCAAGTACTGCAAGGCCAGGGTGGTTCTCGAGGAGGCAAGGTCGCTCGACCACAAGGGCGATGTCTCCGCGAGCGCCGAGATGTACGGTCAGGCCGCGGGCCTGTTCGGCAAGATCCTGGATGATCTGGAATCAGACCAGGACCGCAAGGAGGTCCTGCTTGTCGCGACGCTCTCGAGGGCCTGGCAGGCGATGGCGAAAGCGGAGGCGGAGACGTCTCCAGGACGCTACGACGAGGCGTCGCAGCTGTTCGAGGAGGCGAGGGACCTGAGCTCCGGCGAGAAGACGAAGCAGCTGATGGCCGGGCACAGCCGGTTCTGCAAGGCCCTCGGCATCGGAGCGAGATTCGTCGACACGGGGGACGTGACGCTCCACGCGGAGGCCACGAAGCATCTCGAGAGCGCGGCCGACTTCTATCTGAAGGCCGACCATCACAGGGAATCGGACTACTCGAAGGCCAGCAAGCTGCTGTTCGACGGATACATCTACATAGGCAGGGCCAGCAGGAGCGAGGACCAGGTGAAGAAGGCCAAGCTGTACATGATGGCCGAGAAGGTCCTTCAGGCGTCCGCGACCGCCTACGACAGGGCAAGGGAGCCCAAGAAGAAGGACCAGGTGATGAAGCTCCTCGAGAAGGTGAAGGACGACCGCGAGCTCGCACTCTCGCTGACCGAGGTGCTCCACGCACCCGACATCATATCGGTCACGGCCGCCTACCCGTCCCCCACCGCCTCGCACGAGAGCGCCACCGGTCTTGAGCGGTTCGAGCACGCAGACATCCAGGCCAATCTCGTCGCCTCGAGGAAGCAGCTGAAGGGGGACGATGACCTCGAGTTGGAGATCGAGCTGGTGAACGCCGGCAGAGGGCCTGCCCAGCTAGTCAAGCTGGAGAACCCGATCCCGGAAGGATTCGCCCTGCGGTCGCAGCCCGAGGGCCTCAGGATGGAGGACGACCACCTGAACCTCGGGGGCAAGCGCCTCGATCCGATGAGGACCGAGGTGATCAGGCTCTCCCTCAGGCCGACGCGTGCAGGCCAGTTCGTCCTCAGGCCACGGATCCTCTATCTGGACGAGAGCGGGAGTTACCAATCCCACGAGCCCGAGCCCACGAACGTGCTCGTAGATTCGGAGCCGACCGCGCCCTCCGGCAAGGTCTTCCCCACGGACACCCAGGAGGCGGCGGAGGCGCGCTCGCTGCTGGCCAGCCTGAACGTGGTGACGCTTTCTCATTACCGGATCGTCGGCAACTACGTCCGATATGGCGGAGCCGTGTGCAACTCCCTGAAGGATGCAAGGCAGAAGATCGTCGCCGGGTGCAGAAGCTCGTCCCCCAAGAGGGAGAACTACATCATCTGGGCGCCGCCTGGGAGCGGAAAGACCTATTTCGTCCAGGAGGTCGCGGCCCTGCTCGGCGATTCCGTCCACTACCGGGAGCTCAATCTGGCCAAGCTCGACCACTCAGGATTCCGCTCGGGACTCGCGGAGCTCCGAAAGGCTCAGAAGCCATGCCTCTGCCTCGTGGACGAGGTCGACTCCAAGGGGGATGAGCCATGGCCCTACGAGGAGCTCATGCCGTACCTGGACGCCTCAACAATGGAGAACGTTCGCTTCGTGTTCGTGCTGGCAGGCAGCTCTGGCTCGAGCCTGGAAGAGATGAAGAAGGCCATGTCCTCCAGACTGAAGGGCTCTGACGTCCTCAGCCGCGTGCCGACCGGGAACGAGTACACGATCCCGCCGATGGGCGTGGGGGACCGGCTGCTGGTCGTCCTGAGCCAGTTCCGACAGGCGGGGAAGCAGATCGGGCACGATGTCCGCGAGGTCGAGAAGCTGGGCTTGTACTATGTGGCCGTCAATCCGCGACTTTCCAACGCGCGCCAACTCCGCGAGTTCGCCGTGCGATGCGCGGAGAGAGTCCTTCCGGGGGACGACCGCCTCAAGTACGACAGCCTCTTCCATCCCGGAGACCGAGAGAACAAGCTGTTCTGGACGCAGGCCCTTCAGTCCGCGGGGGCGCTCATGGACTCGTTCCTTCTGGTCGAGGACTGATATCGACAGACTGTGACGAAGATGCGGCAAGCGCTCCGCTTCGAGTCCGGCGCAGGAGGGATCAACGCATTCCAGGTTGAGAATCAATCTCCCCTCGCGGAGACCGCTCACGAGCGCATGCCCAACCCATGATGCCCCGGCCCTCGATCCGAAACGTAAAACCAGTCTCCAAAAAAGGGATATAGCGAGCAAGCGCTGGAACGTCCCTTGAGGACAATGGCTTTGACGGAACAGGCTCACCGTTTGGTCCGTGGACCGTATGCGGGCGCACTCTTGGTCTTGCCCCTGCTCTTGGCCGTTCCTCTGGGCGGCTCGAGCTCGACGCACGGGCCGGCCTCTGCCGACGGCATGTCGGTGGGCGAAGCGCTGGTCGCGAAGGTCAACCTTACGATGGAATATCCGTCGACGGACAACGCGACCTTCGACCAAGCATCTAACCTGACGAACTCCTTTGCCTCAAGCCTCGGCTTCGGCCCTCTAGTCGCCCTGTTCAATAACTCGCACAGTCTCTCCGCAGCGCACACCGAAAACGCGAGCGAGCCGTTCATAGGGTTCTCGTATCCGTGCTACCACTGGGGCGGATGGGGGAGCGACGGCACCAGGATCTGGAGCCTCTACAACGCCAATGACACTCTCGTCCAGGTCAAGGCGTACCAGACCTGGGAAATCGGGTATGTCCAGAAGACGGAGCCGACGGGGAACTCGACCGGGTTCACCAAGGTCAACTGGATCGACTCAGTGGGCGGGTGGAAGGCCCCGGACGAGACGAGCTACATCGGTACTGCAAGGGCCCTGGCCTCCGCGATCGGGATCCCCTCCGAGATGATGCCGGAGGAGAACGAATCCGTCTCGACCGCCTACGACGCGGAGTCCGGCCAGGAGATGTCGCTGGCGACCGTGACCCTCTGGAGACCGCTGGTGGGGCACCAGGTGAGCGGTGTCAACTCCCTCGTCGTGGGGTTCTTCGACCTCAACGTCTCATCCGTCAGCCTCTACCCGTTCTACGACGCAACCGGCGACCTCACCTTCATCCCCGAGGACGAGGCCGTCCAAGCAGCCGAGGCATTCATCATGTCGGACCTCGCGGACCTGAACGTGACCATCCTGAGGACGCCGTCGTACTACGGCATGGGGTTCGACCAGGAGACCATGTCGATAGTCTACATCCTCGATGGCGGGGTCCAAGTGTCAGACTGGCCCTATTCCGCGGGCGTGATCGTGATCGTTGACGCCCAGACGGGAGAGGGGATCTCCGAATGGGTCATCCGAGCAATGCCGGACATCTACCGGCCGGGAATCTCCAGCGGCCCGCTGATGGGGGTCCTTGTCATCGTCGTGATAGGTTCGGTCATCGGGGGCGCGCTGGTGTTCCTCGCAGCCTGGCCTTCCGACATCCTCACGCTCGCCATCCTCGGCCTTCTCATGCCCCTGTACTCCCGGCTGAGGAAGGACGAGGTCCTCGACCAGTACAAGCGGGGCATGATCCACGGGTTCGTCATCGCCCATCCAGGCGCGTCGTTCTCCGAGATCCGCAGGTCCCTCTCGATGGCGAACGGGACCCTGGTCTACCATCTCGACGTCCTGGTGAAGGCGGGCCACATATCTTCCCGCCGCTCGGGAAATCTGATGAGGTACTACGACCGCAACCTCTCCTTCGCGGACATGCCCGCCGACGCATGGACCGAACTGCAGCTGAAGATAATCTCGCACGTGTCCGCCTGTGGCGAGTGTTCCAAGGCCGACCTGAGGAGGTCGATGGGCATAACCAGGCAGACCCTTCACTACAACATCAAGAAGCTCGAGTCGGACCGAGTGCTGGTGCGGGGCGTGACCGACGGAAGGAGGAAGTACAGGCTGTCTCCGGGGTTCGATGCCCAGTCCGCGAGACGGGCACCTGATGATTCGCTGGGGACGTCGCCAGGCACGTGACAAACTGTCACGGCACAAGCCGGCAGGGCCGCGCCGTCGGTCAGAAACCAATATGTACCGAGGCCAGACGTCCTATCTGCGATGAGAACCCCCCTCGGAGCAGCGATAGCGGCATTCACGATCGCGACGATGATGATCACCCTCTGCCCGGGCCTCGCGTCCCCGTCTCAGGCCGCGGATTCCCAGGTGCCCGCGCCGAACATCCACGAACGGCACGAGTTCAACGTCTACGAGGGCTACAACGGCACCCAGCACAACCGCCTCGACCACGAGACCTGGGGCGTGGGCATATACCACGGGAGCGTGGACACGCTCATAGGCGCGTGCAACTACACGGACACCGACAGCGGGAGGAGCAACGTGGCGTATTCCCAGAACATCAACTTCTGGACCAATCAGAAGCTCTGGATCGCGATGTTCATGATTGACAGGGTGATATTCAGGATCGGCGGCCAGGAGGATGTCGCGGAGCTGAAGACCTGCAGCGGCTTCACGGTGTCACATACCGACGTCGTCTACGACGGCACGGTCCCCACCATGTACGTCAATGTCACCTTCGAGGACATCCAGGTGTACACCAACGAGTCGGGCTCGTCCTTCGACATGACCCTGATCCATCGCTTCCGAGGGGACTGGAACGAGACCCACATCAAGCTGGAGGCGCTGTTCAACTTCGCCAATACCAGGTTCCACGCGAACGGCTCGGAACTACCCGCGGGCGAGCCGTTCACCGTCGAGCTCCGGTACGTCATGGAGCTCACGGACCCCGACTGCAAGACGGGCGACAACGCGGTCGCGCCCTCCGGTGTCACGGACACGACCCTGGAGTACAACCTCACGCTCAACAGCGGCCGTCAATACACGCTCTCGAAGCTGGACATGAGGGAAGGGTTCACGATAT
>Ga0172365_10001334_pt1 | contig 17797 bp, 16 predicted proteins | sample LakKivSesite48cm_FD_114535 | JGI IMG/M metagenome (GOLD analysis project Ga0172365, IMG submission 114535) | Sediment microbial communities from Lake Kivu, Rwanda - Sediment site 48cm | ecosystem: Environmental > Aquatic > Freshwater > Lake > Sediment | place: Rwanda: Western Province, Lake... | reverse complement strand
GTCTGACGCGGTTTGTGGAACCGACAAGATAAACGACCCCAATGGTGATGCCTATACAGCTGGCCAGGATAAGGATGGATATATCCTCTTCGGGCACGATATAACTGCTGATGGGGCACAAACCGGGCTGGTCAACTATATTAACACTCAGTACACCAAGGGCACCTATTATGTTGATGCTGATGGAACAGTGCATCAAGCAACCACTGGTTACTAATAATCTGTAGTGATAAAGAAGGTTTAACAGGGTTTTGGTTGAAGTGGAGGCAGGAAGGACAGGTGTCCGGGAAGCATAAGCTGGGCACCTGTCCTGTTTTAGGGCAGGTTAGAGTCCCAGAATGGAAAGGACGGCAGGTACTTATGGATTATCCGACCAAGATATGCCCCCGGTGCAAGGCAGAATTACGGCAGGGAGATGGCGCCTTTGAACTGGTGAGGAGAGGAACAGTAAGCTCGGATTACGCGCCGGGTCTTTCCGTTGCCCTTTATTTTTGCCCCAGGTGTGGCTATATTGAACTTTATGACCTTAAGGTTGTCGGGCGTATTTGAGAAGCAGGACCCCTCAGGCGCCTACTGGGTGGGTTGGGGCTTAAGCTTAATAGGGCCGCCGGTAACGTAAGGGAACTGCTCAGCAGGTGGAGTAACTGTAGCGAACCGGCCACTTTCTCTTAGAGCGGTTACATAGTCCCTAAAGATAGTATAATCACCTGCCTCGCAGGTGACAGTAATGCTCTTACCCTCGTGAACAATAGACGATACTCGAACACCGATCCTCTGGGCTTCGCTGTTAATAACATTCAAATCCTCGGTGAAGCCACCGCCCATATTCACAATGGTGTTATATTCATCAATAGCCTTCTGCAGTGGCTCCCGGTTTTTAAGTTCGAGCTGCCGCCGTTGTAACTCATTATTAAGAATGTTATATCTTGCCTGCAGCTCAGCCGTCTTATTCATAGCCCCAGAGGCGAGCTGATATAGCGGGAAGAGCAGGGCGATAGCAGCTATTACAAAACAAGCAAAGTATAGCTGCCTAGCTGAAGGTCTCCATGGTTTATAGGCCTCGGGCAGAAGATTGATATCGAGCGGCAAAAAGCCATCCTGCTCCAAGCTTTCAGATAGCGCTGTCCCTTTCAGGGCAAGCCCGATATTAACAGCATATTGGGCGATAGGCAGGTGCTTGGGACATACTAACAGTGGTGACAGAGATTCAAAGGGGTATCCCACCCTAGCTTGCAGCTTCTCCACCAAGTCAAGGTCCCCTGACATTTGCCCGGTGATAAGGAAAGGAGTAGTCGGGTCGAGAGGAATATCAGAGTGATGCGAATCATAGAAGGCAACTGTCAGCTCCAGATTTATCGCTAACTGCTCTACCTTGTCTGCCTCGGTAAGGCCGTCCTGTTGCCAGGCTACGGTGCGCATAATCTCAGGTATACCATTGACCACGATAACAATATCAAAGCTGAAGGGCTCAATATTAAGGATAAGAGCCTGCTTCTTATTCACGGCTCTGGCTAACGCTATCGCCTTGAGGTCCAGCATTCGGGAATTAACACCGGCCGCTCTCAAGGCTTGCATCTCAACATCTATCATGTCTCGGGGGACACCCACCACCAGAACTTGCTGGCCCCCCCCACTAGCAGCGATAGTCTGCCAAGAAAGATACATCTCATCCACTGGCAAAGGCACTATATCCCTGGCTGCGTCTAGAACTGCCTCTCGGGTGGTTATTCCCCCTCCCACCGGGCTGGGTACTGCTACGATGCGACTTATCGAATAAAGACCGCTAACACTGGCAACGACATCCTTCGCCCTTATATCACTTGAGTCCATAAGCTGCTTGACGGCAGCGCTCAGAGCCTGAGGGTCGGAAATCACCCCACCTTCAACCGTGGTAGGGTCAAGGGAGAGGCTTGCCCATTTTACCACCTCCCTCCCTCTGGTCTCCATGAGCCGGATAACAGTGTTATCTATTTCAAGGGTTACAACTCTCTTAGCCAAGGTTACCCTCTCCTCTGACTACTGGCATCAAAGGTTATCATCCCCAGGCTTGGTATAAAGGTCAACATCAAGCGAGGCGGCAGTCTCGGTTCTAACCTCCTCCTCCCCTTCTTCCCCTTCACTCTTAAGTTCAACTTGGTTAATGATTACTTTCTTTAACACCATGGTCTCCAGCGTTGTACCTGAATCAAGGTCAGCGATAAAAGCCATGATATTGTCATAATCACCCTGCACATTTATGTTCCTGAAGGAAAAGACCCGATATGTGCTTCCCCCTACCTTCTCGTCCCGATATGTAGCAGAGAGAACACGGATACTTTCAGGGTCAATAGTAATGCCACTCTCCTCAGCTATGCCGACGATTAGGTCAATGGCTTTAGCATCTATTGTCATATTCTCATCACCTATATTTTCTAAGGTGAGAGCACTGTTAATAGCATCGTATTCCGCCTGCAACTTTGTCTGGCTAGGTAATGGCTTAGCCACAACGAGGCTTATCTTAGCCGATTGCTCCTCAAGTTCTTTTTGCCGTGAGCCCTGCTGCCAATAGATAAAGCCAAAAGCAATGTAGATAATAAGGAAAAAACCGATTAAAATAAGAGCCGCCGACTGGCGAAATCTACTAAGCAGGTTCTTTATAGCTTCCATCTTTCACGCAGTGCCTTTTGAACCCTTTCCTCTATCGTTTCCTCTACCGTTTTCTCAACCGCTCCCTTAACCGTCTCTTTTAACTTTCGCTCCTGCTCTAATAACTCTTCATCATAGAAGCGCTGGTATAATTGCCTCCCCCGCCTCCACCCTACCAGCCAAACCATAGCCAGACCAAAGATGGCAACGGGTGCCACCACCTCGATTCCCACCTTGGTATATGTAGCTAAGATTATTACCAGAATCAAAACGGCAAACAAGAAGATGGCTATATTAAGGTCCCACCTGGCATTTCTAGCCCTGTCTCTCGCCCTCCGGGCAGCCGCTTGTTCCTCTTCCGGGCTAACCGGCTTGGTAACCTCGGTTTCTTCCATCATGCCTGCTCCTTGGTAGTCTCTACTCCGCTAATTTCTATTATAGCACTATATGTGGTAATTCCTATCTCACCTGATACGAACTGATGGTGATGCCTCCTAATATCAGCGCCATATTGGTATTAATGGTTATTCCCTCTGACTCCGATGAAGTGTCATACGCCGGCACGACCACAGCGCCGGTGTTCCAGCTATAGTTCTGCAGGAAATCACTCGAGTCAACATCCATGTCAGGTGGACAGTATATACTGCCCGAAAGCGGGTACTTGTTGACCACAACGACTTCGTTGTAGTAGGTGCCGGAGACATCCTTGGTCGCTTTGGCCCGGAAGGTCAGTGTCTTGGTCTGTTGTGAAGCGATGGATATGCCGGTCGGGAAATTCCAGAACAGCTTTGGTCGCTCCAGACCGTTGATAGTCTCCAGGGTAACCTGAGGGTTAGCCGTGGTGAGACCGCTGGTGGGACCGAGATACTCAAAGTCAGGCGGCATGAAATCAGTTATACTGTAAATCTGTTCGGTTTGGGTTTCCATATTGGTAATGCTGATGGTATAAGATAGCTCTGTCTCCACCCCGGGCGGGATAAACTCGTGGTCGCAGACCTTAGTCACATTAAGTAGCCCACCCTCCTGACCTGCCCCGGTCCCAGTCGTGATTGGGGCAATGGGACCGCTGAGGGTATCAACATCCTCCACATTGAGGAGAACCCAGTTATAGCACTTCTTGTTGACGCTGGGCGAACCGGTTACCTGAAACTTTATCTCCTTGACCTGCCTAACGTCAAAGTGACGCATTGTTGAATCAAAGAAACCCGAGGCCGGCCAGCGCAACCGATTCTGTCCACTAAAGGTCTCAGTTAAAGGACTAGGGAAACTGACCCACTCGCCGCCATCCACCCTGAGCCAACTGCCATAGCTGGCATTATAGCTCAGCCCCTTGGGCAGGACATCATAAAGGGAGTCCAGCCCTCTAGAATTATCGCTGCTGAGCTGCTCCAGCCTGATGATATAGGTATAGGGCCCGGTGTAGCCATTAGCCACTACACTGGGAGTAACTGTCTTCGTCGGTTTGATTTTCTCATCCGTGGCTAGAGTAATCCCACCCTTACCTTCGGTTGCCCGCATGACGATGGTAACACCCACCGGCACCTCGCATACGTTGAATTCATAGTGTGCCGATTGGCCATCCTCAGTGAACTGAGCCCCCAAACCGTCATACAGCAGTTTCCACAGTATATACTCCTGTGCTGCATCGGCAGCGTAAAGCCCCTTCGTCTGCCCTTCAACAATCGGGCTGTTCATGAGGGCAGTGCCAGTGAGCCTCAGGGCAGGGACTACTAGCAACGCCCCTATCGCCAGGAGTATTAAAACCAGAATTAATGCCTGCCCGGCTTGCTTTTTCCTCATCACTCAAGCCCTCCACCACGCATATAGGCACTGAACGCAAGTGTTTCACTGCGCGGTATCATACCACCCTTGGTCGCGGTAATGACGACATTGATAACCCGGCCGTCCTGGGTGAAGTTAACCGAGGTGATGTTCCGGCCAACAATGCTCATGGTGCCATCATAGGTACGCCGCAGTTCGCCGTTAGACAACACATAGCTACTGGTGTGGTCTTTGTTCTCCTCCAAATCAAAGCTGGTGTAGTCCGTCCATTCTAGTGTGACGTAATCCCGGGGAACGCCATCAGTCAGGTCTGTGGTCTGGGCGGTTAAAAGGTCCTTTTTGAGCTGCAGTGCCGCCTGATGCACATCGTTCAGAGCCACCACCTGGCTGTTAGTGCGGCTGGTGCCCCAAATCACCTGGTAGATAGCACCTAATGCTCCTGCCATTACCACGCCACCCACCGCCATTGCCACCAAGAGTTCGATTAAAGTGAACCCCTTCTGTCTCATCACTTTTAGCTCTCTACCCTCTTCGTCTTGAAAGTGCATACACTTAGAATCGGTTTACCATCCTCCCGGGATACGGCGACGGTGATTTTCTGGATGGTCTCACCGTTATAGGTATCAACCCAGGTGATGCCATCTGCGGTGTAGCCGTCACTGGAGAAGCTAATGTCAACATTCACGGTGTACTGGGGTGGAACGGTGATGAGTTCCTCGGCATCGGGGTAGGTCTCAGCGTAAGGCATCGCCCTGATAGCTTCAAAATAGGCGGTAACCAGGTTCGTTGCTGTTACCCGCTCATCAAGTCGGCGGGTAGCTCTGGCATTAGTATCTATGGCCGTCATTAAGCCGGCCCCAATAAGACCAAAGGTGGCCACCGCCACCAGCACTTCAATGAGGCTTATTCCTCTTTGCCCCGAAAGAAATCTAAGTTTTGCTTTTCGGAACAATCTCATATTTTGCCCGCCTATTAGCCAAAGGCTCCGGTGATGGTATACATTGGCATAAGCACCGATATCGCAATGAAGCCAATCCCCAGAGCAATAACGATAGTGCTGAGAGGACCAATCATCCCAACCATGGCACTCGTTTTTTCTTCGGCGGTAACTTCATAGAAATCAGCAACAACGCCCAAGGTAAAATCAAGGGTGTTGCTTTCTTCACCCACCGCCACCATCTGGACAAGGAGGGGTGGGAATATATCTATACGGGACATTGGTTCAGATAGCCCTCCTCCCAACATTAGCCCCTCATTGACCTGATTTAAGGCATCACGAATGACCCTATTATTGCTGGATTGGGGTATCATCTCCATTACTTCTTGCAGGCTCAGTCCAGCACTGATAAGCACCGACGTGGTTCGGCTGAAACGAGCTAGCTCTCCCATAAGGGTGGGGGGACCAATTATCGGAGCAGAGAGCCGCAGCCGGTCAAGCAGCCGCCTTCCCGAAGGCTGCTTCACCAGCCACAGCACTACGGCAGCTAATACCGCCGCTGCTATCAAGAGGTAAAGTGTATTGCCTGAGACGAAATTGGTTACAGCAATAAGAATCTTGGTAGGCAAGGGTAAGTCCACATTCAGAGACGTAAACATATCAAGTAGCTTAGGAAAGACCACTGTCATAAGAACAATGACGACTACTATGCCAACGCCCATAATCATCATCGGATAGACTAAAGCCCCACTTATCTTTTTAGCCACTGCACCCTGTTTCTCATGGTAATCAGCCATTCGGTTTAAAACAATTTCCAGATTGCCTGACTGTTCGCCAACCGCAATCGTTCTGCAGTAGATATCGTTAAAAGCCTTAGGATGCTTAGAAATAGCTTGAGAAAATGAGCTGCCGGCACCAATATCACTAGCGATAGATCCCAGAATCTTCTTGAACGCCCGGCTGGTTGTTACCTGCCCTTGGAGAATCTCCAGAGCGGGTAGCAGTGAGATGCCTGACCGGAGAAGGGTAGCTAGCTGACGAGAGAAAATAATTACATCTCGAGGCTTGACTCGGAAAAGGGTAGGTAAAGCTTCTTCCAGGCTGAACATAGACGGAGCGACTTCTACATTTACGGGACGGTAACCTTGTCCGATGAGAAAGCGCTCAGCCGCAACCTCATTGGTAGCCTTAATAACGCCTTTCACCAGTCTCCCCTGGTTAGTAGCAGCTACATAGCGATAAGATATAACCTTTCGCTTGGTGGGAATATCAATGGTTTTTGCCATTGTCTCTCCTTAACCGATAGAGAAAACATTGCGTATGACTTCATAAGGGGTAGTGATGCCCTCTTTTACCTTCAGCATGCCATCGTGCCATAGTGAGACCATGCCTTCTTTACGAGCCTGAGCACGAATATCATCGGAGCTGGCACCGTGTAGAGCCATCCTTCTTACTGCTTCACTCATCACCATAACCTCAAAGATACCAGTTCGCCCCAGATAGCCAGTGTTGGCACAGAAATTACAACCGCTGCCAACCAGAAATTCCGCTCGCTTCTCATTCATCTCCTGCTCGTAAGCCATTTGCTCATCAGGACTGACCGGGGTAGGCCGAGAACAATAAGGACAAACACGGCGTACCATCCGCTGAGCAACGACACCAATCACAGCTGAGGTAAGTAGAAATGGTTCTACCCCTAGGTCTATCATGCGGAAGATAACACTTACCGCATCATTGGCATGGACCGAGGAGAGTACCAAGTGACCGGTGAGGGATGCCTGAGTAGCTATTTGGGCAGTCTCAGCATCTCGTATCTCTCCTACCAGGATAACGTTAGGGTCAAGCCGCATGCAGGCTCTAAGCCCGGTAGCAAAGGTCACGCCGGCCGCGGGGTTAACCTGCATCTGGTTGATATTGGTAAAGCGATACTCCACCGGGTCTTCAATGGTCAATATGTTGCGCCCGATGCTATCAAGCTGGTTAACCGTAGCATACTGGGTGGTGGTCTTACCCGAGCCGGTAGGGCCGCTAATTAGTATCATACCGAAGGGAGACTTCACTAGTTGCAAGTATTTCTCCAGGGTATCAGGCAGAAAACCTATCTCAGGTAGAGGCAGGAAAGCAAAGGTCTTATCCAGAATTCGCAGCACTGCCATTTCTCCGTGTACCGTATTTGAAGTAGCTACCCGGATATCTACCTCCCTATCTCCCATATCAAAGGTAATTTGACCATCTTGAGGTCGGCGGCGCTCAGCAATATTCAACCCAGCCATTATCTTAACCCGCGAAATCAGCGGTGGATGAACACTCAAAGGGAGAGCCATAATCTCATGCAGAATACCATCAATACGATAGCGTATACGTAACTTATCCTCCTGAGGCTCAACATGGATATCAGAAGCCCGGTCTCTCACTGCCTGCTTGATAAGGAGGTCTATAGCACGAACGACAGGGGCTTGAGCAATTGCCTCAGCTGAGACACGCACCTCTGCCTCTCTCACCCTCTGGTAGCGAGTGGGAATTTGACTGAGTTGTTCTTCAATCTCGCCACCAACCCTATAGTTGAGGTCGATCATCTCTTGAATATCCTGAGAGGTACTGAGCACCGGCTCAATTCTTCGCCTAGTAAGAGCGGCCAGGTCTTCAATAGCTTGGATATCCCTCGGGTCTTCCATGGCTACCACCAGCGTACCATCAATCGTATCTATGGGAATAACGCCATATTTCCTGGCTATCGGCTCAGGGATTAGCGCTACCGCCTCGGGTCGAACACCCTCTTTCCTCAGGTTAACAAAAGGGACTCCTAGTTGTAGGCTAGTAAAGAGTGCCAGTTGCTGCAGTGAGATTAACCTCTCCTGCAGCAGTATTTGCTCAATCTTATCGCCACTCTTAGCTTGTAACTCCTTGACATGGTGTAACTGTTCCCCAGTAATCAGCTTTGCCTCCACCAGCATCTGGCCCAACTCTTCCGGTGATGTTTTTTTAGGTGACCCCATTCTCCCCTCCTTAATCTAACCTTATAAATAACCCCCGTTTCCGTAAAGTCCTAATCAATTACCTACAGCTAAAGGAATTACGCTTCTTTTAGAGTTAGTTTAATCCTTTTTACTCCCTTCCCCCCTGCTCTCTGTCGTAAGCGTGCTACTCCCTTTACCGAGCTATCCGGCTGAAGTAACTCTGGTATTACTTTTACACCCGGTGCCTTTAATATTTCACTGATTAAGGAAATTGGCTTATCTGCCACCACTGTTATGGTAGTGCCTCGATCCCAAGAGCCTGTTGTACGGAGAATTTTTATATCAGGTATCGTTTGCAAATGGTTATAAAACTTGGACACCATCCTTAGTTCTACTGGTATGGCTATAGCTAACTCTACCTCACCAGTATAAAGGGTTTGGCTATCTATTGGTTCCAGCTGAGTAGAGTTGGCCTCTTCATCGGTTATTCCCTCGGGAGGATGTTGCTCCAAGAGTTCTTCTGCTGGCACGGAGACAGTAGCTTCTTCCTGAAGCCGGACAGGCTGCTCTGTTTTCTCCTCTGAAACCTCCTCCTGGAGTTGAACGGGTTGCTCTATCTCCTTCCCAGTCTCTTTCCGGGCTATTAACTGTTCCGCCCCCTTTATCTTCTCAGCCTCTTTAGCCCTTCTAGCTTCTTTAGCTTCTCGCTCAGCCTTCTCTTTGACAGCTAACTGTTCCGCTTCCTTTATCTTCTCCGCCTCTTCCTTGGCTTGGTTAATAATCCTCCTAGCTTCAGCCTCGGCTTGCGCCTTCATCTTAATGCTGGCGGCTAACTGCTCTGCCTCCTTCTTTTTTGTTCGCTTCTCAGCCTCTTTAGCCTTTCTAGCTTCTTTAGCTTCTCGCTTAGCCTTCTCTTTGGCAGCTAACTGTTCCGCTTCCTTTATCTTCTCCGCCTCTTCCTTGGCTTGGTTAATAATCCTCCTAGCTTCAGCTTCAGCCTCGGCTTGCGCCTTCATCTTAATGCTGGCGGCTAACTGCTCTGCCTCCTTTACTGCCGTTTTAAGTAGTGAGCGGAATGAATCAGCAGAGGCTTGCCGTGAAAACTTACGCTGAGCAACACAGGTAGCAATACAGCCGAGGAATAAAATCCCACCTACACCAAACCAGAAAACCCAGGTACTCCAGCTAAGTCGAGCAATAAATGATGGGGTTATATCTAGCGCAGTAATAACTCCCATAACTCCGCACAACCCACCAAGTATACCTAAAATCCAAGCTAATACTCTCAGAGCAGGACCTCCTTTGACTAAATTATAATTTGCCAGATGGCAAATGTCAAAAAATTAATCTAATCCCCCTCAAATTATAGGGGGCAACTCATTTCCTAAGCAATCCTGCAAACGGGTGATTTCAAACAGGAGTGGCTTCTTCTAGTAGTAGCCCCTTCGGGTGAGTCTATTAAGTGCATACATATTTGTGCTTCAGAAAATTGGGAACAAACGAGCCTAATTTCAGGATACAGGTTCACATAGAATTTGTCAACCAGTATCTAAAACCCACACGGGGGAAGTGATGCCAGATGAGTTGAATTAAAGGCGCTTGACAAATGGCACTTCTATGGTCTATATTATAGCCACCTGGCACTCATTGCTTTAACAAACCTCACTACGACCAGAGGTGACCGGGTGGACAAGATAGTAGTAATGATAGTTGATAGACAAGCTCTCTTTAGGGTTGGTGTGTGTCACGCCTTGTCTCAACAACCTGACTTCGAGGTATTTGACAGTGCTCCAAATGAGAACCCAATAGCACTAATTGAAGCCAGCCCCCCCGATGTGTTACTGCTGGATATTGACTATCCTTCTCTCAGGGGGCTTGAACTAGCACGAAAAATTGCTTTGCATTACCCCACTACCAAGATAATAATGCTAACTTCCAAGCCTGATGACAAGCAGCTTTTTGAGATTATCAAGGTTGGAGCTGTAGACTACCTAGATAAGAGCATCACTGCCGAAGAGCTGACTGAGAGCATAAGACAAGTCGCCCGTGGCGAATATCCCATAAATGACAGCGTCTTAGCCCGGCCTAAGGTTGCTGAGCATCTATTAAAACAATTCCGAAGCATACATAATACCAATGAGAAAACTATGGATACTATAGTCGTTCCCCTCACCTCTAGAGAAACACAAATTCTGAACTACATTGCCAGTGGTAACTCAAATAAGCAAATCGCCTATATCCTGCAAATTAGTGAGCAGACAATTAAGAATCATGTTAGCAACATCCTGCGTAAGTTAAATGCTAATGATAGAGCCCACGCTGTGGTCCTAGCCATACGCTATGGCTGGATTTCAGCTGAAGAACTCCAGCCACTAACCTACCCGCTAACCTACCCCCAAAATTGATGGGGTAGCTGCCGAAACTAGGCCCATCCCATAAAGCTGCCTTGAGCACTTTCTCTGGTCAAAGCAATAGGACTAACTACCTATCCATAAAGTTACTAATAGACTATTTCCTCACGGCAAGATATAGGCTACTATAGCTGAGCTTAAACAACATGGGCCCGGGGTAAACACCCAAAACACTAAGAGCTATTTTTAATAACAATCTGTACCAACCTCTTCTCTTGCCCGGTAGTATCAAAGACAGGGGATAAAGATTATGAAAGAAATCCGGGTACTCCTAGTTGATAACCATGAGATTGTTCGCTGTGGAGTGCGAGATATGCTCGAGCAAGAAGAAGATATGGAAATCGTAGGCGATTGCGCCTCTGCCGAGGAAGCCTTGCAGCAAGCGGAAACACTCTCACCAAACATCATCCTTATGGAGGTCAAGATGCCAGGTATGGGCGGAATTGAGGCTACTCGCCTCTATTGCCAAAAAAAGACACCTTGTAGCATCATTATGCTAACCCTATGTGAGGACTGTCTAGCTGAGGCTCTAGAAGCTGGAGCAGTAGGCTACCTCATTAAAGACATAGAGCGCCAAGAGCTTGTTCAGGCTATTAGGCGAGTTTACAATGGGGAATTAGTTATTGATGAACGTTTCACACTTCAAGGTGTAGAAGGCGGGTTAGAATACCTGCCGCAGGGCTGTGATAGCTCTGGCACTCTGGTTAAAGAGGCAGAGTTGGTTATACTTCCGCCTGTCGATGCCGCTCGGCTACTAAGATTCGCTTACCAGCTTGATGAAGCACTCGAGGCAACCATCGTGCAACAAGTTGGCTCCTGGGATAAAGGCACCGCTATCGATATCCAGCTACAAAAGGTCACCCCATTGGCAGATATATTAGATAGGCTAGGCAAGATGCCTGATGTAGAAGACGTAGGAGAACAGCCAGCAGCAAAACGCAATCCCATCAGCTTTCCCCAAAAATCTATAGCCAAACTAAGGATCCGCCCCAGGAAAAAGTTCCTAGTAACCCTAAAGCAGACTAGCCCAAACAACTGGAAGTAGCCAGATTAAAAGCAAAGCCAATCAATGAGTAATACTACCTACGTTATGAAAACGAGATTTTTGAACGCCGGGCTTAACCGAGGCACAATGGAAAGAGAGACCTGGTACAACCAAAGCCTTTAGAGCTACCCAGAGCAATATAAGTAATTAGCCCATCACTCTCCACCTAAATACAAACACCATTATTAGACCAGACTATCTGCATCTTCAAGCATTATTGAGCAACTCCTCTCGCTGACTGAGACCGGGTTGTAGTCTGTATTGAATTGAGATGATATAATAATGGTATAATAAATAAGAAAAGACTATTGGATAAGACAAGCAACCTATCATATAATAATTAGGGCAAAAAGATGAGCAGCAAAAACACCAAGTCGCTAAATAGTATTTTCCCCGAAGTCCTAGAGGGGATGGAAGGCAGTACCGAGACATTTGAGAAAGCGGTAGCTAGAGCTGATGAATTAGGCAAATTAGCCAGAGAGGCAGCTGAACAATCCGTAAGAGTATCCCAAGAAGCGATAAGCCGGGCTGAAGAGGTAAGCAGCCAGGCTAAAGAGGCGGCTGAGATAGCCGCCAGAGCATCCCAGCAAGCGATAGATAGAGCCGAAGCTATAAGCAAATCAACTAGGGAGACTTCTGAGGCATCGAAAAGAGCCTTCAACAAGGCGATAAGAATAGCTGAAGCATCGAAAAGAGCCTCACAGGAAGCAATAGGCAAAGCTGAGGAAACAATAAAATCAGCTGAAGACGCCATTGAGGCTTTGGCAAAAACCTTTAAGGAAACAGTAATTAGAGCCGAGGAAACAATAAAATCAGCCAAGGAGATAGCTGAGGAATCACTAAGAGCATCTCAAGAAGCGGTAAGCCAGGTTGAGGAGACAGGTAAATCAGCCAGGGAGACTGCTGAGCAATCAATAAGCATATCTCGGGAGGCAGCAAACAGGGCCGAGGATATAGACAAATCAACCAAGAAGGTTATTGCAGCGGCCGTAAAAGCATCAAGAGAAGCAGTACGCCGGGCTGAGAAAATAACCCAATCAGCTGAGGAGACAGTCAAGGTCCATACAACGGCCTCCGAAAAGGCGATAGGGAGAGCTGAGGAGACAACTAAATTAGCCGGGGAGATAGTTGAGAAATCGAAAAGAGAATTGCAAGAAGCAATAAGGAGAGCCGAGGAAATAGGAAAGGTAGCTATAGAGGCTGCTGGTGAATCGGAAAAAGCCTCACAGGAAGCAGTAAACAAAGCTGAGGAAACAATAAAATCAACTAAAGACGCCATTGAGGAATCAAAAAAAGCATCGGGGGAAGCAGCAAGTAGAGCTGAAGAAGCAAGCAGAGCCGCCAAGGAGGCTGCCGAGGAATCAAAAAGAGTCTCACAAGAAGCAATAAGCCGGGCCGAAGAGGTAGGAAGGCTAGCTAAAGAGGCAGTCGAGGAGTCGAAAACAGCCTTACAGGAGGCAATAAGTAAGGCTGAGGAAGTAGGAAAGCTAGTTAGGGTGGCGATTGAGGAGTCGAAAATAACCGCGCAGGAAGCAATAAGTAAAGCTGAGGAGGTAGGAAAATCAGCTAAGGAGGCAGCCGAGGAATCGAAAATAGCTGCGCAGGAAGCAATAAGCCGGGCCGAGGAGATAAGCAAATCGGCTATAGACACTATTGTAACATGGGCAACAACAGCCCAAGAGGTGGTAAGCAAGTCCAGGGAAGCAAGCAAGTCAGCTAAAGAGGCGGCTGAGATATCGGCAAGAGCATCACAAGAGGCTATCAGGCGAGCTGAAGAAGTGAATAAGTCAGCTAGAGAAATAGCTGAGGCAGCAATAAGAGCTGCTAAAGAAGCTACAGAAGCATCGAAAAAGGGCGGTGAGGAGGTAGCCGAGGCGTGGGCAAAAGTATTTAATGAGTTGATAACTAGTTCTGAAGGAATAGGAAAAATGATTGGGCAAGTGCCCAAACAGATTGCTGAACTACCAGCAAGAAGATGGCAGGAAGCTGAAAGCAAGGCTAGTGAAATAGGCCCCGAGGAGGTAGCTAAGCCCCTGACATCAGCCTTCGCCCAAATGACAAGCGGGGCTGAGGAAACTAACTTAAAGGGGAAAAAGGGGAAAGACAAAAAAATTGAGATAAGCATTGAGAGCCGATTGGAGTCCTTATCACAGATGTTCGCCGCTGGTAAAGACAAGCAAGCTGAAGAAAACAACGAAGAGGAGGAAACCTAAGCAAACTAACACGATTTCCCCAATATCACTTTAGAAGTGTGAGGGGAACTATCTCATCAGTAAATAAAGCTTAAATAAAGCTTTGAAAAAATAAATTGAAAGGGGGTATTTTATAATGGTCCAGAAAAGGCAAGCCGAAAAGCAGGCTATAAAACCAGGTGGTGAAGTCCCTGAGCAGGTCAAGGACCCTCTGGCCCAACTTTTAAGCCAAGCTCAGAACGCCTATACAGCCTACATGCAAGCTCAAAGGGAGGTGGCAAAGGGATACAAGCAACGGGAAGAGCAAGTGGAGAAAGCCTACAAAGAAGTTGAACAGAAAGCGAATAATGCCTGTGACATGGCTATAGAAAAAGCCTTAAGGGCTCGCGAGAAAGCTGAACAGCAAGCTGAGGAGATGTATAAAAAGGCCAGAGAGGCAGCTAATGCAGTTTATCAAGCGAGTGTAAGGCAGGCTTTAGATGCCCGCAGCGAGGCTATAGAGCAAGCTTGGAAAGCAAGCAAAGAAAATACAGACCAAGCCTGGAAAATCTTCCAAGGAGAGCAAGGGTAGCACAAAGAAGTTTAGGTAAGCTGATGCATTGCTTACCGGCTGATTGGCACTATTTTTTATAATAAAGAGGGGAGGTCGCTGAGATTTCCTTCAATTTCTCTATATTCGTATTCCATCCCTCCCCGCCTCATCTTAACCAGATGGGTATACCTGAGTGCTTTGTTAAAGTAGTCCATAACTTTTCTTGAATTAATAAGCTCAGAGAGAACAACAGTGACATCAAGTGAGCCCTTCCCCCTGGGGTAATCACCAGCGCGTATTATAGCCTGTGGAGCTATTCTCTTTAGGTAGGATGAGATTTGCTTTATCATATCCATAGTCATTTCCCCGTGTGGTGCCGTCAAGAGATACAAGGCTCTCTTTGCGTCGGCTGGTGTGCAACCGAGCGATAAGGCACTTATGGCCTGGTTCATCGCTTGAACTCCCCTTAAGGTGGCATTGGCCTTATTTCTGAAATCAAGCTTTCCCCTAAAATCAAAATTCCCATCGAATATTTTTATACGCGGTATATTAGTTGTACCATGACCTATTACCGCCCATCCGGCTAGAGTCTGCATTATATCTCCGGCATCCAGCACCCTCGCCCCGATGTATTTGCGGTTTGTCTCTTCACCAGGACAAAGTAAATTGTAAAACGGGGTAACTATTCGTGTGTTAATGCTGCTGAAGTTACTGCTAATCGAGCTCTTTTCCCTAACATATCTTTGATTATCGACCAAAACTACCGCATCAGCTACTAAGTAAATGGATTTCAGGCATGTACCCACATTGTACACAGTCCTCTCCTCAGTTATCTCTTCATATCTAAAAGGAAGGACAATAATGGCATATAGTGGTTTTCCCGCGTAGTGCTCTTTTATTTGCTGGGTTAGTACTGATACTGTTCCGGAGCCTGTGCCGCCGGCAGCGCCAGCGATTAGCAGAAAAGCATCTGTCTCAGCGAATCGTTCTACAGACCTTATACCCTCTAAGACCTTGTCACTATCTTCCCTAGCTATTTCAGCGCCAATTTCATTCACTTTACCCACGCCGTGGCCCCTAGTTCTCTGCCCTCCAATGAGAATTCTATGTTGATAATCAGGTTTTATATAGGATAGCCCGCTTAGATCAGCGGTATCTGTATTAACTGCTAAGGCGCCAGTAATTATGTCAAGCCCGCGCTGAGTACGCGCCACTATGTTTTGCCGGGCAAACTCATCGGCAATTCTACCACCACATTGCCCACAACCTATCACCACTAATTTCACTTTATACCCCGATACTAATTTAGAAAATATTATAAGCGTAGTTATACAGAGATGTCAAACCAATAGGTAGAACCGCTTACACATCTGGCGGGAACTTGAAATACGAGCGTCTCGGCTCTGCTTGACCTTCCAATTAGCATCGTATATATTACTTATATGTTTTATATATTTAGTAAGTCTGAGCGCCGTTTCAACAACTTCAGCTTCAGTTACGCAGAAATAGAGAGCCGATGGAGATTGCTATTAGTAGTAAAAGTGGAGTAGGCAAGACTTTATTGGCTTCTCTCCTTTTCAGAGTATTCGCTGATGGCGGATATTCCGTTACTGCTATAGATGCTGCCCTTGCTAATCTTCCTATCTTTGAATCTAGACAGCAGATTATCACCGAAGTAAGCAATATCTATCAGGCTTTGTTATCCACTACTCAGGCAGTAAGCACCATAAACCGGTCAGAAAGGTTTCGACAGAGAATACTTAAATAAAATAATAAATAAAGGAGAGCTTCCGTGGCTTACGATGTATCAAAAATGGCGGATTGGCAGATTGCAGATGCCGCTGAAGAACACATGCCAACCCTAGAGGAGTGGCGAGCAAAACTGGGTCTAAAAAAGGACGAGGTAATTGCTTATGGGAAAGTAGCCAAGCTCGATTTCTTAAAAATAATGGAGCGCCTCAAGGACAAGCGAGACGGCAAGTACATTGAGGTGACTGCCATAACCCCCACCCCACTAGGTGAAGGGAAAACTACGACCACAATAGGTATCATAGAGGGCATGGGCAAGCGGAGACTGAATGTAGGCGGCTGTATCCGTCAGCCGTCAGGCGGTCCCACCATGAATATCAAGGGGACCGCTGCCGGCGGTGGCAATGCGCTACTTATCCCCATGACCGAATTCTCCATGGGGCTTACCGGTGACATCAACGATATTGCCAATGCTCACAACCTAGCCATGGTAGCGCTTACTGCCCGGATGCAACACGAGCGTAACTACAATGACGAGCAACTGGCTAAGCGCACCAAGATGCGCCGCCTAGACATTGACCCCACCCGGGTGGAGATGGGCTGGGTTATGGATTTTTGTGCTCAGAGCCTCAGGAACATTATCATCGGCCTCGGCGGGCGTATGGATGGCTACCCGATGCAATCCAAGTTCAGCATTACTGTGAGTTCTGAGCTTATGGCTATGTTATCAATCATCAGAGATCTGGCCGACCTGCGGGAAAGAATGGATAATATTACTGTGGCCTTCGACAATAAAGGCAATGCTGTTACCACCGGCGACCTAGAGGTGGGTGGTGCCATGACTGCCTGGATGCGCAACACCGTTAACCCCACGCTAATGTCTACCGTAGAGTATCAGCCCTGTCTGGTGCATGCCGGACCATTCGCCAATATTGCCGTGGGGCAATCTTCCATCATTGGCGACCGCCTTGGCTTGAAGTTGTTTGACTACCATGTTACTGAGAGTGGCTTCGGTGCCGATATCGGCTTTGAGAAGTTCTGGAATGTCAAGTGCCGCTTAAGCGGTCTCAAACCGCACGTATCGGTGCTCACCACTACCATCCGCGCATTAAAGATGCATGGCGGCGGGCCTAGGGTAGTAGCTGGCTTACCCTTGCCTGACTCCTATACCAAAGAGAACCTGGAACTTCTAGAAAAGGGTATACCCAACATGGTGCACCACATCAACATCATTAGAAAATCGGGCATTAAGCCGGTAGTGTGCATCAATTACTTCCGCACTGATACCAAGGATGAGATTGCTATGGTCAGAAGGGCAGCTGAAGTAGCTGGAGCACGTTGTGCCGTATCTAGCCAATGGGCTGATGGCGGTGATGGTGCCCTAGAGCTAGCTGATGCCGTGGTAGACGCCTCCAAAGAAGAGAACGAGTTTAGGTACCTGTATCCTCTGAAAATGAAACTGAGAGAAAGGGTGGACACAATCGCTAAAGAGGTCTACGGAGCCGATGGTGTAGCCTGGACACCCGAGGCTGAGGCTAAAGCTAAGAGGTTTGAATCTGGCGCCGAG
>Ga0172365_10001324_pt1 | contig 17870 bp, 11 predicted proteins | sample LakKivSesite48cm_FD_114535 | JGI IMG/M metagenome (GOLD analysis project Ga0172365, IMG submission 114535) | Sediment microbial communities from Lake Kivu, Rwanda - Sediment site 48cm | ecosystem: Environmental > Aquatic > Freshwater > Lake > Sediment | place: Rwanda: Western Province, Lake... | reverse complement strand
GGCTTGATGGGTCGCGTGCTGGACGAGGAGACGAACTGGGCCATCATGATCGGCGGGCTCGTCGTCGTCGTGCTCGTGTCGACGTGGTCAAATGTTGAAATGTGCGTCATGAGCTTGTTATACCTCTTTTTAATGGAGGATTTAACGTATTGGACATGCCAGGGGATCGAGCTGGGCACGTATCCATTCCCGGCTGGCGATTGGTTCGACAGCTATTTTGCCTCGTTCCGGGTACTCGGCGGCATCGGCCAGGCCATCCCGTTCTGGCCTTACGTTCCGTTTTTCTACATCCCGGGCTATGCCGCGATCATCGCTTATTACGTGGCTTCGTGGCGCAGTGCCAAGGCGGGACGTGTCGTGGCATGGATCGTCGGCCCGTTTTTCATCGCTATCATCGCGGGCACCTTGGTCACCGAGGAGATCGCCACCGGGCTCCTTATCACGATCCCCTCTGCATCGAGCGCGCTCGCCGTCCTCGCACTCGCGATTAACCGGCACGGCACGCGCCCGAGAGACTGAATCGATTCCTTTTTTTGCGATTCGCGTGAGGGAAATCATTATTTTATAACCCGATGACTACATATATGCCGCAAACGGGTAGGTACAACAAAAGGGTAGGTCAGACACGACATGACGAAAATAGGATTCATTTTGCGAACAGCGCCCATCATCTTCATCGTGTTCACCTCTGCTTTCCTCGGGGTCTTGGTTTTGGCACCAGGTAATGACTCCAGCACGATAACCGATGATGCACGCGGTATAATCGGGAACAAGGACATCGAAGCTTCTGACACGGTCATCACGAAGAATTGGCAAGCCGTGGAAACACTCGAGTCGTGGTGGAACTCGGCGTGGGCGTACCGGAAGAAGGTCTCGATCACGGAACCGGGCTTGATGGACCGCGAGCGCGAGCCCGTCGACATCTACTTGACGTTCACGGGGAACGAAGCGCGCGTGAACAGCATCCGCCTCACGCTCTACAACGGGAGCTCGAATGCCTGGTACGAGGTACCCAGCCAGGTATGGAACGCAACCACGCACAGCAACGGGACGGCCAACTTCTATGATAGGTGTAGCGTTACATTTCTGCTCAACATGACGAAAGCAGATAATGAAATCTATTACGTCTATTACGATCCGATCGTTTCCACGCCGCCATCATATGCGAAGCGCATCGCCTTGAGGGGACGAAACAACCCCAGCATAACTGATGACACGACCAATCCGAGCTTCACGCACTCGAACGGCACGGCTTACAACAACGTCGACTCGGTCGAGATCGCCACCGATGGAAACTGGGCGGCCCCACGAGCAGCAGTGTGCCTGGTCGACACGATGCGCGGGGGCTCAGATTGGGGCGGGCCCGCGTGTTCCATCTTCTCCGCCCGGCAAGGAGCGACGGACGTCTTCAACCTCGCCCAGCAAACGTGGATGTCGATCGGGGAGATGGCCTTGCAAGCATCGAGTGCACCCGACCCGTTTTCGCCAGTCGAGCGGTGCAACGTCGGTCCCGACAATCCCTATGAAGCATGGGATGGCCTCGGCGCGATCACGGTTCTCGACGACGGCCCGCTGTTCGTCCGGTTCAGGATCCAGACGACCGACGGCGCCTACACGGACCTCGTTGCCGCTGGCGACGCCACGGATTGGCACAGGGATAGCATATACGGGAGAGTCGATGACTCCATCGTTCGCGGCACGTCGGGATCGCTCGGGTACGTGAAGTACAACATCACCTACACCTTCTTCTTCTACGGAACCCAGACCTTCGTGAAGATCGACCTGGACATTCTCTCGGCACCGCAACGCGGGCCGATTGGCTCCGGCTACCCGGTCGAGCGAGCAACTTATCCCCGCGTCACGTCGGCATATTTCAAGAACTACGGCGACTGGCCGCATCTCGGCCAGCTCGTGCGGGCGACCACGGGCACCGTGAGTCAGGATCGCAAGGCATGGCTGGGCTCGAAGTATTCCCCGGATGGCGTGACCGTGTACAACATGCCCATCGGCGACAGACGCCGCGACTATCCCACGCAGCCGTGGACGGCATGGTACCACTCGACGAACGCGGCACCTTCCATCGGCTTGTTCGCGATCACGAACAGCATCGGCTGGGAGGTCACGTCGCTTGCCGTGACGGGCATCGGCCCGAACTCGCTCCTCCAGCAGATCCTCCCGGAAGGCCACCAGGGCGACATCTTCAACCTCACGAAGGGCACGATGCTGCGATATGACTACTACTTGCTCACGAGCGCAGCGGGGACGAACTGGTCCGCCGTGCAGGACATGTGCCGCCGCATGAACCAGCCCGTCACGATCGTCGTGTCGAGCCGGGAGCTGTTCAACAACAACGCCATGTTCATCCACGTCAACGACCGCACGGGCACGACCGCGCTCGGCGTGCGCGTCATCGTGAACAACTCTGCCGACACGGTCACGCTGAACAGCACGTGGGTGAACTCGATCGGGAACACGACCCACTTGCGGTTCCCCGACGGCACCTACCGCGTCCACGTGGAGATGTTCACGCCGAACACGAACCGACGGTACATCGTGCATAGCGAATCCATAACGCTCAACCACCTCGTGCCTGCACAACGTATCGTATATCGCACCTATAACACGAATATGGCCAACCTCACAATCAGGGTGGTGAACCAGGCCCGCAAGAACGAGCTCCTCTCCGGGGCCCAGATACGGATCTTGAACGGGACAACCGTGGTAGAACAAGTGTACGTGTTTGCCGCGCCGGTCACCTTCCGGCTATACTCCCTCGTCGCGCCAGGGACGCCATACAATATCCAAGTGTTCTATGGGGCACTCCAGCGGGGAACCAACTTGACGAACCCGTACACGCTTGCAACCAACGCGAACTTGAACATCGGCGTGCTGGTCGAGACCACTACCTTGAACATCATCTCGCAACCCACGTCCGTGGGTGCGGGAAGCGATTACACCATCGTTTGTAACTTCACGAGGTCGGATAACTCGTCCATCCTATATCGCCCGGACAACATCATGGTAAGTACAGGGTTCTTGACGGGCTACTGGACGCCCACGACGGACTATACATGGTCGTATGCGTCGAACCAGATCACGATCAACTTGAAGACGGGCGTCGGGACGAAGCTGGCCACCACCGGAGCTTTTGAGACCTATATCTATGCCATGAACGCGACGGTCGAGAACGCCACCTACAAGACCTTCGTGATCGTTGATCCGATAAGCACGGACATCAAGGTGTTCGTGAACGGGACCGACATAACCACAGGAGGCACATACGAGATCCGGTTCACAGAATCGTTCAAGGTGGACGTACAGTATTACCGGGAGACGCCTCCCACGAACATCACGACGGGGACGATCTGGATGACCAACACCACGACAGGAAATTGGACGCTGGTGTATGCAGGCGGTTATTGGTCGAGAACGATCGACAGCGATTCCTTGGGCACGGCGAGCCAGTATGCATTCGTCATCACGTGCACATCGCCACAATACGAGAGGCAAGTGTTCAAGTTCACCATCTTCACGAGACCCGTGCAATCGGAGCTCCGCGTTTACAATCCATCGTATCCGGGATTCCCAGAAAGGGGCACCATCGCGCTGAACTGGTCCGACGAGACGTCTTTCTACTTGACATACTGGGACACGACCAACAACATCCCGATTCCTCAAGGAGGGACGACCATGGAAATGGTCATCGGGACGAGCCGGTTCAACGCAGTGATCTACAACGGGACATCGTACTGGGTGCGCATCAACACGGAGGACCTGCCCGTGCTCGTCGGAGGCACGACGCTCATCACGTTCCAGGCGAACAATCCCTCGTATTTCCTTTCCGAGTTCATCTTCAACCTGTACACTAAGCCGATCGAGACCAAAATTAAATACACGGTCAACAATTACAACCAGACGATTTTGAATTCCAGGAGCTTTCCGATCGGGTCATCGCTTACCTTCCAGGTCAATTTATTTACATGGAATGATATTCCGGTTTCGGGAGCGACAGCACGAATCACTTACAATAACGACACCAACCCGACTCAGCCAGATATCATCCTTCCCTTGACCCCTAGCGGGAGTAATTACAGCAATATCCTGGCTCTCGATATCAACACATTCTATGCGATGAACCAGTTCTTCTATCTACAAGTTGAAAAAGAGAATTATACGAGCATTGCTCAACCGATAACCATTCGGGTTGCACCAGTGAATGTAACCGTGAACATCCTTAAGAACGGGGTGGTGATCAACGGAACAGCCATCTCTGTCGATGTTAACCAGCAAATCAATTTCACGATATCACTTGATCCAGACGCTTTTTCCACCAAGTTCCTACAGAACATCAACCTGATTCATGTCAAGGTCAACGTGCCATATCTCCAGAAGACCCTTAACATGACATATGCTGGGAACGGCCGGTTCTGGGCAATTATAGAAACTCAAAAATACAAGAGCGATGATCTCATCACGGTTCAAATCTATATTCCCCCGACCCTTGCCGAACTCCAATTACAGTACGACATCGAGACCTCGTATTCCTTTACTATAAGTGCATATCCCCCAACGAGTGGAATTCCCGAATGGGTCTTCTGGCTCGTGTTCGCCGGGCTAATCGCGATGGCCGCGTGGTTCCTCGCCTACCAGATGCGGTTCAAGTACCCGCCCATGATCCGCAAGATAATGGACTTGAAGCGCAGCGTTAACCGCGGCAAGATCGCCACGCGCATCCCCACGCAGAAGGTGCGATCGCGGGAAGAGGGCATCTACCACTTCTACGCGAACATGGTGAATGCTTACAGTTTCTTGCAGACACGGGACACGCGGTACGCGTCGAAGGCGGCAGGCTACGCACCGATACCGGACGAGTCGATCTCGCTCGACTTCGAGTTGAAGGCCATCGACCAGCCCGAGATGGAACTCCCCGCGGCACCCTTGCCGAAGGGCATGGCGAAGAAGGCCGCGCCCAGCACCTACGTGGAGCCACCGAAACCGGCGGCACCCGCGCCCGTACCCGTTCCAGGTGCCACGCCGGGAATCCCGAAGCCCACCACGAAGCCAGCACCAATGGCGCTCGAATTTCCGAGCACGGGGTCCGCTCTACCAGCGACGCCTTCGATGAAACCGCTCGCAGGCAAGCCGATTCCCGTTCAAGTTACTCGGCCTCTCGCCCCGTCCGCGGCCGCGCCGCCAGCCATACCAAAACCGTTGGCACCTGCGCCGGGCGCGCCACCTTCGATCAAGGCCTTGCCGAAGCCGCCCGCGGGAATGCAGCGGCCGTCTGTTCCGCCTCCCAAGCCGGCAGCGCTCGCTGCGCAAGCGCAAATTAAGCCGGAGAACCTGTACCAGGAGCTGGTATTGCTCGAGCAGAAGCGATACAAGGCGGAGCGGAGCATGCGCGACCTCGATGCCAAGCACGCTCGCGGTACGATTACCGACGCTGAATATAACGACTACCAGAAGAAGATTCAGGAGAGCCTGGACAAGTTGAAGGAAAACATCGCGCAATTGCGGCGCAAGATGCTCAACTTCTGAGCTCGTTCCTTTTTTTTTGCTATTTCTACCTTTTTTACAGTTTTTATCGTTTCAGAGCTTCAGGCGCCTTTTCAAATCGGGCGAGGCGATGAGCTTCATGAAGATGGCCTGCAGCCGAGCCTCGTTGAGGCCAGCGCGCTCGTCCTTGCCCAGTCTGAGCTTGTCAAGAACGCTGGCGAGCATGGGAAGGAACGTGAACACGAGGCGATCGTCACGCGGCGCCGCTAGTTTCGCCTTGATCAGCGTGGTCGTCTCGTCGAGGTACATCTCTTGCGCACGTTCCAGCGGCAAGCTCCCTTTCTCGGCGAGATCCAGCAAGAATTCAAGACCAAAGTCTTTTTTAGCAATGGTGCCAAGCCGGTTGAAGATCTCTTGCATCACGAGACGGTTCGTGAAGTGGCTAGGGACATCTGCCCCGACGCAATCAACCTTGGCCTCGATTATCTCGGACACTTGTTGGGTGGAGAGGCTCGCAAGCACCTGGCGGGCGCGGTCGAGGGCCAGAGGGTCTATAATGGAGACCTCCGTGGGCAATGGCTCGGACTCGGGCTCGGGCTTTTTTTCCAGGGGAATGACAGCGGGCTCTGGCTCGGCCGGAGTTTCCTCAACATCGTGTACAGGTGGCATGGCGGGCTTATCGATCAAGTCGTCGAGCTTCCCCGCCATTATTTTCTTCACGTCATCGAGCGTGAGGGTCTTGTGAACCGTCAACAACCACCGAGAGAAAACCACGGCGAGCGAGACGTCGTTGTCTGGCGAGACGAACAAGAACTGGCCCGCCTTGAGCACGGGGATCGCGCCGATGGAACCCTTGATCCTGCACGCCGAGTCCGAGAAGCCCTCGAGCAGCCGCTCCACGACCTTCATGCTCTGCTGGCTCGTGATCCGGCCGATGAAAAAAGAATTGAACTGCTCGTAGGCGTGGTAATCCACGTCTTTCGGGCTCTGCGTGGCGATGAAGCATTGGACGCCGTATTTTCGCGCCTGCCGGAAAAGAAGGATCAAGGCGTCCTTCGGGCCAGGCTTGGCAGCACCCGCGGGCATGAACGGCGCGATTTCGTCGCAGAAAAAGATGCACCGTGGTTCCTTCGCGTGTCCCTGGCGGATCATCCACGAATAAAGCTCGTTCACGAGCACGGACAGGAAAAATTCCTTTTCTTCTTGCGTGTATAATGCTTTCAAGAAAAACACGTTCACGGGGGTCGTCGCGACACCGCCCTTGTTTCGCCGTTCTAGTAGCGCGTCGATGTTCAGGTTATCATCCGCAGAAAACAGCAGCTGGGCACTTCCCTTGCCGAGGGTCTTGATCGCGATGGCGAGTTTTTGCCGCTGCTTGTCGTTGAGGAATTCCTCGATACCCGTGCCCGGGCCTGACTCGACGATGCGGGCGAGCTCGGAAAGGTTTGGAATCTGCTTTCCTTCCTTGAAATATCGCTCCAAAACGGAGTAAAGGCCGGCCTCGGCGGGCGGGGCGAATGAAGATGATAAATTCGCCGCTTTTTTCAGGATAGAGACCAGCAGCTTAGCCTGGTTGTCCAGGATCTTGATGATGTCCTCGTCATCAAGGTCGGGATCCTTCTCTGGTATCTTCACGGGGTTGAGCGAGATGGGCAATCCCTTCCCGGACGCCGGCGTGAAGATGCGGACATCGACAAGGCCCGCGAACGAGTCCACGACCGCGCCTGGAACCCCGTGATCCGCCTCGAGTTCCACTTTATTCCCCGGCAGCGCGAGCGATGCGATGTCACCTTGCGGGTCGATGGCGATGACCGGGATGCCGTGGCGGGCGGCCTCCTCGCAGATGATCTTGCCCAGGACGGTTTTTCCGCTACCCGTGCTCCCGAAGATGCCCGCGTGGCGGAAGAAGATATGCGGGTCGACCAGCAAGTCTTTCGCGGCCTCTTTCATCTGCTGGATGGCCTCGAAGGTAAGCTTCGTCCACTGGTCATTGTAGGTACCGATCCAGAACTTCTTGCTCCCAATCTTGTCATCGATCATATCTTTTTTTCACCACGCATAGCGATCACGGGGCTGGCTCGAAAATGCACAGTTCGCGGCGGATTCCCACGTTCTTTCAAAGCAAGTCTTTCGATAAAGATTTTGCGGCATCCCTTAGAAATGGATTTCCTTTGCCCATTTATATAGAGACTTGTTGCACGATCGCATTAAGGTATTTATATCGATATGGCTGATGTTAGAACCCGGTAAAAGGTGAATCATCGGATGCTTCTTACCTTCAATTTCAAGGGAATCAACGAACTCACGGGCAGCCCGCCGATACTCATCGATGTCCCGGAAGACAAGATGTTCAAAGATGTCTTGCTCGAAGTCATCGAAAAAATCAACCCGCTGCTCCCGGAGGGTAGTAAATTCACCATCGAGACACTCGGGATTGAGAGCTTCGACGGCGAGCCGGTGAGCTGGAGCACGTATGAGAAGCACGTCTTCGACGTGATCATCGATTTCGGCACGAGTTTCGTCGTCACGATGAAGGCGGCGAAACATGACGATGCGTTACTCGCCGATCTCAAGAACGCTGATAAGGAACCACTCGAACAAGATAAGCTTCGCGCACTCGACCTCACGCAGGAGGTCTTGAAGACGGAAGGCATTGCCTCCAAAGACGAATACAACGAGCGCAAGCGCGAGGAGGAACAATTGCAATTCAGACCGGAGGAGCAACTCACGCCCTTTCAGGACTTGATCAAGGCTCCGAAGGGCACTGACGTGCCAGTAGGTGGTGGCAAGCCGGAACTCGCTGGCGGCATGAAGCCGAGCATTCCCATCACGCCATCACCGCCCGCCACTGAACCAAGCCTCCCGCCAGCGGTGCCTGGCGGACCGGCAATGCCGAGCGTGAGCAGCATCACCATGGCTGGAGAGACACGAGCGGTCCCGGCACAACCCGTCTCCGCGTCGATGACCGTACCTGTGATCGCTGCACCCTCCCCGCCGCCCATGGCAGCTGAAGAGGACCGGCGGAAGAAGGAAAAGGAAAGGGCAAAATTTTTTGGAAAACCGGCCCCGAAAGCAGCGCCGCTGGACAGGAAAGTGGTAGCCGATGAAGCCAAGGAATTTGAAGATGGTATAACATCGGCGATGCCGCCATTCGATGAGGGGATCATTACTACCGGCGATCGATTGGCGGAAAACCGGCCGATAGGAGCTCCCCCAGCCAAGACGCAATATGACAAGAACATCTCGGTCGATTACTTCAACGTGATGAACCCGGAGAACTATTATCCAGTCGTCGTCGACATCGCAGACATCGAGCAGGTATGGAAGCCCGTCGAGGAGAACATCATCACGGGCGAGCGCAAGGTGCAGGTGAAGGAGAAAGCGGTCTTCGAGACGGATACAGTGATCGTTAGGCCAGTGTTCCCCGGCTGTACCGTGGCGCCCTCGGAACTCGAAGCCGACCTCACCAAGCCCAAGGAATTGTGCACGTTTTTCGTGACGCCGCTAGTGAGGGGTGCAATCAAGGGCGAGTTGCATTTCCTCGCGAAGGGGAAATTGGTTCATATGACCGATCTCCCGGCCGAAGTCAAGGATCCACGCGTCGCTCGATATATTTTCCTATACGGGTTCATCGCGAGTATAATTCCCCAGATCGGCAAGCTCTTGAGTATAGATCTCGAGACGATGCTCAATAACCTCGTCGATAAATCTGTGCTCTTGGGCTTGCCTCTCACGACATTCATCGCTGTGGGGGGAACCGGTGTTGCCATGATCATCGGGCTCATCTATTTCATCACGCATAAGCCAAGGGGAACGAAAATGGCACTACATCTCACGGATTTCCGAATGACCCTCGTTCCTCCACACGTCGTGTAATCCTTTTTTTCATATCTTTTATGGGCAGAGGCGCGTTCAAGAGGCCCGAGAGACGTGAAAACATCACGGCTCGTGCTCGCCATCTCGATCGCCACCATCATCGTTCCTTTCGCGGCCAGCTTGTCATAGAAGGGAGCACAAGCCCAATCAACCATCCACGTGGGGTATTGCAGCAGCCTTCCCGCTGACCTCGAGAAGGTCTCGTCGCAATCATAAGCCCGCCGGCGATGGCTTTAACAGCCGGTTGTCCTTCAGATCCTTGCATCGGCCATTCTGCGAGGATACAAGCCCATCGAGATCGGCGACAAGGGAACGTTCGACAGGTATTTCGAGGCATACCCGCCCGAGATATCCGAATACACGTTCACGAACTTGTACATGTGGCGGAACCACTACGCGTTTGGATGGAAGATCGTCGACGGCCACTTGTGCTTGATTTCCACCAAGGAAGCGGGCAAGATCAAGGTATTCCCCCCCGGTTGGCGAGCGCCAGGCCAGCGTGCTGCCATCGATCGTCGATGAGGTGAAGGTAGACGGGCTCGTCGCAGAATGTGATCGAGTACCAGAAGCTCTCTTGCCGGACATCAAGCAACTTGGCGGCTCCTTCGAAATAATCGACGACCGCGGCAACTGGGATTACGTATATCGCACTGTGAACTTGTCCACCCTCGAGGGCCCTGGATACGCCGATTTCCGCAAAAAGTTAAGCCGGTTCAACCGGGACCACGACGTGCAATACGGCATGCTCGACGACACGCTCGTCGATGGCGTCCTCAGCTTGCAAGATGATTGGTGCAACCTCCGTGGCTGCACCGAGTCTGAAGGCTTGTCCAAGGAAAATGCGGCCATCAAGGATGCCCTCGAGCATTGGAAACAGCTGGGCTTCTCCGGCTGCGTGATGCAGGAGCAAGGCCGCATCATCGCCTACACGCTCGGGGAATGGCTCAACCCCCGAACCATCGTGTGCCATGTCGAGAAAGTAAACCCCCGGCCATCGTTCTTCGGCGCCTACCAGGCTATCGCCAAGGGCTTTGCCGATCATTGCGCGGCCGGCTTCGATTTCATCAACCGGGAGCAAGACATCGGCGAGCCCGGGTTGCGCCGCGCCAAGGAAAGCTACAAACCGGCATACATGGTGAAAAAGTTTAAGGTGCTCTTCAAGTGAACGTGAAAATTATGGTATGATAGAGAATCTTGGTTTATCTTTCGTTTGAAAGCAGATTGAAAAATGGTATAACAAGCTAATTTAAGTCAATCGGCAAAAATCACTCAAATGAACATTGCTTGGATAAAACTTTTCACAACAGAATCGATATCGCCCGTGTTTTCAACTACCAGCTAGCACGGTATTTTATTCGAACGACGCGAATATTGTCGAATACAATAATCGGTTAAGGGTCAACAGACAATTTTATATAGCCCTTGTACGAGAGACACTTAGTGCGTCGTAAAAATGATGCATGGAGAACCCCCCAAGGAACGCAAAGATGACCCACCATGTCCGAAGCAAAAGATGAGAAGTCCCTTGTCGTGAAGAACGCTGTGGGAGAGTACATACGGGCCAAAGATTTAAAAGTGAGCAGTGATCTCTACGACGAGGGCGGTCTAAATGGAATTCTGAAGAAGTTACTCGATGCTGCTTGCGAGCGTTGCAAGGCCAATGGCCGAAAAACTGTTATGAAGCAAGATCTGTAAGATCTCTTTAATTCTGAACATCCTAATATCTTTTTTTTATAATGATCCCTTCGCCACGATGCTGCCATGTCACGGGGTCACCTCCTGCGATCGGTCGTTCGATGCCCATGTTTCGAGGGCAGGCTGGCCGGATTTCCCTGCAAGCACCGCGCGGATCCCGGCGAGCGTGCGGCGCTCGATGACGTGGAACCCGGCGTCGGCAAGCATCCGCACCCACTTGGCATGCGTCAAGGACGCACCAGCCGAACCAGCCCGTCACGTTACAGCGCTGGATCGCCAATCACGTGGACGAAGCCATTCTCGGAATGTCGCGTGAGGACTTCATCGATCTAGAGAGCGGCGCCTTCAACTTGTTCTTGTTCGAGCACCAGGAAAGTGTGTTCGGCTGGCTGCGTTCGTTCGGCTTCAGCACGGAGATCGATGGTGGATTCGTTCGACCACCCCCGAAAAAGTAATCACTTTTCCGTACCTTTTTTATCCCGTTTCTCTGAGTTTTATATTATCGATACTTTTTTAACTTTGCATCGCGATTTAAGATATATGGGTGATGATGATTGGGATCCCGTGGCGCAAGGCTTTCCACCCCGGTTCGCCGAGCTCATCGTGGCCGCCAGAAGAACAAGGGGCGATTTCCACTCCGCCAAATTGATGGCCATGTTACTGGTCCTAGTGCGGCCTCTTTTTCACCTGATAGCAGATACATCGCCGCCGGTGGCTATGGCCATGTGTCATTAGTTAATATTTTCGACTTTTCTCACGTGCGGGATTTTAGATGGAATGGATCGATAGAGAATGTGAAATGGGAGGAATATGAAGCGGGATACTTGAGCTATATCATACACAGTGTCGCCTTCACGCCCGATAGCCACACCATCGCCGCCGGCGACGAGAATGGCAACCTCTTCTGCTGGGATGTCGCCACGGGTGCCCTTCTTTGGCGCAAGGATGGCAAGAAGCACGGATGGGCGAAAGATTACCAACCCCGATTGCTGTCCTCGAAGCAGCAGCAAGCGTGGGTCGATGATCCCGCGGTTCCTAATAGAAGGGAAGGCCACGGTAGAGGCGCGGTGGTCGCCTCGTCCCCGGATGGAAGGATCATCGCCAGCAGCGGCGCCGATGGCTTCGTGCGGGCGTGGATGGCCAGGACCGGCGCCCTCGTCGCCGAAGTGAACATGGCGCGGGCGGGTTGGCCGATAGAGGTCGAAGTGCCAGAGGATGATGAGGACATGATAATGCTTGACACGACCTTCGTTAAGGCGTATAGAGGCTTTCCCTATAGTGAAGCCGAGTACAAGCCCGGTTTCGGCGTTGATGCCCTCGCGTTCTCGCCCGACGGGGCTTGGATCGCTTGCAGCATGGCCGGGAGTTCGAGTCCGGCGGTCGACCCCGTCCTCGCCATCGATGCGCGCTCTTGGACGCCATATCAGGTTGCGCTGTTCCCCCATCCACGAAGTCGTAAGAGGTGGTGGGACAACGAGCACATTCCCGTGTATTGTGGCGCCAATCACGTCTCGTTCTCGCCGGATGGGCGGTGGCTCTTGACGGACGGCGAGGAGGGCGCAAGGATCTACGCGATCACGATGGAAGAGAGTGAACAGGATTCCCCGCGGTTCCATCTCACCGGGGGCGACATCATCGGCTATTAATGGTTCCCGGATTCCGAAAGCATCGACGGCGACGTGTACGTGACCACGGGGGCGAGCATCGTGGGTAACACCACCCGTGTCGCCATCCTTCACCAGCGTGGCATACTAGAATTCGTCGATGTGAAGGGCGTGTTGGAAGCGTTGCGTGCCAGAGATGTCGGGCACGTCGTGCCCCTCTCGGCGACGTCCAAGGTCGCCGGCGAGCTTGAATTCGTGATAGACGTGGGTGAATTCGACTTCCATCTTTGTGTCTCGCCAGACGGTCGGTGGTGTGCTGTGGGTGAGATGAGGGCGGGAGGGAGTACCGGCGCGGTCAGCCTCGTCGATATTCGATCATCCCTGGATTGATGAAAGAACGGATCGAACGGAATTCTCCCGACTGAAGTCCCAACTGAAGTCCCAGAATCTCGCTCAGACCGAGAGTTCCACGACGGCGAGATGCAGCGATGCTTGTTTCTTGTATGGCTTGTTCTTGGAGCGAATGCGTGCAACGAACTCGCCGAGTTTTCTCGGAGTTTTCTCCTTTTTTCCATTTCGCCCGCACTTAGCCGAGGCAAGTTAACGTACGATCGATAGACACCACCCCAATGACCGGTAGCCTTTTTTCAGAACCGCCCGCGTTGATACGAGGCAAGTTATTGTTCGACCAGTACTTATCGATCTACGATGACCGGCGGTCAAGAGACCCGCGAGTTCCACGACGATGCGTTCAGCTTCGAATACACGATCACGCGAACGAGCCGGCGCACGATAGGCATCACGATCCGCCCCGATGGCTCGATAATCGTCAGGGTGCCAAGGCACGTCATGCAGCGGCAAGTAGACGAGGTACTCGCTCAAAAAAAGGGCTGGATCCAGAAGAAACGTGAATCCATACAGGCTCGCGAGCGTTTGAGACCGAAGCCGCCCGAGTTCGCCGACGGCGACGCCCTCCCGTATCTCGGCCAGGCTTTCCGCCTCGTCGTCCGGCAGAGCTTCGAGAACAAGACCCGGGTGGAGGCGACGGGCGGTTCCCTCGTCGTCCATGTCCAGGGGGATCCTGACACTCCCCCACAACTACGGGAGCGCGCGAGGGTTGCCATGGTCGGGTGGTACAAAGCACAAGCGCACTCGCTCTTGCCATCGCGGGTGGAAGCGTTCAAGGTTCGGCTGGACGTCCAGCCCGCGAGGGTCGCCATCAAGGATCAGCGGACGAGGTGGGGGAGTTGCTCCTCCAAGGGAAACGTCAACCTCAACTGGCGGCTCGTGCTATGCCCGTCCCATGTCCTGGACTACGTCGTGGTCCACGAGTTGTGCCACCTCAAGATCAACTCGCACTCCGCGAGTTTCTGGAAGCTGGTCGCGTCGCTGGTGCCCGACTACAAGAATTGCAAGCAATGGCTCGACTCGTGCAATTACTTGCGCGATTTCTGAGAAATCATCCCGCCATGAGGGGGCTCTTCATGCAAACGTTTTAAACGTTTCAGACGGCATTGTCTACAAAACGGGATCAAATGCCGCGATCGAGCGGGGAAAAAAAGATGTACCGATCGGATATCGATGAACCACAAGAATGGGAGAAGGAGGATCCCCGCCGGAAGAAGATCGGTTATAGGATCAGGAATGCCCTTACTCAGGCGTTCTTGCGGGATGTCCGGTTCAACAAGGTGCAAATAGCAAAGACCGTCATCCGCTCCCTGATATTGACGGCTCTCATCATTTTTTGGGCGAATACCTTGTTCCAGAGGACCCCGTTCGGGTTTAACATTAGCGATGCTTGGACGTGGGTCATCTCGATCATCGGTGGCGCGACGATCCTGTTCACGGGAATGGTCACCGATTCCCTCATCGAGCGACACGGCATCTTCGAGAAGGTCTCCATCGTCGCGATCGCGCCGATGACCATCTTGCTCACCGTGAACAATCCCGTGGTTGCCATCATCGTCACGCTCGTGTTAACGGTGATCACTGCATTCCTCATCGTGTTTTTTGTCGTGGGTCTCGTCATCAACACGACGATGCTGACACGCGCCAGGGTTATCGTGTTCATGATAATCGCCATGGCAACCTTCGCCGCGCCGGTCGCGAGCCTCATCGTCATCACCGAGACATTCATCGTGACCTGGACATGCGCGATCATCTTCACCGTGATTTCATTCGTATTCTCCCGCAAGAACCCGAGACGTTTCACGCCCACCTTCAACCCGATCATACGCCTCCCTGGTTTCCGCGGCTTCCTCAGGGTCATTCAGAGTTCCCACGCGTTCCGGACCGCCTTGTTCCTCTTCTGCACGGCCGCCCCACTTGCCTACCACGCAACGGCGACTATAAATGCAATGAGAAAAGCGGGGGAGGCAGGGGAATGGGTCACGCTCGGGATCGTCATGATCGCGTCGCTCCCCATCATCGCCGCCGTGATAGACAACCGCGGGCGGAAGCCGCTCGTGTACGTCATGCTCTTGCTGCTCGGCATTGTCTCGTCCATTTACGACCAGCCGGGATTTAACACCACTCTTATCATGTATATCAAGGTCGGCGTGCTCGCCTTCTCTGTGATTCTCCTCGTTATCATTTCGATCGTGTTTTCGGGGGACTTGTCTTCTTCCATCTCGCGAGGCCGCATCACGAGCGTAATGCTGTTCTGTGTCCTGGTCGGCACCATCATCGGCTTCATGTCAGCATCCTGGGTCGAGGACAACGCCACCGGCAATCCTTCCGTCTTGACGACTGTCGCGAACACGACCGCCTTGCTAAATCTCATCGGTATCTTCGTGTTCATCACGATTAGCGAGCAGTTCCAGCCCGGAACAACCCACTGGCGCGATTATCTCGTTCGCTTGCACGTCATCATGAACAACGGTCTGTCGCTCGTGTTCAAGGAATTCAGGAAACGCAAGGATGATGCGAGCGGCGACACGCTCGAGGACTTGGAGAGCGGGGGGCTCACCGGCCTCCAGCAGATGTTGCAAGAGATCGCGAACAGCCGGAAACGAATCCGTGTGCTCGATCATGGCGACGTCTTTCTAATATTCCACTACGGCAAGCTCTCCACCGCCGTGCTCTTCGTCGAGAAAAACCTTGTCATATACAGGGAGAAACTCGCGAATTTCCACCTTCAACTGGAATACATAAACAAGGACGTCATCCAGGAGAATTACATCAACCAGGAAGAGCTGCAGCACGTCAACTGGTTGATCGAAAATTATTTCTCTTGATAGCCCGTGCTTGAAGTCGTGCTTTCATCCCCTTGTCGAAATTTTTAATTCCCCCCGCCACCCAATTACACACATGTCCGAAAGCAAAGACGAGAAAGGTTCGGAGCTGGAAAAGAAACTCTCTTACAAGGCCGAGTTCGCGTGGTCGAAGTATTCCGACGAGCAAAAGAATGCAGCGCGTATTCTCGCACAAGACTATCTCGTGTTTCTCAAGGAAACACGTACAGAGCGCGAGCGTGTTGCATTCGCCGAGAGACTCGCGCAAGGAAAGGGATTCAGACAGCTCGAGCTAGGAAACAGTGCGGAACCCCTGAAACCCGGGGAGAAAGTGTACTACATCAACCGAGGCAAGAACATCGCCTTGTTCGTCATCGGCGAGGCACCGATGACACAGCGACACCACTTCATCGGGGCGCACGGGGACTTCCCGAGGATCGACCTCAAGATTCACCCGCTCTACGAGAAGGACGGCTTCGCCTTGTTCAAGACACACTACTATGGGGGTATCAAGAAATACCAGTATGCAACCGTCCCGCTCGTGCTGACCGGCGTCATGGTTAAAAAAGATGGAGAGGTCGTGAAAATCGACGTCGGGAGCGAGCCGGACGATCCCGTTTTCATCATCCCCGACTTGCTCATCCACCTGGCGCGCACGTTCCAGGGCAATCGCAAGGCGTTCGACACGATCAAGGCCGAGGAAATGAATGCCTTGGCAGGTGCGCTGCAGATAGGCGACGATAAGGCAAAGGATCGGTTCAAGCTTAACGTGCTCAGCATCCTCAACGAGAAATACGGCATCACGGAGGATGATTTCCACTCGGCCGAGCTCTCGCTCGTCCCCACCATCCCGCCTCGCTATATCGGACTCGATAAAAGTTTGATCGGCGGCGCGGGCCAGGACGATGGCTCTTGCACCTTCCTCGCCGTCCGCGCCCTACTGGACATGACAGCAGGTGCCACGCCATACACCACGGGCGTGGGCATCTTCGACAAGGAAGAGACCGGCTCGAACGGCCCGACTGGTGCCCAGTCCTCGTGGATTCGAGCGGTCATCGCCGACATTGCGGCCCGGACCGGGGTGAAAGAAAGCTTGACGAACATGAATCTCGTTTTCAGCGCGACGCGGATGATCTCGGCGGACGTGACGGCAGCGCTCGACCCGTCGTTCGGCGGCGTGCACGACCCGCAAACCGCGGCGATGGCAGGGAAGGGGGTCGTGGTCGAGAAATACAGTGGAAGTGGCGGCAAGCACGGGACGAACGATGCCACCGCCGAGTACCTGGGCTACGTGCGACGTGTTTTTAACGATGCCAAGGTCCCGTTCCAGTTCGGCACGCTAGGGCAAGTAGACGCGGGGGGCGGCGGGACCATCGCGATGTTCTTCGCGCAGGCCTTCAACTGCGACGTGGTGGACTGCGGGGTTCCCGTGCTGAACATGCACTCGCCCTACGAGGTGACGCACATCGCGGACCTCTACTCGGGGTACCTCGCGTACCAGGCGTTCCTCAGTGCAAAATAGGCCACGTGCACGATTACCAGGGTCCAGCGCCTTCTTTTCCCTCTTTTCATTCCTTTGCGTGAAATTTAGAACAAACGTTTCTCAGCTTTTTCGGATTCGGCTTTCTTGTCGCGAACTTTCTCCACGAATTTCCCGGCCATCACGTCCTTGATGTCACGACCGAACAAGAAACCACCGAAGATGAAGAAGAAACTCGCGAAGAGAACGTCGAATGCACTAAACCGCGCGTTGAACACGAGCAAGATGGCCGCGAAGATGAAGGCCAGTCCAAATACACTCTCGTGGACATGGTACCCTCGAACGTGAAATTCTTGCACGTCCACGTTCACGGTGCTTGCGACGCGTGGCAAGTTCCTCGCGAGGATGAAAAAGATGCCCACCGTGGCGAGTTCCCACAACCAGAGCAAGGGGATGTGGGTTCCAAATTGGTGCAGCATCTCGTCG